>Ga0316225_1001194_pt1 | contig 26231 bp, 45 predicted proteins | sample TBH18015metaG_FD_206010 | JGI IMG/M metagenome (GOLD analysis project Ga0316225, IMG submission 206010) | Freshwater microbial communities from Trout Bog Lake, Wisconsin, USA - TBH18015 | ecosystem: Environmental > Aquatic > Freshwater > Lake > Hypolimnion/Profundal zone | place: USA: Wisconsin... | reverse complement strand
GTATAACACTGAATGTTCGTGTGGCTTCTCAGGCTGTAATTATGACACTGAAATTTATACTAAACTCGCTGTACAACCTAGCGATGTAGAATCATGGATTCGATCAAAGAAAAGTTGACAGGCGCTGCAACTGTGCTATATTGCAGCATAAACATACAAGACCAAGGATAGACCAAGGTCATTATAACTTAAGGTAAAGGAGATTTACTATGTGGCAAGATAAAATTGCAAAAGAACGCATTACAGAAACTTCCATCATTCTAGATGCCGATAGCTACAAATTTTCGCATTATGCGCTGTATCCAGAGGGCACAAATGCAATGTATTCGTATGTCGAAGCAAGACTCAAGGATGATAATTTAACCATTGTTCCATTTGGTGTGAAATTATGGATTATGCGCTATCTACTGAAGCCAATTACAATTGGACAGATAGATGAAGCAGAGTCTATCGCAACTCAGCACGGGGTGCCTTTTAATCGTAAAGGTTGGGAGTATATTGTTCGGCAATACTCAGGATATCTTCCAGTCAAGATCCGAGGTATTCCCGAAGGAAGTAAAGTAAGGAGCAATACCCCCATTCTATCTGTTTACTGCGACGACCCAAATGTATTTTGGCTGGCATCATACATTGAAACAAGTTTACAGCGCGCAATCTGGTATCCTACTACAATTGCAAGCAATGACTATGACAGTCGTATGCAGTTGGAAAAACTCTACAATGCAGCATCTGATAATCCGGCAATGATTGATTTCAGCCTCCATTCGTTTGCTTCTCGTGGAGTTAGTAGCAGAGAAACTGCCGAGATCGGCGGTCTAGCACATTTGATTTTCTTCAAGGGCACAGATGACGTTGTAGCATTGAAAGTGGCACGCGACTATTATGGCTGTGAAATGGCGGGTTACTCTGTCGTAGCAACAGAACATAGCATCCAATGTGCATATGGCAAAAATGGTCAAGTAGTCTATCTCAACCGTATTCTTGACGTGTACGGAAAACCAGGAGCAATTGTATCAGTTGTTATGGATGGATATGATATCTATCGTGAAGTTGATCTACTATGCTCTAAACATTTTGTTAACCGTATCAAAGAATCTGGATGCAAATTTGTTGTTCGTCCCGACTCTGGGGATATGTTTGAGGTTGTTCCTGCAATTCTCAAGAAGCTTGAACACGGTTTTGGTGTGACAATCAACAGCAAGGGTAAAAAGGTTCTTAATAATGTGGGGGTGATCCAAGGTGACGGTATCAATCACATTACTATGTCACAACTAGCACAACTCGTGGTAGATAATGGATATGCACCAGAAAATGTAATTTATGGGTCTGGTGGAGGACTATTGCAGCAGGTTAACCGTGATACCCTACGCTTTGCCCAAAAGACATCTGCAATCCGAATCGGCGATAACTGGATTGAAACTGTAAAAGATCCAGTTACTGATCCAGGAAAGAAATCAAAAGGAGGTCTGCTCGATACAACCGAGTTTGTCACGTTTTATGAAAATGGTCAATTGTTGGTTAACGAATCTTTGGACATTATCCGAGCCAGAGCCATGGGATAATTATATTTTAGACCATTCTACTATCAAATTGTAGCCAGATTCTAATAAATCTTGTTGCTTGCGGAGTGTTTGATCATAAAGCTCACCATATGTTAAGTTTTTCTTAACAGGGTGGGCTTTATCCTGATCATAATATGTTGGATTTCCATGCCAAAATGATCCATTCCATTCATATACAGTATTAGTAAAGGGATCATACCCATCAACAATGTATACCTTACCGCTTGCAGATGTTATATGGTGTTGTCTATAATCTGGATGAACTCCTAGTTTATCTAACCAGTTAGTCTCCTCCTTTGATTTACCTTTTCCATTTCTTTTTGCAATTCCTGCTTGAACCTCTGGAGAGTAAAATGGGTTTGTTACCCCAAACAATTCTAAACATCTCTGTTCTAATTTGTTTTTAAAATCAGCGGAATTAAAATACCAATCGACACCATATTTTTCTCTGCATGCTTGTTTCAACATTTCTTTACCGGGCTCGGTTTGCATATACAAAGCGCCATATCTTGATATTTGTGTTTGTTTAATTTTTTCAATAATAGCAGGCACCTTGCTAATATTATCATATCCATATTTTGTAATCAGAGTTTCAACGGATTTTAATTTAACAGCGTCGGATTGCATGGGCCAATTTACCCCATAATTTTGTAAACATGTTGCTTGCTTCTTTTTTTTAACGGATTCAATCTGCGATATGTTTTTAACATTATATTTGTTTAATATAGTATTCTTAAGGACAGTATTACCATTTTCTAATTTTGCATGAAGATTTGAAGCATGTCCATACAAATTTAGATTGGTAGTCTGTGTTAATAATTTTATGCACTGTTTGCTACCACATGTTTTAGACCAGGTTGACGACTGCCCAGGGCGAATGTCTGAATGTTTTTTAGGTAGATTACATATTGGGCATTTATTTGATACTGTCATTGTTTTACTCCTGCATGACTATTTAGTCGTGTAGTATATAGATTTGATATAAGGTGTAGTAAAAAATATTACATGTTTGAACAGCAGCTTTGATTGGGCAAACATGCTAGGCACGGTATGGAAGAATGGGCAGCTGATCAAGGATCAAACTTTCGATCAGGTTCGAAGCAGGGCCAATTTGCCTGCATTGGATTGAAATGCAGAAAATAAAAGAAAGGGCCGCAAGGCCCTTTCTTTCTGGCTATGAGCATGCATAGTCGGTTCCTCTAATAGACCTACCGTTGATCGTGCTGTTAAACATATCATACTAACCAATGCGATAAAACATCGTGGTAACTGGTATCCACGGGCGGAAGGGACAGGAGACCTGTCAGGAACGCAAAAAAACGGGCGTATCGCACGCTTGACCGAGAAGCACGACCGTGTCCAATGGAAAAAATATCCCGGTCCGAGCTCGGTATATGGATTCCAAGTGGGCAAAAGGAATCATAAATCATCTCTCCTGGTGACGCCAGGTTCATAAAAGGGTCGCGCTAACTACCATTTGTTAACGACCAAGGATCGGAACAGTTGATCGGCATCCTGTTCCATTCCCTCCGCTGTTGGGCAATATGCCCAGGATGTGCATGCGATACTGGTACAGGACAACCGCCAGTGATGACGAATCAAGCATGAAAATCGATCTGTGGAAACTGCCTGTACGCAGGATTTTTCCTATTACATTCTCCTTTGCAATTTTTTTGCAAGGGAGATATGGTCTATGGACCCAACCAACCGCAAGTATCTCTTAGATATAGATTGACAACACACGCAGTCATGCTATTATCAGCTTACCAAACAAGGAGATTGAAAATGTTCAAGGAACTAGGAATTGCATTTATCGTGTTCGCTGTTGCCCTGGTCGGGCTGAGCGCGCTAAGTCTTGGTATCTACTCATTCACCAAGCCGGCATCCATTGCCATCGACAATCGTGCTTTCCACGAGAGCCAGGCATACAACGCCGGGATGGCAAAGGATCTGGGCAACTTCCAGATGGAATATATCCGCACTAACGATCCTGACAAACGGGCAGCGCTACGTGCTGTGATCCTCGATCGCTTTGCCGGCTATGATGAGAATCGCCTATCACCCAACCTGCGTAGCTTTCTCGACAACCTAAAGTCAGGAAATTAAAAATGCGTAAATTTTCGTACAAAAGGCTGGAGTTTGTGGCACCACTGGCTGAGGCACTTACGGGGGTCATTGAACGGCTGAACACCGAAGGTGAAAATGGATGGCAAGTCATCCATGTGCAGCATTTTGATCCAAGCTATATCGAATATACCCTCATGAAGGAAATTGAAAATGCGTAAGATTGCGTTTCTAGCACTACCTTTGCTGCTGGCAACCGGTGCTGCCCAGGCACAATGGTTTGGCAGCACCGCCGACAATGATGCTCGCAAGGCACAAGAAGCCCTCCAAGTGCAGGCCATGAATAGCATTGGTATGCCAGCTATCACAAATTTTTCCGAACGTCGTCAGCTCAAACAGATTTATGAGCTTCGAGACAAAGCTATTGCCACATACACATATCTTGTAGGTATGGACGGCAAGGTTGGCGACAAGCTCTGCAACTCGGTGGGGTTTGGCATCCCTTATGCCACCCAATATACCAGCCCGCAGCGGGTGGCAAGAGCCACCGAAACACCCGAGCACGGCAACGTGACACTTCCTCAGGCCGATCCCAACACCCTGTTCAGCCCGGCCACTGCCGACGGTACCTGGATCCTGTGCCTCAATCCCGAGACCAAGCAGGCCTTTCCACTCTATGTCGAACCTCGCGTGATCGTCAGTCCTTTCAAGCTCAAGGCGGAGCAATAACCATGCGAAATATCATGATCGGTGCGCTGGTATTGCTTGCTCTTGCTGGTTGCGATGACAGCTCTGATACCAAGCAAAGCCAAGCACAGGAAGCCATCAAGCAGCAGGCGGTCGATTCCGTTGGCATGCCTGCCATCCATAATTTTGCTGAAATGCGCATGATGAAGCAGGTTTTGGAGAAGCGAGACCAAAACCATGCCACCTACACCTACATAGTGGACATGAATGGCCAATATCATCTGGTGTGCAAAAGCGTGGGGTACGGCCTTCCTTATGCCACGCAGTTCACCAATCCCCAGAGGGTTACCGCAGGCGGTCGTGTGTTGCCCCAGGCAGATCCCAACGGCTTGTTTTCGCCGGCCTCAGCCGACGGAACCTGGATCATGTGCCTGAATCCGGACACCCAAACTCCTGACGTTGTCTATATCGAACCGCGTGTAATCGTAACGCCCTTTCCCATCAAGTGATGTGCAACTGGATCGTTACACGCATAGACGATAATGGATTCAGTGAGATAATGTCAGTAGATCTCACTGAATCGCAAGCCAAGGCATTGGTGGAGGTCATGGAAGCTCGAGGGCATAAACAAACCTATATAGCACGACGGATTGATAGCCCAAATGATCGGGATTAAAGCCATTGAACTCGCCGACATCCTGCCAATGCCGTGGTGTGTGCATTTAGGATGGGAAAAAGGCCACCTGCATCGTGAGGAAATATCCCGATGGTGCAGGGAAAATTTGGTGGACCGTAGGGATATCGAATGGTCCTACGAGCCGGGCGGCAGCTGGTATTTTGCCCATGAGGACGATGCTGTGACCTTTCAGCTAGCATGGGGCTGACATGGCCGAAACATCATTCCCTTATAGGGTTGAAAACAAAAACATAACCGTCGACCGCAATGGAATTGAGCTGGCAGGCATGCCCGCATGGTGGTGCTTGCGCAATCTCAATCAACACGATTGGCTGCACGACAGAGATGGATTTGAGTTCCGCCGCGAGGAAGATGCCATATGGTTTAAAATGGTTTGGTCCTAATCGTTGTGTTGGTACCTAGAACTAACCGTTGACCGTGCATAAAAACATGCTACACTAATAACATAACCACTACTAGGAACGTTTTACATGACCCAAGAAATGACAGCAACCATCACACGCAACAAGAAGGGTAAGCCGGCCGGCATCGAATACAAGACCTTCCAGCTGAAGATCAATCTAGACGATCAAGGACAGGAGGATCGTAACGTGGTCCTCAATACCCCCAAGCTACTAGGGTGGCTTCGCGATCACACCAGCCTGGAGGATATCTACGACGATGTTCCTGTTGTGCCGGCGTACGTGCTGTATAATCAGCTTGCACATATCAAGAACCGTGCCCGGCGCACCGACGCAGACGCACTGCTCAAGGAGCTGGTAGCGTTCCTTGAGCAGGAAAACGAAGGCATGATTTCTCGGGTCAAAAACATGCTCGCCCAAGGCCAAATCAGCTTTGGCATGCTGCGTTCACTGCTGTCTCCTGGGCTTGAGATCGCCATCTTTGACGACGAAATCATCGGCGGCTGCGTGGTGGAATCCAACTATCGTAACAGCTTTTTTGGGACATACCTGGAGGTTGTTTATGAGTACATGAGCAGCAACGGACAGTCGTATCTTTCATGCCGCGATAACATCAGGATCCCTGCATGGGAAGGCATGCGAGAGATCAGCAAGCTGGCGGTGCGTCCGATTACCGATGAGCTCAAGGCCAAGCTGAATGTACGCGGAGCACGATATGCGGCAATTGCCATTGGCAGCCATTACATGAGCTATGCTGGTCACATGGAGGTCAAAAAGTGGCGGAATTGGAGCAACATGCGCGCCGACGGTCGAATGATGGCAGACATTGGCACCTACTACCAATTCCAGGACGAATATCGCGATCGCAACGAATATGACACCAACCTCGAGGAAATCGCCGAGGAGAAGCTGTGGATGACCGATCCTTACATCCGCGGCTTCAGCTTCACCACCAAGCAGTGGGGACGATTTGCAGTGGATCGTATCAGCAACATTGAGTTCCGCGATGATGCATTTGAGCAACTCGTGCTGGCAGAAGACAAGAAGACCCTGGTACGTGCGTTGGTGACCAATGGTACTGGTGGCTTCACTGACATCATCTCCGGCAAGGGCGGCGGGTGCATCTTCCTGCTGCACGGCGAACCGGGTGTTGGCAAGACGCTAACAGCCGAGGCGATTGCCGAGCTACTGCATCGTCCGCTTTATAGCGTTAGCGTTGGTGAGCTTGGTACAAACACGGAGGATCTGGAGAGCAATCTGCGGAAGATCCTCGACGTTGCGCAGATCTGGAATGCGGTGATCCTTATCGACGAGGCCGACATCTTCCTGGAGAAGCGCACAAGCGGTGACATCCTGCGCAACGCGATGGTGGGCATCTTCCTGCGCTTGCTTGAATACCACCAGGGTGTGTTGTTCCTTACCACCAATCGTGTTACGGAATTTGACAGTGCGTTCCATTCGCGCATCAGCATTGCCCTCAAGTATGGTAAGCTAGATAAGGCAGCACGAGAAAAGATCTGGTCAAATCTTCTTGCTGCTGCAAACATCACCGGGCTTAATCCGGCGGTGCTCAGCGAGACTGAGATCAACGGTCGCCAGATCAAGACCACCATCCGTCTTGCACAGGGGCTGGCCAGGCAGGCGGGTGTGGCCGTTAGCGAGGAACATGTTCGTGCAACGCTCTCCGTTAGCCAGCAGTTCCAAAATGATCTAAAGGAAGGTTGATAAACTATTGGGGAGAGCCACGCTCTCCCCAATATGGAGGTTAAAATGAACTGTCAAAAGTGCGCAAGTACACGCATTGCTGAGTTTTCTGCCAAATGTAGTGATCTTGGTTGGGCAAAAATTGGTGATTCTGAGAATGATGGCTACCTACCATACGATATGGGTGTAGGTGGTGGCGATTACTTGGAAATCTCAGTGTGTTTAGATTGCGGTCAGTTACAAGGGCAATGGCCACTGCCTGAAACCAAGCTTGAACGTAAAAGAAAGAAAGCTAGCCAACAGCGTATCGAGGATTGGGTGCCCAATCTAAAATATTGGCAGTATCTAGCAGAATTGAAAGATTTTGTAAAAGCCAACCTCAATAATGGGACAGTGCAAGTACTTCCAAAGTTGATTGGAGATGACAATGATGCTGATCGTGTAATTGCCGGTCTTATAGAGCTTCGTCGAGATCCTGTTACGGAATTGACGGCTGAATGTTTGATTGATGCTCTTGACGAATGGGATAACAGAGAGCAAATGTATAATGCGTTAGCGAAACTTTGGCCAAAAGAATATGGCGATGATGAAGATGATGAGGAGTGAAATAGATGCTTATTGAGACACTACACAAGGATATGATTGCTGCCCGCCAGGGCAGCGATCCAGTTGCCAAGAATCTTCTGGTGACCTTGTATTCGGAATCCCTAATGGTTGGCAAAAACCGGCGTAATGGCAACCCAACTGACGAAGAGGTTGTTGCCATGGTGAAGAAGTTTGCTGCTAACGCAGAAGAGACCTGCCGTCTTCTCCGGGATCGAGGCCAGGATACCGCTGCACAGAATCTGGAGATTGACATCCTCAATCGCTACATGCCACGGCAGATGGATCGTGCGGTGCTTGAATCGGTGGTGCACAGCATCGTGCACGAGATGAAGCTTGAGGGTCCCAAGGCCATGGGGCTGGTCATGGCCGAGCTCAAAAAGAGCTATGCTGGTAGATACGACGGCAAGATGGCCAGCGAAGTGGTCAAGGCTGCGCTGGGCTAACGCTCACATGCGTGTGCTGCTAGGCGACCCATTTGGTGACGGTCTTCCTCAATATGCTTGGGCAGTTTCAAACTGCCCAAGCTTTGTTGGGTGGTCATCAATTGATGTCGCTGATTTTAGCATCAAACATGACCTAATAGCAGAATACAAGTTTTCTTCTGATGACGATGCCGCATGGTTTAAGCTGGTTTGGGATAACGTCTGACATGTACATCAACCCCTTGAATCATGTCACCATGCATTACAAGGTTAATCTGTCCAGGACTGGCACCAATCTGATACCAGTGTTTGATTGGCTGGAAGAAAACATCGGGCTTAGAGGATTGCAATGGTGTGCCCTTTCCACTGGTGTCGGCCACTCACTGTTGTATCCGCATGTCTGGTATTTCCTGCATGAAGAGGATGCCGTGTTGTTTCAATTGACCTGGGGATGATCATGGCAATTAAAGTTACACCCAATGATGACTACAGATGGAAATGGAATGTTGAATTTGACGGCATACTAAAAGATCACTATCGCGAAGAAGTTTCAAATTGGTGCACAGAACAATTTGGACCCAGTGGAATATATACCAGATGGGCATGGTATTGGCACAATGTAATATCGTTCACTGATTATGAAGATGTTGTGCTGTTTCAATTGACCTGGGGATAAATCATGGAAGATGGAAAGAAAACCATCACGGGCATTGATTGGGAGCACTGGAAGAATTACGCGGTTGAACTAAGTCATCAACTTGACCACGAAATTGCCCAGGAAATGCAGAAACTGATCCAAGAAAAAGCATTGGCCCACAAGAGATTATCAGACGGTTGGTCAGCTGTGGCACATCGGGATGAAACCAGCAAAAGAGACATCCAAGAATGGTGTAGCGAAAATTGCGTGATGGAATACATGATATTTGGTGATCTAGTTATATTCCAATCATTGACCGATGCCGTTCTATTCCAGTTGACCTGGACATGAGCACCATCACCGTCAAACCCTGTGATTGGGACAAATACTGGAGCATACACCAATGGTGTGAGGATCTTATGGGCAAGGAAGGATACGGTACATGGGCCAGCAAAAATCTATGCTGTCCAATTAGTTGCCAGTTTTATGTTAAAAACAAAAAGATACGAGCCCTGTTAAAGCTGACATGGTTATGAATCAATTTCCTTATACCGTTAGGTTATCTCACCTGGATATAGAGAAAAGCAATGCAATACTTGATTGGTTAGAGCTAAACATGGGACTAAGTGGACATCGATGGAGGCCGTCTCTTTGGACTTTCGATCTTGGGAGCAGTGTTGATATACTGATTTTGCCGTATCAATATGCGTTTGCCAAAATGGATGATGCCACTTTGTTTAGACTGGCATGGTTGTAATGACATATCAACATTCATACACGATGGTGTTTGATCATCTAGGCTCGTTGGAATCGGCCCAGGCCATCACGCAGCAGGTAGTATCAATTGGCCAATGGTTGAGAGAACATGCCGTTGGTAACTATACCACAAAGTGGATACATGATGGAACGTTTGAATGGCAGCTTCGTTTGACCTTTGCTGATCGGGCTGATTTGACACTTTTCCAACTAAGATGGGGATAAAATGGAAATCATTACTGAGAAATATGTTTGGTGCGATCACTGCAAGCAAAAGGTACAAATGCCCTGCGGTATCCGTAGCTGTCCTATCATTGTGGATCTACTCGATCCTGCAACCAAGGCAGCCATGGAGCAATGGTATGTTGACACAGGAAGATAAGCATGTCCAACGGTGCCCTAAAAATCGCTGATGGTATGCGAAAACAGCGGGATCTGGAGAAAAAATATCCATATCACGTTCCGTTTTCCCAGATTTTTAACACCTACGCCGAGATCTCCCATTGGTGCTGGAATCAATTTGGTAATAACTGGGCAACGGATACCAACAGTTATAGATTTGCTACAAAGGAGGACGAAATGCTTTTTACCCTAACATGGAGGCAATAAAATGATTGCATTGGTGATATTATTCCTGTTTCTGGCTTTTCTTGGCATTGAAGTTGTGTCAGAGCTGTGCCAGCTAATACTTCTTGGCGTTGCTTTTTTATGGTTTTTATCGTTGATCGGTGTGGTGTAATCTTTGACTTTCCGCACAAATGTTCTAGCATTAGACTATCAGGAGCAAAACATGGAACCAAAACCCGGAAATAAAATGGTCTACAAGCTGAACATCAGCTGGACGCAGGATTGCAATGGCTGGGTAACTCCTGGACAGAGACGTGAAATCAACAAGCTATGTGATCGTCTTTATGTTAGCTCGGCATCGCAGCATACCATTAAAGCCTTGGAAGAAGTGGATCAGCGTGTGACAGGAGACGAGCATCCCGAAGCTTTGGAATTGATCATGTCTGCATATAACAAGCACAAGAATACATTGATATAAATGCCAGGCGATCTTGGCACAAGATACACATGGCTTACCATTACCGAGTGGCTGGCAACCGCATGCCTTTTGGCCAGCGTGGCCTTGAGTGCGTTTGACATTTATCCAATCAACGCGGTTATTGGATTGATCTCTAATGTTTTGTGGGTAATGGTTGGCATAAAATGGCAGCGTTGGAGCATCGTGACATCCAGCGCCGTTGTATGCATGATTTACACAGCGGGTATCTTTAGATATCTTTTAACCATGTTTTAATTTTTTAAGGGTTACCTCTCGTGTCAACATCACGACATGAAATTTTACCCGACGGCCGTACGGTACCAGGCAAGTTGAGCCAGACCATTGCGATGCCCACGGACGAAATACGAATTGCACGGATTGAGCTCACCAAGCTAACCAAGGCCATGAGGCGTGAAATGGGCGCATGGTTAAGCTCCAATCTTGGAAGGCCGGATAGAAACTCTGGTTTGTGGTGGACCGACGAGGCCGGCCATCATTTGCTGGTATGTTTCCGAAACGATGAAGCATTTGTGAATTTTTCGTTGAAGTACTGCTGAAAAAAACCAAAAAAAAACATTCGTATGTGTTGACACATGCAAAAACACGCTGTATATATACTACAACAAAGCAGCGCTGCTGATATCATGGAGACTGTCCGACAGGATGTGATCAAGCATTTTGCTGAAAAAGGTATCACTATTGATTATATCGGTTACAGTGGCCCGCTCAGCTACAGCGACGTTATCCAAAAGAGCATCGATGACACGTTCATCAGCACACAGAAGGCGCAAGCAAGTGCCGCTATGATGACCGCCGTGCCTTACATGCAGGAGCAGGCCAAGATCAACGTGATCAATGCTGAGGCCATTGCTATCCAGAAGTGGAATGGCCAGATTCCGATGCCAGGTAATATCACCACGGTTGGTCAAGGATGGATTGATTCCATGCTGGGTTGGCTGGGCGTTGGTGCTAAGTCCGCTGTTGGCTCCAAGTAACACGGTCATCTTTATTCGGATGTAGAAATGGAAAAAGGCCCGCAAGGGCCTTTTTTCTTGGACGGTTCCTACCGTATTAAATTGAAATCTTCCTTTTTGCAAGTTCTCCTTGCAACGCATGCAGTTTGTTCGGGTCTTTTGCAATGGCGTTGCGTATTTCGCCTGCGATGCCCTTGGGTAGCTGGGCTAGGATGCTGTTAACAAGCTGTTCAATCTGTACCTGTTGTTTGGCCTTCAGTGCCTTGCGTTCAGCGGCCGCCTGATCAATTTTTTCTCCTCGTGTGTCTGACATTGCAGCGGCCGATGCTGGCCGGCTCTTGGCCCGCTTATGGCTAGATGCGGCATATGTAGCCAGCTGCTCAAGCATGTCGGAATATTCTTTTTCCTGCTTGCGCCAGGCGATGGCATTACGAACCAAATGTTCGTAATCAGCATCCTTACCTATCTGCACCAAAATTGGAGTCACGTTCCTAGCCAGTGTTTTAAAGTCGGTTGATTTTTCATCTCGTAGGAATCTGCGCAGTGACGATGCGGCTTGGCTTGGTGCTTGATCGGCCAAATGATACAGCTCAGATACCAGATTTTCTCCTTGGTCATTATACCACTTGCTGCTGATACCTTTTTCTATAAAACTAAAATTGTCCATGCTATCATGGCTTTCGCTCCATTTTTGTGCCGAATCCTTGAGCTTATCATACACAGCAGTGATGGGATTGCCAATTTCACTTGCAATGGATCTCAGTGTGCTTGAAAGCTCAACGCTTTCGTGCAATCTGAAACGACCAACGATTTCTTGTATTAACATATGGTTCTTCCTGCATAAAATCAATGCGATATTTATCTAACGGTTGACTGATTCTATTGCTGTGCTAATATAGCAGCATAGTTGTGTGCTGAAACCCCAGCGCGGTAAGGTGTTAGCTTTTGTATATACACCGATCAAAATGATGCATAAACATATTTGGCCCTCTACCGCTGTGTCCACAGTGTGGACATGTTCTTAACACTTTTGCCGGATTATTTCTTAAAAAATTATGAACGCCGCTGTCTATTTTTTGACGGTTATTTTTTAATGCATTTGCTCGCTGTAGTGTGCCACCCATGAAATGGTGTGTTCCGTCAGCTACTCGTTTATGGACGGGATTATTTTCTCCAAGAAAGTTATGTGTTCCGTCAGCTACTCGTTTATGGACGGAATTATTTTCTCCAAGAAAGTTATGTGTTCCATCAGCTACTCGTTTATGGACGGGATTATTTTTCCCAAGCAAGTTGTGGGTGCCAGCCTCAATACGTTTACGATTTATTGTTGGACCAAGGAAATTATGATTGCCTTTCTCAATTTGAGCAAGAGCATTCTGTCGAGCTATCTCTGTTATTTCCGTTTGGGGTTTATCAAGATTACGAGCCAGCCGAATACAAGCTGCATAATCACCTTGGGATAGATGTATATCATAATGTTCTTGCATAGATACTGCTCGCAAGTTTACAAAATCGTTATTTGTATGGTCTCCATCTATATGATGAATATGATACGTTCTCCCAAGGTCATCTTTTGGAATTTCACCATAATGACTCTCATAGATCTTGCGATAGTTGTTGGTTCCACAATAAATACACATGTGCTGAATGCTCCTTAATAGCGTTTAGAGTGATCGGAGAGGTTAGAGACTCGCGGATCACATTTTTATTTATCCCAGTTGTTAACCCTATCTATATTTTAGAGACAAAGGGAAGTAGGTTTGGCAAGCCATTTGAAACCCTTGTTCACAATGGAACCGGCAAGTGCAAGGCTCCCAGCACACAACTATAACCTGCACATAATACAACCTTTTAACCATGGCGGACTGAACTCTAAATATCTCCGTCAGCCAATAGGTCTGACGGAGATATGGAATGCATAAATTTGTTGCCAGTATTGCAATGCTAGCACCGCTAACGGCCCTGGCAGCACCGTTGCCGGACTATACATTCAAAAGCCCTGCTTTCAACGGCAATGGTTACGGTACCTACGTGACTACAATAGAAAATGAAGAATATTCCCGCAAACAGGCAATACTGCAATCGCTGCAAGCTGCTGCGCAGCAGGCACAGGCCAATGCGTCAAACACGCCAATCAATCAGTTTCTAACAAATCTCGAATCCCGCGTGTATGCACAGATAAGCCAAAATTTAGCAACAGCGATGTTTGCACCTGGTGCTGCTCAAAGCGGGAGCATCAATTTCCAAGGTAACACCATTTTTTGGCAAAATCAAGGATCTAGCATCCAATTACAGGTCACGGACAACATTGGGAATGTTACCAACATAAACGTTCCTCTTGGACAATTTACATTTATCACACCGGGTAATTGACATGAAAAGAATTTCAGCCTTTTTACTGCTGTTTCTGTTAAATGGATGTGCCGTCCTGCAAAAAACAGATGTGGTCGATTACAAACCGGAGGTTGCCAAAAATACTCTGCAAAAAGAGTTTGATGCCGTGCTGCCTCCTGCTGGACCAAAAATAACCGCCGCCGTCTACAGTTTCAAGGATTTAACCGGCCAGAGGCGAACAGTGCCAAATATAGCCAGCTTCAGCACCGCGGTCACACAAGGTGCCGAACCTTTGCTAATTAAAGCGCTGAGTGAAGTGGGGCACGGCTCGTGGTTTGATGTGGTAGAACGTGTAAACATTGATAATCTCATAAAAGAACGTACTATTATCAAGCAGATGCGTGATGCATATGAAGGCAAAGCTGCACAGCAGCTTCCCCCGATACAATTCGCTGGCATCATCATGGAAGGTGGCATAATAGGATATGACAGCAGCACGGAATCTGGTGGTGCAGCATATAGATATCTGGGAATAGGACCGCAGACCCAGTACAGCAAGGATAGTGTAACCATAAGCCTCAGGGCCGTTAGTGTTGCCACAGGCAAGGTACTGGTTTCGGTGACGGTAAACAAAATAGTTTATAGCACGGCCGATAGCATTGCCGTGCTGAAATTCTGGAATAACGGCACACAGGAATTTGAGTCCGAAGCAGGTCTGACCATCAACGAGTCCAGCACCTCGGCCGTGAAAGCAGCCATTGAAGCCAGCGTGGTTGAACTGATAAAAGAAGGAACTGACAAGGGAATTTGGCAGTTTAAAATTGAAAATAAAGGAACGATGCCATGAGAACATCCATAAACTCGCTTATTTTAGCCGCAATGCTGACGCTGGCATCCATATCGCCTTGCTTAGCACTTGACAACAGCATTTACATACAACAAAGCGGTAATAACAGCATGATAAACATGACGCAAGATGGGGCAGGCAACGTCATACGAGGTGTGCAAGGCACGGGCGCCGACAACACAACTCCTGCATTGATAACCGGCAATGCCAACACGGTCACCGTAAATCAGATTGGAACCGGTAATACACTGGATATTGGAATACAAACATCAATACAAAACGGATCATCGGGTGGGAATCAATTTTCCTACTCGGTATACGGCAACAACAGCACCGCTGTTATTGACAGCAACAACGATAACAAAAACGTCAGCGCCAGCAACAGCGTATCAGTTGCGCAAACAGGTGATTTTTCAAACGCCAATGTGAACGTGCTTGGGTCATTAAACGTGGTATCAGCAACCACATCTGGTGGATCGTATAACAGCGTGACCAGCACTGTCAACGGCAACTACAACACACAAGCTATAACCATAAGCAATGGCGGCAATAACTCAGTAACCGTAAATCAAGGCATTGGCGGCAGTGCAATCCCCTTAACCACGGCCGGATTGGAAGGTTCTGCAACCAACAGCAACAACAGTTCTGTCAATCTCTCGGTGTCGGGTGCCAGCAACCTCGTAAACATTTCGCAAACAGGCGGGGCCAACACAACCGTGGCTGGTATAGTTGGCAGTGGTAATACAGCAAACATCGTTCAAAGTGCTATTGCGGGCAACACAACGGTAAATTTAAACAGCACGGGCAATGGCAACACCTTCAACATAACGTCGATAAATCATTAGATCACAGATTGCAATGCGGGTTCAACATCTGTTATTGGCACTGATACTTGGCATGCTCCCCATTGCAGCGCACGGCTTGGTTTTGACGGTGGGTACCATCACGACCCAAGATAACGCGCCCGGTACGATCGTTCGTCAAAAGGGTCAGGTCTCGGCGATCAAAGGTACCGGTGTTGAAATGCAGGATGCCGTCAACACCGTCAATGGCAAGCTGATCATAACCTTTCGGGATGATACCAAGGTTGAAGTCAACGAGCAAAGCCGGCTTGAAATAGACGAATTTGTGTTTGATCCATCCAACCCAAGTGTTGGCAAGCTGGCAATGAACTTTGCGCAAGGTACGGTACGTTATGCCAGCGGAGCAATAGCGCACAACGATCCGACCAAGGTGGCCATCAACACTCCCACTGCCACGGTAACCGTGCGAGGAACGGATTTTACCGCAACAGTCGATGAGCTTGGATCCAGTACCATAATACTTTTACCCAGCTGTCCCAATGGATTCAAGGATGTTGAAAAAGATTGCAAAACAGGAGCCATCCATGTGTCGACAGAAGCCGGGACCGTGGAATTAAACAAGCCATTCCAAGGAACCCAGGTACTGAGCCGAAACCTACCACCAACCAAACCAGTTACCCTGCATCTTTCTGACAATACCATTAATAATCTACTGATCATAAGTCCTCCGGCTGAAATCAAAAACGCAGTTCAGTCCGCATCTCTAGCAAGAAACACAGCAGACAACAATCCATTGGATGAGAATTTTCTCGAGAACATATTCGCTTTGATAGGTAATCCTCTGTTGGGTAACGCCTATAATAACCTTGTGGATGCCAATCCAACCAATCAAAATGAAACTGAATTGCAACGAAGGTTGCCGGACTGGAAAAAAACAACCGGAGTGGTTCCGTCATTGACTCCTACGGCGGTTGATCTTTGCAAACCGGCCGCTGGTTCGAATGTCCAATGCCTAAGCGTACCACTTACGCAGAACAGTACCGTGATACAGAATCAAGGATCAACTAATGTGATAAATCGGGTCAACAACGGCGGAAACACGATCATCATGTTGAAACAAAACTGAGATGAAAAGTAGAGCAAAATACCTTCTGATGGTTTTGAGCCTATGGCAGTGCATATGTACGTCACAAGCCCAAACCCTGGCATCAACCGATATCGAGGTGCAAATGGGTGGTCAGCTAGGGGTGCCCACTGCACAGATCGCCACCGGTATTAATATACAACAACAAGGCAACGATAATTCAATCCATATTGCACAAATAGGTGCTAATCAGCAAATCTCAGGAACAGGCAGCGTAAGCGCGCCAATATATGGCAACCGCAACGAAATAACGATCAACCAAGGGGATAAGATCTCACACGCTGGCCAAAATGCCATTGGGTTGGCTGTAAACGGCGACTACAACACCATGGATATGAATCAAGGGAATGACATCACCGGTTCCAGCCTTGGCAATGATGCCGGCATGCACTATCAGGATTTACAGGTAAGCGGCAGCTACAATAGCATTGCTACAAGTCAAATCGGGCAAAGCAACTATGCTGCAATTGGTATAACAGGCAACAACAACAGACAATCATTGGTGCAGTTAGGTAGTGGAGCCACTGCGTTAACCAATATAACCGGAAACAACAACGATGTTAACACAACCCAAAGCGGATCCGGCAATCATTGGTTATCGGTAAGCCTTATAGGTGATGGCAATGCCGTCTCCGTAAATCAAAGTGGATCATTGCAAAATAAAGCAAACATCAGCTTGATCAACGCAGGGGGGCCCAGCAGCGTAAGCCTGATTCAAACAGGTGGACAAACATACAGCATAACACAGACCTGCGTGACCCCGTCTGGTTGTGGCACCCTTACCATAAAACAAGGAAACTAAAAATTAGATGGCATCCGTGCCATCATGAAATCAGTGATAATATCCATTGCTGAAACCGTAATCATGTGAGTACGATCCGGGCCCGTTACCGCTGGTAGCAAGCAGGATGACGATCAATGCTACCACGATGAATCCAATCCAACTTGTCAGCGCCCATCGCACCATCAGTCCAATAAGCGCAAAACATGCAAGAGCTTTCAAGATAAGTCCGAGATTGGTTTGGTCTTTTTCATTTAGCATGGTATTCTCCCTTACAACCACATAATAACACAGGCCCGCAGCATGTCAATACAAATCTGGTAGCTATGATGAAAATCTCATGCTATTTGCTGTTTTTTAGTCAAGAAAAACAATAGCTTAGTCTAAGCTATTACCTAACGTGCTATCACGTTATATGATGCTTAAAAACAAACATGCAGGTTGGTTGTGCGATATTGCAATCGTGTTTATAGGTCTGGCATAATCGAGTATGATGTTTTTCTCAAAACTTACCAAGGATATAAGTGTGGGCCAATTGGCTCCCGAGCACCTACACATACGCTACGGGCGTCCCGGGCCAGATGGTATTTTCCGCGGAATACAGTATCATACGGCAGCCGGTGATGTGAGCAGCATGTATCAGATATTGCCAGAAAAATATCGCACGGATTTTTCCCCATTGTTAATGAGCATCAATAGAGATGTTCCTCCGCATACAGACAGCGGCATATTGGCCACCATAAATCTTTATCTGACCGCTGGTTATTGTGAAACCGTTTTTTATCGTCCAAAACCAGAGGGCGGCATCGTCGCCGAAAAGTTGCCAAACCAGACCAATGGCGCTATTTTTGATATCAACTCGTTGGATAAGATGGCAAGTTTTACGGCCCAGGATGGAGAATCCTATATTTTGGATGTTACCCATCCCCACGGTGTTTATAATAGATCTCCTAACCCCACGGTTCGCCGGGCACTGGCTTTGCAAACTCGTATTCACAACTACGATGATGTCTGCAACATGCTGATGGAAACCGGATTTCTTTGATCATGGAAAAAGGCAGCCAATAGCTGCTTTTTTTTTCAATGTACTGATTTCTAATTAATCAGCGGCAACGCTGTTCATACACAGGACGTCCGTAATAATCCCTGCCTATCCATTCGGTCCAGCAGTGCGATTGATGGTAATGGTATTCCGTTTCACGACCGACAATATAACCACCTGCCCCACCCACTGCTGCACCTGCAAGCGGTACACAGCCTGATAACAAACCTGCGGCAATCATGATGGCAAATATTTTCATATTACCTGCACACGGTTCTATACACAGGACGGTTGTATATGTCGTAATATTGGAACTCCTGCCAGCATGTTGGAACATATACAGGCGGTGGAGGTGGCGCAACATATACCGGTGCAGGTGCAACATACACGGTCCCAGGTGCTGCCAACATGGAACCTACAACCCCTCCAACAATGGCTCCGCCAACCAATGGACCAACCCAGCCGCCGCCAGAACCTCCGCGATAATAGTGCTGTGCATAAGAAGGTGATGCAGCAAGCATCAGTACAGCAGCTAACCCAAAAACAATCTTCTTCATAACAGGTGAAATCCTTTTGGCACGATGTTTACATTAACAGCCAACGATCTACCGTTGGTTAAATTTATTTACAGGGTAATTTTGTTGATATTGTGTTTTTTAAAGGGGCTAGCATAGCTATTATCGCATACCTGGCATAAAATCAACCCTGTGTTTAGACTCAATAACTTGGTTGCCTTGCTGCCGCATCGTGGACATACGCGCCAGCTTTTCCATTTCTTTGGCGGCTTATGCCAGATGGTATCCTCAGCCATGCTATCCAACTCCGGTGCGCAGAAAGTTAAACACGTATGCATCTTCGTCGACTATTACAACATCGGTGGAACGCACGCTGCGCCAATCTGATGATTTTCCATCGGTCCAGGTTATTGTGACATTCACCTTGCTTAGTTTTGTTACCCGACCAGCTTGCATGTGCTTGTAACTTCGATGGAAAAATGCCACGGGCGATCCAATGGTTATTTCCCTGCCGAGGTTGTCAAGCAAAGGTTGGCGAGTTTTCTTGATCATTTTAAAACTTTCAATAAGAAGGCAACGATTTTATGATACGCGATTACAGAGAAATGTCAACTGACGTTATTGCCCCGATTTAAGCCAATCGGCAGCCATTTTTTGTAGCTGTGTAAGCGGTACCTGGGTCAAGCTATCATTGCCCAGCTCTTTCAGCATGCTGATATATGGTATCAATGCCTGGCTATTGCCTTGGGCAAATTGCCGCAATGCATTGGCACCCTTGCCATCGCCATTGAGCAGGTCAAAGGTATCTGCAATATCCTGCTGTACCTGTGGAGGTAATGTTTCTCTCGGAGGTAAATCAACGTCAATCCAGCTGTTGGCTCTTTCCTGTTTGTCAACCTGTCGGGCAAGACCATCCAGATTTTCGTGCTCAACCACCCAATGCGCTGCCACTGTATAGATACGTACGGCGTCGCCCAAAACCTTGTAAATGGCAATTACTTTTCCATGTAGGATGTGCACCGTAGACAGCCCCTGAGGGGTGGTAATTTTCCACCAATTGCACCATCCTTTTTACCCCATGGCCTTGGAGGATCATACCATGCCTTGGTTTGCAGGAAATTCTCAAAGTTTTTCTTAAATCCAGGATAGTTGGCGCTGCTCTCAAAATCCTTGATTTCAGCCAAGGCCCTGGGTGCCACTTCAATACGTCGTGGAGTGGGGCGAATTTTATACTCGATATCTTCCAATAATTCACTTATCAGCATTGTGATCCTTGTTCCAGCCTAAAAACTGCAACAGCGAATCCGGACCGCTGAATCGCAGCCCAACGTCGCAGGCCTGCTGGGATTCCTGCAGACCGTCCTTCTGTGCATTAACACGCCGGATGGCTTCGCTAATAAGTTCTCGGTTGTTTTTCATGTTCGTCACCTGTGGTATATTTATCTATAAACATTTATAGCACAGATAGGCATTTGGTCAACCGTTTTGGCTCAATACCTGCATGACTTTCATCCCTGGCCAATCGGCTTCCCATAGCTTGACATCATAACTCAAGTAACCGCCGCCGCCACCGCCAGTTCCGGTACAGATACCTATGTCAGAAAACAACCTAGAAACATGGCTAAAATCTCCCTCGTGCTGTATGAGAATGCGTCCATGCCATCCCGGATATCCAGTGGGCAAATGGTAGTTACCACCCCAATTGGTAGGCATGCCCCTGGGCGCACTATGGCTGTTTGAGATGTTTACATTATGGTGCATTCTGTCCAATTTAACAGAGGTAATGCGAAAGGGGACATAACGCTTGGTTTCTCGTGGGCGTCTTTCATGGGGGTGGTTTGCATAGAACCGATCTATCAGCGTTTCTTGATTGTCAATTACCCATTGTGTTATTTCATCAAACGTGGCGGCTGAATTGTGCAGATTGGATATAATCGTATCAGCTGCTGCCACCCGCGACTGTCTGGCAGCAATCTTGGCCTGCTCGGCGAGATACTGTTGGCGATGCACCTGATATTCCGAATGATGCTCAAATATCTTTCCAGTATCGGTGCATTTATACGCGGTGATTTTCACTGGATTTACTGCCTGTGTATCAGGTTAAGCTAGATCAGTATTGGAGATGGTTCCATACTTCTCTTCGAGTTTAGCAATGTTATCATCGATCATTGCGGCAATTTTTGGTGCTTTTTCCGGAAGCTTGCTTAGTCCGGTTCCCAGGCCATCAGTCGGAATGACCACATCATGTCCATTTTCCAGTACCTCGACAAGATGGCTAAATGCGGAAAGAAGAGCCAACGTAAACAATGGATCATCAAGGTCACTGTCGCGGAAAAAAGCATCCGGATGGTTGCCCGGGGTCCATTTTGTGGCAATACCAAAAGCGTTTGGCTCACCTCGCATTGACTTCGCTTGTCCGCCATATCCTCGGCGTACCATGTTGTCACCAAAAACGTATACACGATCGCGATTGAGCCTTAGATCATCTCGGGTGATCCAAGCTTGACGTATGACTGGCATTGGTATGTCCTTTCAAGTTCTTGCGTTTAAAATAGCACACAAAAGAATACCAGTCAACAACTAATTGATCATAGACGAGGATAGGTAAGTCCTTTTTTGCCTTTTGCGGTGCTGATTCCTGTTGGAATACCCTCGTTGCTGAGCTTCATGTTCCATAACAACTGCATCAGTTGCTTGGTGGTGCCAGCATCCTGGACCTGCTGCCTTAGATCGGCCCTGCGTGTCATTGCCCTGGCATTTGCAAACATCAGCTCAAGAGCGGCTGCCTTTGCCTTGGCTATGTCGGCCATGCGGCCTATGGCATCTATTTGTTCTGGTTCTATCGTTTCAACGATGATTTCTGCAATGCGCATAAAGGATCTCCTGTTAGGGATATTTAACCTTTATGCGCTATCATCGATGGCCAACCAGCCTCCAAACGGCCATTACAAGCAACACACAATAAAACACAATCGATGTGCGTTCGAGACCCAGGATAAACAAGGCACAATCCGCCGTAACGGCCAATACAATTGGCAACAGAAACAGATAAAACCTAAGCCATGGATCCGTTTTATCCAGCAGATCATACCAACGATTTTGTCTTTTGATCAAGGCAATAATGTAACCAAACACGGTAACCTCATCCAGCCGTGATCATTTTTCAAGACGGGTTTTGATTTCCACGTGGAACTGATGGTATCGCGCCATGCGGGCAATGTCCTTTTCAGTAACACCCTTGAGGCGGCGGATGTCCGTATTGTGCCTGAGGTCAGCCAATTTTACCAGCATGGCATCGCGATTGGCAAATACGGCATCCTTGTATTCCTCAAAGGTCTGCCCCGGTTGCTTGGTAAGGGCACGGATAGCGTCGATCACACGCACCGACATTCCGGCGTCCTTTAGATCGCGGTAGGTTACCCGTGTATCCTCGATAACATCGTGGCCCAACGCAATGCACTGCAATTCCTCGTCGTCGCTCTTGAGGTAGTGCATGACCTTGAGAGGATGGAGGATGTAAGGGTGTCCGCCCTTGTCAAACTGACCAGCATGTGCGTTGGTGACCAGCACCAGCATTTTATCCAGCATTTCACCCTTACGCATCTCAGCCTCCTTTATGATATCTTTAGATTACTGCTGCTTAGCCAGACTGTCAACAATTATTCATTGCCAGCCACAAACGAGCCGGACGAATGTCTGCAATGGCTACCTTGCCACGGATGCGATATCGCACCGCGCTATCCCGGCTGATCTGCCGGGCACGATCGCGATTGCACATGCGCCAGACGGTTCCGGTAGCCAGCCCCAGCTTATCGGCAATGGCGGTGTAGGTCATGCCTTTGGCACGCAAGGCAATGGCTTTCTGCTCAGTGCTGATCTTGTTGCCCGGTGTGGCCTTGATGATCTTGGCCGCGGCAGCATGATTGGCCGCGCGATATGCGCTGCTGATGCTGATATTCAGCCGGGTCGCGATGGTCTTGTAAGGCAGCCCTGCGTCACGAAGGGACTTGGCACGGAGATTATACTTGGTGGCAAGCGTCATTTTTTTGTCCTTTTTTGTAATGTGAATATAGCACGTACATCTGCGATGTCAACTGTTAAATCGATCAAATAGGCAATTGTTATTGCCTGAGATAATCCAGATCCTCTGGCTCCAGCATCTCCTTGCCAAACAGCACCGACGTTTGTCCTGGTGTTAGATAATGGCGATCGCCGTCGGCAAATGCCGATAGGATGCTGGTCCACACATGATCGACGGGGATTCCAACCCCTTGCTTGAACATTCGGTGGCCAACCAGCAGCACCTCATAGACCAACATAGGAGTAATCGTCTCGGTATTGAGCAGTTCCGTTATCTTTGAACGGATTTCTTCCTCAACGGTTGGCTGTCGTAGTTTTGGACGATTACGTTTCATGTTGGTGGTCCCGGTGTTTTTGCCGCAAATACATTACCAAACATCCTCGGATGTTAGAAATCCGCACGATGTGTCGCTGATCAACTGGTGGGCCGCTTTTGCGATTCCATAGGCAGCAACACGATCAACGAACCGGCCCGTGCTGGTCACGAATCCCTGTGTATCAGGTCCTAGCTCGCCCGCACCTATGCCCTCAAGATGCAGTGCGTGTATGATATCGTGATGCCTGGCAGGCGGCGGCATCACGTCTGGCGCCGAAAATCCGGCACGCAATATTGCGGCTGCCACAATCGTTTCCATTTTCTTGACCTTTTGCTATATTAGATTTGACCATTTGGCCCGGGCTAACCCCAGGATAGCTTGAACAAAAACCATAAACCTTCATCATCGCTGTCTATGCGAACTATCACGCTTTCTATACCTGTTTGCCGTCCACGCTTTGTAGGACGAACTTCTATGCGGAAATCCGTGCTGCCAACATGCTCTCGTAACCATGCTCGCATATTTTTTATTTCGGCACGAGTTTTATGCAGAGTTTTGGTGTGCGGCCATTTGTTGGTATCCGCCCAATATGCGCTACGCGGATTCATAACACCAGGTCAGCTGGAAAAATGTTGCGTGCTCCTTGAGGGTAATGCTCCATATGTAGTGGTTGACCTTTTGCCTGCCAGCCGCGCTGTCGGCCCAACCACTATGGCCAGGCGAGTTAACCTGCCAGACCAGGCCTTGTTTTGGATCAAGATTGCTGCAACACCAATCGTAGATCTCAACGAACTGGGCAGCAGTGAGGTGCAATTCGAACTCAAACATTGGGGTTGCCATCGCTTTGTAGATGTCGTGTTAATCCGTGATGGCGGCAAAGCTGATTATGTCCAGCCACGGCGTCTTCCTTACGGTTGTATCTTGCCACCACATCACTGTTGCCATCGGCATAAAAAATACAACTTTCGTATGCATAACCAATTTCGTGCAACAACCGCGCCGATGAAAATGGCATGGCCACCGTGCTTAGCTGGGCCGAGGGTTGATCGTTCATATCACCATTGTCCGATAATAACTGCCAACGTTGCATTTTGCCCATATTTCTCATGATTGCAATATACTAGCATGCTTTACAAAAATGTCAAATGGAATAGTCTCGCACATGACCTATCATGACGGCCATGTGCGAGATTTGTTCTGTCATGTATTTGACGCCGGAGACGAGGCACCCGTGGTATCAGCGACGGACGAAGCAGGTCCAACGGCCGGTGCAACGGCCGGTGCCATGACGGCAGGTCCGGTTGGTGCGGCTGGTGCCGACGGAGGTTGTATGATCTGTGCCGCTTGGGTTTTCATATCACTCAAATGTGCCGCAGCTGATGTTTTGTACTTGGCAACTTCGGCCTCAGCAGCAGCCTGCGCATCCTGCGCTGCCTTGGCAGCGGCTTGATGCAGATCCCTTGCCCGGATCAACGCGGCCTGTAAAGCTGACTTTAGCTTGTTCACCTCTTCGTTGGCGGCCAAGGCTTCAGCTCTCACCCTGGTAAAAACGGTCTTAACATCAGCTTCCGCTATTTTAATCACGGCTGAAAAATCTTTTTCGACTTCTGCCGCCACGGTTTTTTCCAAGTTCTCGGCCTTGGATACCAAATTTGAAAATAATCCCATGATTCTCCCCATAGATAATGCCAGTTTCTAGGCCATTATTTAGGCTGCAAATTTGAGTTTTATCCGGATGGAAACCGGAAGATTTTTGCTTGCTATACCAGCGATACCCTGTGGGCAAACAAAATTGCAGACAGCAGCAGCATGGTGGTTGCGGCGGAGATGCGCTGCCAGCGTGACGCTGGCAACGGCGCTGATCGTGCTGCTTTGGCTGCAATAAACTGCTCAAGCTTGGCCTTCCGCTTGGCCCTCCTGGCGCTGTTGAGTGCATGCTCGGTCAGCCGACGGTCCTCGGGAAAATGCCTTGCACGCATGGCAAACTCCTCGGCCGGCTCAACACCTCGATCAAAATTGCATCGCGCACAGGCACTGACCTTGTTCCAGTATTCATCTGGACCCTCACAACTGCGAGGTACCACATGCTCAATGCTGGCCGAGTTTTGGAATCCCAGGGCTTCACGGGTCCGTTGACCACACCACCAGCAATGCCAGCCATGCTGTTCAGCCAGCTTGACGCGTTTGGTCTTTTTCTGGGGTTGTGTTTTGCTAAAGCGTGCTGCATGCTGCTGCCTGGGCGTCAACACCAGATTGACCGCATTGCCAACGGTCAATGTTTGATCAATTGTGTCTTGCATAAGTTCGCTCCTCATGCAGGTATATTAGCAGATTTGGCTCAAATGTCAACCAAAATATTGCCTGCCTGCTCACGTGCAATCGCGGCTCGCAGAGTGTCTGATTCTCTTAGCCAGATTTCTGCCAGCACAGGATATCGATCAATCAGTGCTTCCGCACGATTGCAGGCATAGGCCAGCTTGAGATCGAGTGGCCAGAGCCGTGGATCTCGGGGCCTATCAGCAGGCAGGGCGAATTTATCCATCTTGTCAGTGCGGTTGATATCCATTTTCAATCCATGTCTAACGGTTACTGACGGTGACTACCGTGGTTGCAAATAGTGCCGGCCACGAAACCAAAAGCGCCACGATTGGATCCGCATAAGCGATTGCTGCCACCGCAGCCCATATACCCGCTATGGCTATGCCGCCGCCGATGCTCATTCCACATCTCCACGAGAAGATCCAGACCCGGCCCTAGGGATCACCGCGTAATAGAACACATTGGCCGTGTCGATATTGCTGCGCACCAACGTT
>Ga0316225_1001190_pt1 | contig 26306 bp, 23 predicted proteins | sample TBH18015metaG_FD_206010 | JGI IMG/M metagenome (GOLD analysis project Ga0316225, IMG submission 206010) | Freshwater microbial communities from Trout Bog Lake, Wisconsin, USA - TBH18015 | ecosystem: Environmental > Aquatic > Freshwater > Lake > Hypolimnion/Profundal zone | place: USA: Wisconsin... | reverse complement strand
TTAAATTGCCGGCTCATCAGGTTTTTTGTCGTTACCAGGGATGTATGGGCTCCAAGGTTGAGCTTTGATAGGACCTGGTGTTTTCCAAACCACATTAAATTGACCATCAGCTTTAACTTCACCAATGAATACTGGTTTATGTAAGTGATGGTTTTTTGGGTCCATCTCAGCTACAAAACCGCTTGGTGCTTTATAGGTCTGACCAGCCATTGCAGCGATAACCTTGTCTGTATCTGTGCTCTTAGCTTTTTCTACAGCTTGAGCCCACATATGGATACCAATCCATGTTGCTTCCATCGGATCGTTAGTTAAAGGCTTGTTAGCTGTTGGTAAGTTATGTGCTTTTGCATAATCTTTCCATTGTTTAATCCAAGCTGTATTAGTTGGGTTTTTAACGCTCATGAAATAGTTCCATGCTGCTAATTGACCAACTAATGGTTTAGTATCTACACCACGTAACTCCTCTTCACCTACAGAGAAAGCTACTACCGGAATATCTTTAGCTTTTAAACCGGCATTTCCAAGTTCTTTGTAGAAAGGAACATTTGAGTCACCATTAATCGTAGATATCACTGCTGTTTTCTTACCTTCACCAGCAAATTTCTTAATGTTAGCAACGATTGTTTGATAATCGCTATGACCAAATGGTGTGTACTCTTCCATGATATCAGCATCACTCACACCTTTAGAGTGTAAGAAAGAACGCAAGATCTTGTTTGTTGTGCGTGGATAAACATAATCTGTGCCTAACAATACAAATCGTTTTGCACTGCCGCCATCTTTACTCATCAAGTACTCAAGTGCTGGAATCGCTTGTTGATTAGGTGCTGCGCCTGTGTAGAATACGTTTTTCTCGAGCTCTTCACCTTCGTATTGCACTGGGTAGAATAGTAGGCTATTTAACTCTTTGTAAACCGGCAATACTGATTTACGAGAAACTGATGTCCAGCAACCAAAAGTTACCGCTACGTGATCTTGACTAATCAATTGACGTGCTTTCGTTGCAAATAAAGGCCAATCTGATGCAGGGTCAACTACAACCGGCTCTAATTTTTTACCTAAAACACCACCTTTTTTGTTGATATCTTCAATAGACATCAATGCCATGTCTTTTAGCGCTGTTTCAGAAATAGCCATAGTGCCTGATAAGGAATGTAAGACCCCCACTTTAATTGTGTCATCTGCAGCATTAGCAAATGCAGCTGTGCCAATTAATGCAATACTTGCTGCAATAACAGAAACTGATTTAATAAAATTACGACGTGTATTCATTTGCTCTGTACTCCTTAATTTTGAGAATTAAATAAAATTAAAACTGGAACTGTGTAGCCAGCATGAATGTGTTAACACTTGACTTTCCTTCGAGCTTGTCATTAATAAATTTACCTGTAATTTCAGCATTGTATGGATCAATTACATAAGCTAGACCAATGTCATACTTTCTTTCAGTGGTTGTTGTCGAATCAGAGTCAAACTTTTGGTATTGCGCAAATGGTTGGAGTTTTCCCCAGCCAAATTTTTGATTGAAGGTATATGCTGCCTCTGCTTGATAAGCGCTACCTTGCTCAGAAAGAATCGCGCCATCTGTATCATATTTGTAGTAAGCCGCACCTACGTGGACTGCACCAGGACCCACATCTTTTTTCTCAAGTAAGAAATCCAAGCTATACAGGCTGTAATCGCCATTAGCGTGTGTTGTTGATGCGCCATCCTTTTGATATTTGCCTGATAAACCTATGGCTAAGATATCTGCACCGCCACGATAGTCACCTGTACCATAAGGAGAAGCACCTTCCTTATCCCAAAAATCAATTCCTAAGCGGCCAGCATACAAGAAGCCATCCTTCATCTGAGTGGTATCAGTTTTCCAGACATTGCCGCTAATTGAATTAATATCTGATGTACTACCAGTTAAACCACTTAAATTAAATGCAGTATGACCAGCATAAATACCACCACCATAAGTGAGAACACCATCCATTAAGGTGCCTGTTACAGCGACACCATCATCTCGACCTATCGTGCCTCCGTTGTAGGAGTAGCGTGCAGTTATATCATTGCCAGTCCATCCAGTGCCTAATGAGTAATATGGTCCAGCCATGTTTGCCCGGTCACTTGGTGAAAGCATACGACCCACCCAAATTGTTGCATCGTCGAATGGTTTGATTTGAACGTTAGCGTCGATAACATAATTGCCAGTAGTTTGATAGTTAAGCATCCCAGAAATATACTTATTCACATTACCACTTAAATAAATTCGAGCACTGTCTAAACTTGCATCTTGTGAATAGTCTTTGCCGTTATTTGCAGCATTCTCCTTAGCGCTTAAGCTAGCTTCCATACCAAACCCAATAGTGACAGATTTGTCATCACCAAATTCGATCGTGCCACCAGCATGTGCTAATAGAGGTAATGCGCCAGTTAGTGCGAGGCTAGTTGCCACTAAACACTTTTTAAGTTTTGCTTGCATCTTTAAGTCCTTTCACATTTAAAAAACTATTCATTGCTCAAAAGAGAATGCTTTTGCGCAACTCTTGGACTGAAGATTAGTTGTTGTAAAAATGTTATTAAATACGTCAAATTGCGTATAAATTTCTTAGGCAAGCACCCTAATTAAGTGTTATTTTTGAAATTAACCTTTTATTAACAAAACCTAGGATGTTAGGAAATGTTTAGAAACAGTTTGTTAGCTCTAATTGTGTCATTAACGTTGACCTCATGTGGGGAGGTTTCTTTTAAACGAGGAGCAGGACCTGATCAATATGCGCGGGATAAATCATTGTGTCAAAAAAGCAACACTCAAGTAGATCAAGTTCAAAAATGCATGGAAGATTCTGGCTGGTCAGTTGCTAAACTAGATAAGATTGATTTGGATTTGGTTGCAGTGGCACATCCTGAAGATAACCAGCGTAAGGGTATAAAGAAAGACGAAAACAGTTCAAAAAGTGAAACTTTAAACACCAATCAGCAAGAAAATGAAGTTGAAAACATACAATCATCCTCTGAACCTTCAAAGCATGAAGATATTATTGTTAATAAAACCTTTAAAATTAGCTCTTGGTGGAAAATGGGTGGCTCTGATGATCAATCAAAGGTTGCGATAAAATCTTGTAGCGAAGAGCTAAATGAAACACCTGTCGTTGATAGTAATTTCAAAATCTACTCTAGAGATTTTTTAATTTGTATGAAGAAATTTGGTTGGTCCGGTTTAAGAAAGAATTGATTTTTATTAAAACCTACGCAATTTGACGTATTTTTGGATTAAATTAAAGATGTATTATGAACTTGAAGATTTTGTTCATATATTTTCTTCTCCTCCTCAGTAAGATCTTTGGGCATGCAATTTTAGTATGCCCTTTTTTTTATTATTTTGTATGTTGGTTTAACGAAGTGAGTCTGTCTAAAAAAGATTTTTACTCTAAAAAAGATCTTAAGAGTTTTTATGTATAAATTAAATAAAGAATTAATATTTTTAGTCTTAGTTAACTTACTTACAATAAACTCAGGCTATGCCTATTTGGAAATAAATGCTCCGCCAATTAATTTAAATGTTCACTATGATAATGGGATTGGAACTTCTGAGGCTTCGTCTCAAGGTGTCGTAGAGAAAGCCACGCTTAATGATATGGCGCTTCTCAGGCCAGGTGAAGTATTAGAAGTTGTACCTGGGCTTGTTGTAACTCAACATTCAGGGGAAGGTAAAGCTAACCAATATTTTCTTCGTGGATATAACCTTGATCACGGCACTGACTTCGCAAGCTTCCTTGATGGTGTTCCAGTTAACATGCCTACTAACGCTCATGGCCAAGGGTATTGTGATATTAATTACTTAATTCCAGAGTTAGTCGATCATATTGATTATCGCAAAGGCCCTTATTTTACTGATAGTGGTGACTTTTCTTCAGCAGGTTCTGCCCACATTCAATATCAAAATTCACTTAACCATAATATTGCAAATATAACTTTAGGTAGTTTTGGATTTGAGCGTTTTTTGTTTGCGGGATCTACTCAATTACAATTTAATAATCAAGAAAGTATATTTGGTAACTCAGGTCCAATTTTGCTTGGTGCCGTTGATATAACTCGTAACAATGGTCCTTGGGCTGTAAAAGAAGATTTGCAAAGAAACAATCTGCTATTGCGTTTGAGTGATGGGAGTTCATTGAATGGATGGTCAATAGATGGAGTAGTTTACAACGCTAGTTGGAACTCAACAGATCAGGTTCCTTTAGCACTTATCAATTCAGGTCAGCTAGGGCGATATTCATCACTGGACCCTACGGACGGGGGCAATACAGACAGACAAATAGTTTCGGGCGAGTGGCATGATATTGATAAAAATGGATATATTAAAATAACCACCTACCTTGAGCATTATAATTTACAGCTATGGTCGAACTTTAGTTTCTATGAACTTCGCCCTTCAACAGGCGATCAATTTGAGCAGGTAGAAAATCGTAATTTCGTTGGTGGAAATATCATTAAGGGCTGGAATAACTCATTATTTAATTTTGACTCTACGAATGAGATTGGTTTACAACTTCGAGAAGACAATATTCATGTAAATCTCCTAAATACACAGGCTCGCATTCCTTTTGAAACGGTCAGCAACGATAGAGTAAATGAAACTTCTTTAGGCCTTTATTTGCAGAACATGACTGTCTGGAATAATTGGTTTCGAAGTCTTGTTGGATTGCGAGAAGATAGTCTTATCATTAATATGACTTCTTATTCCCAAGCTCAAAACTCTGGGAGTTCGTTTAACTCTAAGTTTTCTCCTAAAGCTTCTTTTATTTTCGGTCCTTGGAATAGTACAGAGTTGTTTTTTAATCTAGGCAAAGGATTTCATAGTAATGATGCAAGAGGCGTTATTGATAAAGTTGATCCTACAACAGGAAACGCATCAGTCGCTGTTCCTGCTTTAGTTGGAAGTAGTGGTAAAGAAATTGGACTGAGAACGGAAGTTATACAAAATTTGCAAAGTTCAATTGCATTTTGGACTTTGGATAGTGATTCAGAAATCGTATATAACGCTGATTCAGATATCGGTAGCTCGTCACCTAATGCTGCAAGTAAACGTTATGGTGTTGAGTGGAATAATCATTGGATAACAAATGATCAGTTATTTATAGATGCAGATTTAGCTTGGACTCATGCAAGATATGCCATAAACAATGCAAATGGGGAAACAGGCGATTTAATTCCTAATGCAGTTGGAAAAGTAGCACTTTTAAGAGCTACTTGCCATAATTTTTATGGATGGTCTGCAGGTTTAGAAACTCGGTTTGTTGGGCCTTCACCACTAATCCAAGATGGATCCCTCATGGCACCTTCATCGTTAGTAACAAACCTTCGCCTTAACTACGCTATTTCAAATAAAGTTACTGCTTCAATAGATATTCTTAATTTGTTTAATACTAAATATTATGATATTGCTTATCAGCAAGATTACCAAATATCACCAACAAGTCCTGTAGTACCAAATGGTGTTACCGTTCATCCTGGAGAGCCTCTACAGTTTCGTGTTACTTTAAAATTTAATTATTAAACTTTATTTGTATCTTCATCTAACGATAACCGACAGTGTTTTCTTCTGTTTCTTCGACCTGAACCCGAACAGATTTTTTGGCAAACTAATCGAGCGTTGTTATAAATCTTTAATGATTTTGTAAAAATGCTCGAGCCGTCGTGTAAACGACAGTTATAGGCACTAAAGAAATAAAAGCTGCTACATAGTTAGCAGCTTTGAGATGATCAAGTGTTTAAGACGTCTTAATTTTTGTAATAGGCGGTGGATTTGTCCTGCAACAATACAAATCCTTATTGCAGTGTCAAAAGAATTGACGCCTGACTTGCTTAGTGAGTTTGTATTCTCTTGAATTAAATAGCTTAGTAGCAGTCTGTTACCAATCTATATTTTTCTCCTTAATTAAGTTTCACAAATCTATTGTCTTTATCATGGCTTAATTTCTCTTAAGTTTACTCGCTAAATTTAATGATATAGACGTGTTAAAAAGAAGAGCGCACTCGGCGCTCTAAAAGGGAGATAAAAAGCAATGGAGATTCGCTCCTTACCGACATCAAGAAAAGAGTGCTAACCAATACCTATCCAACTCTCTTCCTCATGAATTCTTTGTGTTTTTTTAATAATGTAGACTTCTGTTTCATTACTAAAAAACTTTGAGATGTATTGTTTCCAGCGATATATTTTTTCCCAAGTATTCATTTCTCATTCCTGTTTTTTGTTGTTAGGGATTATCATATTCCTCACTTATTAATTAATCTAATTGTATGTTTTTATATTGTTGATAAAATTTACTTATAGCTGGGGTGTTAAAAAAGGGAAGATAACTTCCCTTTTTCTAAATAATCAAAAATGATTATTTGTTCATTACGTACATTGTTACTTCGAAACCGAAACGCATTTCAGTAGCAGCTGGTTTTGTCCACATAATAAATCTCCTTAAGTTTTTATAAAAAGAACTAAGCAATTTATTTGCTCACTTCTTAGATATAAATACTACCTAGAAGTTTTAAAGTCACGCTATCATTCATCATGAATGATGTGTAAGTATTTTCATGAATGTAATTACTCTTCCAAAAGGCTTCTTAGCATCCAAGCGGTCTTCTCATGGATATCTAACCTTTGTGTCAAAAGGTCGGCTGTTGGTTGGTCATTTACATCATCTGCCGTATTAAGAATCCCCCTAGCTGTTCGCGCTACCGCTTCGTGACCCTTTACTAGTGTTTTGATCATATCGATGGCTTTGGGAGGGCTAGTTGGCACATCGGGAAGAGAGGTTAGTTCTGAGAACTGTTGATATGAGCCGGGTGCGAAATGCCCTAATGAGCGTATGCGTTCAGCAATTGGATCAACCGCATTCCATAGTTCTGTATATTGCCCCATAAACATTACATGAAGCGTATTGAACATCGGGCCGGTCACATTCCAATGAAAGTTATGTGTTGTTAAATAGAGCGTGTAAGTATCAGCAAGTAGTTTGGATAATCCATCTGCAATTGCCTGGCGATCTATGTCATTAATGCCAATATCTATTGTGTTGAGCTTGCTTGTTTGAGTGGACATTGCTTTTCCCCTTTAAGGTTGTTCCTTCCAATATGAGCAGTTAAAAGTAATTAAACTATTTTGATTATAAAACGTTCAAAGATTGAGTAAGTTATTTCTACTAAATAGAGTTAAATATCAACCAGCCTAGATTTAAACATGCTAATCCTACTAGGGTGGTTAGTGTTAATTTCATTCCTAGTATTCGTCTGGTGAAGTTTTGGGTTGAATCCGTCATGCCTAAAGAATGCAAAACTCTCCCGATGGTTAGACTTAAGCCAAAAATGCTCACTAACCACCAAGGTGCATGATTTAGTTCTAAGCACCCCATCAGGATTAAACTGATAGGGACGTATTCAGAAAAGTTACCGTGGGTGCGAATAGCTCTTTCAAGTTCATCTACTCCTCCGCTACCAAGTGATATCTGATTCTTGCCCCTTAGTGAAATTACATTCAAAGCTAGCTTTATATAAATGAATGTTAAAACTGAAGCGAAGGCTGATGTGATAATTAGCATTATTTATATTCCTGAATTTTTATCGATTTCACATTCCGTTCAAGTTGGCTTAAATACCATCCAATAGAGATTAATTAGTGGAAGTAAAACAGCAATCGTTCCAAATATATTCCAGCGTTTACTCAGTTTCCAATATTCATCTGGGATTGTTTTGCTGTTTACAAAGCTAGTTGCTAATCGTGCTTGTTTGATTTGAGTTGGGATTAGAATTGTTAGCCAAATTATCCCTGATGCGATGAATAGACAGCGCCCCCATGTTAGCCATTGAACGCTCCAACTATTAGATATCGAGTTGTATGCCATGTAATCACCAGCGAAAATTACCAATAAAGCACCTGGAGCTGTGAATACAAAATCCGTTAATGTTACTTGTTGTTGCGCGAATGCAATAATGCTTGGATTCTTGGTTTTGTTAGCCATTAATTTCCACCAAGCGGTTACGATAAGGTTACCAAGTAGCAAAATGACGCCAAAGATGTGGATGGATTTTAATAATAAATATGGTGCTATCATTTTAATTGCTTACATTTAGATTGGACCTTGAAAGTTTATATTAAATCTATACTAGAGACACTTTCGTAATTTCGTGAGATTTGGACACGTTGGCCAAGCGCGCAACTAAATTTAAAGCGTACCAAATGTGGATCTTGTACACTATGTTTATTTTAGAGTCCAGTTAATACTTTAATATGTGCAAGTACGCTTCGGCCGAGTGCGCTAGGGGCATATCCTCCCTCCAACGCGGATACAATTCTTCCAGACGCATACTTTTCTGCAATTTCTTTTGCGAAATTAGTAACCCAAGCGAAATCAGCTTCTCTTAGCTCTAGTCTTGCCATATCGTCCTCTCTGTGACCATCAAAACCTGCTGATATGAATATCATTTGAGGTTGGAAGTTATGGAGTGCTGGCAACCAGGCTTTGGTAATCGCCTCTCTAAACTCTTCTCCGGATGTCCCTGCAGCTAAAGGAACATTAATGATATGAGAGTTAACTGTGTCTGATCCGCAATATGGATATAAGGGGTGTTGGAATGATGAGCAAAACAATACACGAGAATCTTCATGGAATATATTTTCAGTTCCATTACCATGATGAACATCGAAATCTAATATCGCGACTCGCTCTAGCTGATGGTGCTCAAGTGCATGTGCAGCCCCAACAGCAATATTGTTAAATAGAGAGAAACCCATTCCATGGCTCCTTTCTGCATGGTGCCCAGGTGGTCGTATATTACAAAATGCATTATTTATCTCACCAGAGATTACTAAATCAACAGCTTTTATTACAGATCCTGCTGCATAAAGGGCAGCTTCATAAGAGTATTGATTAAGGGTGATGTCGTTATCAAGATGCACTAATCCTTCAATTGGAATGCTTTTATGCAGTTCGTCACAGTATGCAGAATCATGAACCCTTAATAATTGCGACCTAGTAGCAAGAGGTGCTTCATAATGTGAGAGGTAATCAAATAATCGACAAGCAATAAGTTGATCTTCAATCGCATGGATGCGGACTGGAGACTCCGGATGTTCTGGGCCGTTGTCATGTTTAAGACACATCGGATGTGTAATGTAAGCAGTGTTCATAAAATATAAATGAATTAACTTAAATCATCATAGCATGTCAGAATAGATATAAAGATGAATAAACATTACTTGAACCCACTATTTTCGCCAAAGTCTGTTGCTGTTTTTGGTGCAAGCAATCGAATCGATTCGATTGGTCAAATTGTTTTCCAAAATCTATTGACTAGTAATTTTTATGGCTCACTTTACCCCATTAATATTAAAGACGATCAGGTTCAGGGTAAAAAGGCTTATAGATCAATTTCTGATATAGAAGAATTAGTTGAATTGGCAATCATCGCCACACCTTCATACACAGTGCCAGAGATTATCAAACAGTGTGGCGTACATGGTGTCAAGGCTGCTGTCATTATTACTGCAGGTTTTGGCGAGGCTGGTGAGCTAGGCCTTTCTTTAGAGAAGGCCTTATTGGAAAATGCTAAGCGATACAATATTCGACTCATTGGACCTAATTGCTTAGGGATTATGCGTCCATCTATAGGGCTTAATGCGACCTTTAACAAAGGTAGTACTAATCAGGGGCATATTGCTTTTGTTTCTCAGTCAGGAGCCCTTTGTACGGCAATTTTGGATTGGGCAAAGAGTAATGATGTCGGTTTTTCCAGTGTGGTTTCTTTGGGATCTTCGACCGATGTTGATTTTGGAGAAATCTTAGATTACCTAGTTTCGGATAGTGAAACTCAAAGTATCTTGCTCTATATAGAAGGCATTCGAAATGCTCGATCGTTCATGAGCGCAATTAGATCAGCAGCTCGTATAAAGCCAGTGATTTTAGTTAAAGTGGGAAGGCATGCTGCAGGATCTAAGGCGGCGATGTCTCATACAGCTTCCATGGTGGGTTCTGATGATGTGTTCGATGCTGCTGTAAAGCGTTCAGGTGTTGTTCGTGTGCAAACCATCAGCCAATTATTCACCGCTGCTAAGGCGCTATCTTGTGGATTCCATCCAACAGGAAACCGTTTGGCAATTGTGACAAATGGTGGTGGCCCAGGTGTAATGGCGGCAGATCGTGCTGCGGACTTAGGGGTCAATATCGCAACCCTTTCAGAAAGTACGGTTAACTATCTTGATAAGCACCTTCCAGTTCATTGGTCTCATTCAAATCCAGTCGATATTGTTGGAGATGCGCTGAGCGAGCGTTATTATCATTCAGTGAAAGCCTGTTTGGAGGATACTAATGTAGATGGCGTTTTAGTGATTCTTACTCCGCAAGCAATGACAAACTCACTAGAGTCAGCAGAAGTTGTGATTGAGCTTTCGAAAAACAGTAAAAAGCCATTATTCCCATGTTGGATGGGTGAGACGCAGGTCGCCGAAGCACGTAAATTATTTTCAAAAGCAAAGAAGCCATACTTTCGAACACCAGAGCCAGCTGTTGAGGTCTTTGCACACCTCTCAGACTATTACCGCAATCAACGCTTACTCATGCAAGTGCCTGGTCCACTTTTTAGTCATGTTGAGCCAAATATTGAATATTCAAAATTAATTATAGAAAAAGCGTTGGAGGAGCATCGCTATGTTTTAAGCGAGATGGAATCGAAATCAATCCTTGCTGCTTTCCATATACCAATTGTGAAAACCATGATTGCTTATTCCGAAAATGAAGCAGTATTAATTGCGGAACAACTTGGCTTTCCTATTGCAATGAAAGTGAACTCCAAAGATATCACACATAAAACGGATGTAGGGGGCGTTCAACTTAATTTAACGAATGCAGAAGAGGTTAAGTTAGCATTTCAAAGAATTCATAAAAATATTGCCAATATCAAACCTAATGCATCGTTCGATGGAGTAGCTATAGAGTCTATGATCATATCTCCCAATGGGCGTGAACTACTAATAGGCGTGATGACAGACCAAATATTCGGCCCAGTAATTACATTTGGTGCCGGGGGCAGTGCGGTCGAGGCCATGGGAGATAGAGCAATTGCATTGCCACCACTTAATCATTTTTTGGCAAAAGACTTAATTGAGAATACTCATGTTGCTAGAATCTTAGGAAGTTTTCGTAATAAACCACCAATTAATATGCAAGCGTTAGAGGATGTCTTGCTTCGTGTTTCAGAGATGGTGTGTGAATTGCCATCAATTAAAGAAATGGACATCAACCCACTTATTGCCGACGATGAGGGAGTAATAGCTGTCGACGCACGATTTGTAATTGAGCCTTATCTGCCAAATACATCAAGTTATGGCCATATGGCGATACATCCATACCCTACACATTTGATTAAGCATTGTTATTTAAAAGACGGCACCATGATGACTATTCGGCCAATACGTCCAGAAGATGCTGAGTTGATTCAAGCTTTTGTGCGTGAGTTATCAGAGGAATCAAGGTATTTTAGATTTATGAATAGTATGCATGAGCTTACTGAAACAATGCTTGTCCGATTTACTCAAATGGATTACAGCAAAGAAATAGCGCTTATTGCTCTCACTAAATCGGAATCCCCATCGGAACTTGGAATATGTAGATTTAGTATTAATCCGGATGGAGAATCTTGCGAGTTTGCTATAGTCCTTGCCGACAAGATGACCGGTAAAGGATTGGGAAGAAAGTTAATGCGATCTTTGATTGAAGTTGCTAGGTCAAAGAAGTTAAAAAGAATTGAAGGTGAAGTGCTAAGTACTAATTACAACATGCTTAACTTAATGAAGAGTCTGGGCTTTAATCATCAAATCAGTCAAGAGGATTCTAGTATTGTTAAGGTCGTCTTAACAATTTGCTCCTGATATTCTCTTGTTGAAACTAAATATATTGAGTCAAAAAGAAGAAAAAATCTTCTGTTTTGCTGATCAATGAGCGCCTTTAGATGAGGTAAACGGCGGCTTAGCTAACCAAATGACTGGAGCAAGTAGTAGTAGCACCATTGCCGCCATCAGCATGACGTGATTGGTAGAGAGTAAATAAGCTTCCGAGCTAATTAACCGTTCAATTAACATGGATACACTGCCGTCTTTTATGCCCGCTTGATTCGCAATACTATAGAATTCTTGATAGAGTGGGTTTCCATTGTTGATGTGCTCAACCATTTGTGCGTGATATCGATTGGCATAATCTCCCCACATGGTAGTTGAAATCGCTGTCCCTACACTACCGCCAATATTTCTTAGAAAATTGGTCATTCCAGTCCCTGCGGCAATTTCATGCGGTTTAAGCTGTGACATTGAGATGGCTGTTAATGGCATAAAGAATCCTGCGATTCCAGCACCCACAGAGAGTCGAGCTAAAATAAGCGTGGCTTTATCTACCTGCGTTGTAAATAATGCTGCTTCAAAGCAGCTATAGGACATTATTAGAAATCCGAAGGTTGCAATGAGGCGGGCATCTATGCGGTGAATATTCGCACCAAAAACCGGGCCGCAGACCAGAGCAAGTAATCCTGTAAAACCCATGACTTGCCCAGCCGTTAATGCTGTATATCCGAGTTGAGTTTGCATCCACAAGGGACCTACAACGACATAGGTATAAAACGCGAAGGAACCAATAGCAAGACAAAGGGCAGCAATTGCATAGTTTTTTCGCTTAAATAAGCGCAAATTAATTACTGGGTGTTCTTCACCTAGCTCCCAAATTATAAGTGCTCCGAAGGATAGAAAAGAAATAATAGCAAGTCCGCTAATCCAATAAGAAGAAAACCAATCGAGTTCACTGCCTTTATCAAGCATAATTTGTAAGGTAGAAACACTTAAGATTAATAAAATTAAGCCTACAATATCGATTGTTTCTTTACTCGTTACTGGCTTGGGTGCCCCAAAAATACGATACATTAAATAGGCGCAGGCAATACCAAATGGCACGTTAATATAAAACACCCATCGCCAACTATAACTGTCAGTAAGCCAGCCACCAATAAGTGGGCCTAAGACTGGTGCTAAAACTGTGGTGGTTGCCCAAATCCCAAGAGCGAGTCCGACTTTTTTGGCTGGAAAGCACTTCATCATTAAGGCTTGTGATAGTGGAATCATTGAGGCACCTACCACTCCTTGCAAGACGCGTGCGAAAAGTAACATGCTAAAGGAGGGTGCAAGTCCACATAATACAGAGGCTAGCGTAAACATCAAGGTTGCAAAAATAAACTGGCGAACCTCACCAAAACGGCGTGATAACCAACCTGTAAGTGGTAAAAAAATCGCTTCGCTTACTGCGTAAGAAGTAATAAGCCATGTGCCTTGCGTCGGTGTGACCGCAAAGTCTCCTGAAATTGTCGGCAGTGCTACATTGGCAATCGACATGTCTAAAATATTCATAAACGATCCTAAGCCTAAGGCTAGGGTCGCTAAAATGAGTTTGACGCCATTAAGTGGGGCGTTGCTTGAGGCTTGTGTCATATTTAATGCTGATTAGCTTGGCTAAGTATGAGGTGTACATGCTGGTCTGCTTCCCTAGCTTGCTCATCATAAATATGGGTGGCAGTAATGTTAGTTTTTTCTGCAGCGGTTAATGCACTGCCCTCCTGTTTAGAGGTATCGATTCGCACGCTCAATGATAAACCAACTTGTAATGGATTTTTTTTGAGCTGACTAGTGTCAATTGCAATTCTTACTGGCAAGCGCTGAACTACTTTTACCCAATTCCCAGTTGCATTTTGCGCGGGTAGGAGTGACATGTTTGCACCTGTTGCGGGAGAGAAACCTACCACTTTGCCGGTGTACATGACTTTACTGCCATAGATGTCAGCTTCTAATTCAACCTTTTGGCCTAAGCGAATATTGCTTAGTTGATCTTCCTTGAAGTTTGCATCGACCCAACTATCGCTTAGCATTACAAGCGTTGCAAGTGACAAGCCTGGCGCTACGCGCTGGCCTACTTGGGCATTACGTTTAGCAACTACCGCATCGACGGGACTGAGTACCTCAGTCCTTAGAAGGGTTATAAAAGCTTGCTTAGCAGCCGCACTTGCTTTTTGAACATCTGGATGACGTGTGGCTGTAGCAAGCTCTACTAAACCATCTGAGAGCTCAAGCATTTCTTTGTATCCGTTATCTGCTGCCTGATACTCTTTCTGTAAATGGTTAAGTTCTTCAGCTGAGACTGCTGCTTCACCCTTTAATGATTGACGACGTTTAAGATCTTCGCCAATCCTCTCCAATTCCACTTTTTTTTGCTTCGCTTGCAAAATCGCTGAACGACTGGCGCGATAAGCATTTAATAGGGCTGCATCTGCCATATGCGAAGCAATCTCAGCTTCTGTAGGGTCGATTTTAAAGAGTACATCGCCAGCTTTGACTTGCTGTGTCTCTACTACTTGAACTGCAGAGACAGTTCCTTCTACTTGTGAAGAGACTTGAATCTGTGGCGCGGCAACATAGGCGTTGTCAGTGGACTCGAAATGATTTAAATATTTCCACCAATAAATGGCAAAGCCAACCGCTACTAACCCTACTAAGCCAAAAAAAACTTTGAAGGCTTTTTTTCTGTTAAATGGCTGTGCTATTTGCTCTATGGTCATTATTCATTCTCACTATAATTAATGGGCTAGTTCATTTTCAATCGGACCACCTAGGCTAACTAATAAGCCCACGTAATCATGCATATGTTGATGCTCAGCTTCTAATGACTGCTGTTTATTTACTAGGTATTGCAACTGTGCATCTAAGACTATTGCATCATCCACCAATCCCGCTTTTCTCTTTTGTTGCGCAACTTCATAAAGAGAATCTGCTTGTGCTTCTGAGTGTTTAGCTTGGATTAAATTCTGTGCTGACGTGTTCACCGCCAAAATGCCATCGGCTGAATCTTTGAGGCTCGTTATTAAAGCATTTTGATAGGTATAGATTGCTTGATTGCGTTCTATCTGACGAGCCGAAATGGCTGAAGCAATTGCACCACTATCAAAAATGGGTAGATTTAAAACTGGTCCTAAGTTGTATTGACGACTATTTGACTCCAATAAATGCGCTAGATTAAAGGCTTGCAAACCCACTAAGCTTTGTAAATTAATATCAGGAAGGTAACTTAATTTTGCCGCGTCTACACGTAGCTGCGACATCTGAATATTTGTGAGTAATGCCTGTAAATCGGCGCGTCTTGCGATTAAGCTGGCAGGAATTACCTCTGGTAAATCTCGGGTTTGATAATGGAGATGAGGCGCTTTCAAAGCCTCGCCCCAGCTTGGTCCTTGATTCACTAATGCAGCCAATTGATGTTGTTGCATCTTCATTATCTGCACAGCTCTTAATTGTGCCATTGCTGCATCTTCAAGCGCTATTTGTCGCTGATTAACTAAATCGTAATCAACGAGGCCAGCTTTAAAGCGTTCTTTCGCAATAAAACTAAGTCTGGATTGAGCAGCAAGTGATTCTGATGCAATTTTGTTGTGCTGATAAGCGATGTCGTAATCGATATAAGCCTGAACTATGGTGGAGGATAGCCAAAGTTTCGTGAACGAAAAATCATAAGCTTTACTTTTAATATCTTGGTTCACAGCCTCAAGAACTTTCTTCTGTTTACCCCATAGATCGAGTGACCAGTTTAAGGATGCGCCTACTAGGCCATAGCTTGTTGTCGCTGGCATGTTGGGAAGATAAATATAATTTTTTGAAAGACGTTGCTCATTAATTTGTAAGTTGCCCGCAATATTAGGCCCTAAGCTTGCTCGTTCGGCATTCGCCTGCTGCTGAGCGTGCTCTACTCTCAGTTTGGCAAGTGCCATATCGGGGGCATTTTTTAGTGCCTCTTCTACTAGAAATTCTAGTTGAGGGTCTTCTAGCTGCTTCCACCATTGCGAGTCAATGTTGACATCAATTGCACTCAATTTTGGTTCAATTTGCACTAAAGGTTTTAATGTCGGCACTTGGTCTACTGGCGCAGTCATACATGCTGTAAGGAGAATAGCAATTAAAAAGGGTAGAGAGTTTTTCATACTTGGGGGTCCTGCATGGCTTCGAGCATATTGAGATGATTTTTGGCGATGATACCCAATACTTTTTGTGCAGTGGTAAATTCATTAGAGGTTACACCAGAGAGTGAAGTGTTCAAGAATTCACATACCTGAGGCATTAGTTGTTCAACAATTTCCTTAGCTTTTGGAGTAATCGCGAGGTTGATGATCCGACGATCTTTTGTTGATCTGATGCGTTTGATCCATTTCATTTTCTCCAACCGATCTAGAGTTCTGACTGTTGCAGCTGGATTAGATCCGATGGTCGTAGCAAGTTGCGATGCAGTAGGAGATTTTAGATGCTTGATCAGCATCGCTACCCTCAGTTGGGATGCGCTAACCCCAAACTGCTCTAAACGCTTATCCGCAATTCGCTCAAACATTAGTTGATTTTTGGAGATAAGAAATAAAATACTTTCATCTGGTTTGAAGGTGCTTGGTTGATAGATCAATTTAATTCCTGTTGCAAAATTGCAGTCAATAGTTGACTAGTCAACTATTTTAATTGTAAATCAACTGACTAAAAAATGGCAAGGCACATCCTGCAAAGCTCAAAATCTGTGATCAGGAATGTAAAGGTTTAACTCATGGTCTATTGGTTGGCTATTCATTTTGACTCAGCGTTTGAATGAGATAGGGTTTTAGCATTTGTTTGCTTAAATCCATGGGTTTTTGTTTGTGGTATTGCTAACTATCACGTCACCAATAATCGCCACTTTAATTAAGAAGCTAATGATGCTAATGACAATGCTTGCTAATATCGCGGTACTAAGGTTGGAAATGGTGAATCCTCTAACTAGAGAACTTACAATCAAAAGTACTGCACCATTAATGACGAGTAAAAAGAATCCAAACGTAAAGAAGGTGATAGGTAAGGTTAATGTAATTAATAGTGGTTTAATCAAATTATTAGCAAATCCGAGTATTAATGCTGAGACAACAAGGGACCCAAGAGACTGGAATTTAATTCCTTCAAATATGAAAGAAGTCGCCCAAAGTGAGATGGACGTGGCTAACCATTGTGCGAAAAATGTCATCATGCTGAGCTTTCTGATTATCTTAAGGATTTGAGAGTTTGGCCATGTGAAACAATATTAGAATTGTAAAACTTGATTAGTAAAACGAAAACGATAATGCATGAATTTTTCAATGGTCAGATTCCTGCTCACTTTAGTGCGATGTGCTTAGTGCTCAATGTCGCTTTGTTACTCTCAATCACGGCGCTAATTAAATATCTTGTTAATAGTAAATGTGGATTTATTGATCAAAATAAGTTTGATGAACAAAACTACTAATGGCGTTGCCAAAGTTTAAATGTTGCTCAATGTCAAAATGAACCCCGTCAACCTTGCTTGAGGTCGTTATTGTGGCCGCGTCAAAAAAAAGGCAGTTAAGCTCACTGCATAAATCTCTGTAAGCATCGGCGAGTCCAATACATTTTTTTTCGGCATCCTCAAATTTGGCTGCAATTTCACCTTTCGCCTTTAGGATTGGTGGTGGTGCGATCACCAGTATTTCGGGTTTTGTCATGCCGGGCTCAAGCGAGGTATTTCGAATTTCATTGATGAGTGATCGCATACCATTTTTGGCATGAAGAGCTATATGGTCATGGTTGGCCTGAAAATCATTGGTGCCTAACATAAGGATTACCAATGAAAGCGGTGAATTAACCTCAATTCGTTGACTCAATCCGACGAGTCCGTTTCTGCCTGCTTTGATAGGATCTTCATATGCTGTTCGACGACCGTTTAAGCAGTCCTCAATCACGCGCACATTCTTTCCTTTATTTTTCAAGTTAAGTTCAAGAATTCCAGGCCATCGCTGATGAAATGCAAAACGATTGCGTGACATGGGGATAATGCCCCATGAGAGTGAATCGGCGTATACAAGAATTTGTTTCATATGTTCGGAAATTATATTCTGAATGGTAAGCGTGTTAATTATAAAAATAATTTATTACGCTATTAAAAAAATTCAATTGGATTAATTAAACTGTTTTTATTAATAATGAGAATTAAAATTTTCCAAGCAAAAATGTTTACATTAGAGGAGGCTGTTATGCAAAACAAAGCAATTATTCTTCAAGCTGGAGGTGGTTACGATAAGGTGACAATTGGCACTCGTGATTTCAAAGATCCTAGAGCCGGTGAAATTACTGTTCGACTTCATGCTAACTCTCTTAACTATCATGATTTTGCAGTGGTAAGTGGAATGTGGGGGCCATCTGAATCCCGTATACCAATGGCAGACGGTGCAGGTGTTGTCATTGCAGTAGGTGATGGCGTGACCGAGTTTGCAGTTGGAGACCATGTAGTAAGTACTTTTTTCCCGACGTGGTTGGCAGGTGAGCCTTTGGTTGAAGGTTTTGCAACTACGCCAGGTGACGGTGTAGATGGCTACGCACGTGAGACGGTTACCGCATCAATCGATGCTTTCACACTTGCGCCTAAAGGATGGACTCATGTTGAGTCTTCAACTTTGACCACAGCAGCTTTAACTTCGTGGCGTGCACTGATGTCGGATGATCATTTGAAACCAGGTGATACTGTGCTTGTTCAAGGCACAGGAGGAGTCTCAATTTTTGCTTTGCAGTTTGCGAAAATGGCCGGTGCGACTGTGATTGCCACTTCGTCAAATGATGAGAAGTTAGAGAAATTAAAGGCGCTAGGCGCTGACCATCTGATTAATTATCGTAAAACTGCTAATTGGGGTGAGGTTGCACGTGAAATTACGGGTGGTCGAGGTGTTGATCATATTGTTGAGGTCGGCGGCCCTGCAACTTTAAATCAATCTATGTTGGCGGCTAGAGTGGGAGCGCATATCTCAGTCATAGGTATTTTAACAGGTTTGGGCGGTGATGTTTCTATAGTGACAGCCTTGATTAAGCAGCTTCGTATGCAAGGTTTGATTGTTGGTAATCGCACACAGCAGCAAGAAATGATTAGAGCAATTGATACCAGTGGCATGCGCCCAATTGTCGATAAAGTCTTTCCTCTAGAAAATATTGTGTCAGCATTTCAATACCAAGAAACCAATAAACACTTTGGCAAGATTTGTTTGGAGATGTAATTAATCATTAAAATAATGGTTCAACTAGCCAATGCTTAATGCTGCGGCTAGTTATTTTGGGGTTAACAATAACCTACTAAAATAGTAAACTATGGTTATATGAATCTTCATAATAATCATACTCCAGATAAATTCGGCTTTTGTTTCGATAACTCTTATTCCAGACTACCTGAAATTTTATTTACTCCCGCAAAGCCCCAAGGATTCAAAAAACCAAGCTTGCTAATTTTTAATCGAGATTTAGCAATTGAGCTTGGATTAAGTGTTGAGGAACTTAAGGGCTCTGATTGGTCTTTTTTTTCAGGTCAAGTGACTCCAGAAGGTGCTTACCCTATTGCGCAAGCTTATGCTGGTCATCAATTTGGCGGATTTAATAATTTAGGGGATGGAAGAGCAATATTGCTAGGCGAGCATACAGCTCCAAATAGCCAAAAAGTTGATATTCAACTAAAAGGTGCTGGTCCAACTGCGTATTCACGCTCTGGTGATGGATTAGCAGGGATGGGTCCGATGCTCCGTGAGTATTTAATGAGCGAGGCTATGCACGCTTTGGATGTGCCTACCACTCGCAGCCTCGCGGTAATGCTTACCGGCGAATTAGTTTACAGGGCTTCACTTTTAGAAGGGGCTGTTTTGACCAGGGTAGCTGCTAGCCATATTCGAGTAGGAACTTTTCAGTATGCGGCTGCGATTCATAATATAGATGTGCTTAAATCATTGGCTGACTTTACCATCAGTCGTCATTATTCAGACTTAAAAGATCAACCCAATCAATATATTAGGATGCTGGAGGTGGTCATAGATTCGCAGGCTGCATTGATCGCTAAGTGGATGCAGTTTGGTTTTATTCATGGGGTCATGAATACCGACAATATGAGTATCGCTGGCGAAACGATCGATTATGGTCCTTGTGCATTTTTAAATGCATATTCGCCTAAGACAGTATTTAGTTCAATTGATAAAAAAGGCCGCTATGCATTTGGGAATCAACCCATAGTAGGTGAGTGGAATTTGACAAGATTTGCTGAAAGTCTTTTGCCTTTGATTGCAGAAAAGCATGAAGAGGCTATTCTGATTGCCACAGAGTCTTTGAATACATATCAAACTAAATACAGAGTCTATTGGCTTAATGCAATGCGAAAGAAAATAGGGCTTTTTAATGAAGAACCTGGAGACCTTGCATTGATAGATAATTTGCTGATGTTGATGTACAAGCATCAAGCTGATTATACAAATACATTTAGGAACCTTGCGAATCCGACAGTGTTGGACGGTTCGCTGATTTCTGATGGTGGTTTTAAAAATTGGCAAATTATCTGGCATGAGCGTTTATCACGACAATCTCAATCACCCCAGGAGTCCGCCGCATTGATGGATAGTCATAATCCAATCGTTATTCCACGAAACCATTTGGTTGAAGAGGTGTTGGTAAAAGCTACTCAGGGAGACATGAAGCCGTTTTATGATTTTTTACAAGTGCTTTCTAAACCTTATCAAATGCCGAGCAATGAGAAGTATCTTCATGGAGCTAGCGCAGAATTTGACCTGAATTATCAAACATTCTGTGGCACATGACGTCCGCTTCCGACTTAAATTGTTTGGTTTTACGCGGAAACTGAAAAAATTGAGTAAGTATTACGCTTTTGAATATCTTGATGAGTTATTTGGCAATATGCTCAACTAATCTCATCATATTGCATGTGTAGCCATATTCGTTGTCATACCAAGCCACTACTTTTACAAACGTTGTGTCTAGCATAATTCCCGCTCCTGCATCAAAGATTGAAGCGTAACTTTCACCTCGAAAATCAGTCGATACGACTTTCTCATCTGAAAAGCCAAGTACGCCTGTTAATGTCCCAATTCTTGCAGCTTGCTTCATAGCGGCGATAATTTCGTCATAGTTAGTTTCTTTATTAAGCTCACATGTTAAATCTACTACGGATACATCTGAGGTGGGGATGCGAAAAGCCATACCTGAAATTTTTTCATTTAGTTCTGGTATGACTTTGCCAACTGCTTTCGCAGCGCCGGTAGATGATGGGATAATGTTTTCTAAAATGCCTCTTCCGCCCCGCCAATCTTTAATTGATAGTCCATCAACAGTGTTTTGTGATGCAGTAGTGGCATGAACAGTCGTCATCAAGCCGCGCTTTATACCAAAATTATCATTTAATACCTTGGCAATTGGCGCCAATGCATTCGTAGTGCATGAAGCTGCCGAAACGATTGCTTCATTTTGGTACATTTGATGATTAACGCCATAAACAAAAATAGGTGTTTGGTCTTTTCCTGGGGCTGATTGCACAACTTTTTTGGCCCCTGCGGTAATGTGTTTCTGGCAAGACTCTTCAGTTAAAAATATGCCGGTGCATTCCAGCACTACATCTATATCTAGAGCTTTCCAATCAAGTAGCGCAGGGTCTTTTTCTGACGTCAATCTAATCTGTTTTTCATTAACGATTAGGGTATGATTTTTTATTGAGATATCCCCTTTAAAACGTCCATGTACAGAGTCATATTTAAGCATATATGCCAGATAGTCCGGAGTAAGTAGATCGTTGATACCAACAACTTCAATGTTTTTAAATTCATGCATAATCGCGCGGAGTGCCATGCGCCCAATACGGCCAAATCCATTAATACCCACTCTAATTGCCATGATTGATTGCCCTTAATTAGCCAGTGTTTCTTAAACCTGATGCGATGCCGTTGATTGAAAGTTGAATCGCAATTTTTGTTTCTTCAGTTGCTTCGCCGTGCCGATATTTCTTAAGTAAGGCAATTTGCGAATAATTGAGTGAGTCGAGGTAAGGCAGCCTGTTCTGAATGGACTTGGCCAATGCGATATTGCTACTAAGGCGCTTGTCCGTATTCATAATAAGATTAATTGCATTAATTGTTTTTAAATACTCACGCTCTATCTTGATAAAAATCTCTTCTCTTAATGTCTCGTCTATGACTAAGTAAGAGTATTGTTTAGCAATGACCAAATCGGTTTTTGCAAGCACCATATCAAGGTTTGCAATAAGTGTCTTGAATAAAGGCCATTCTTGATACATTTCGCGTATCAGCTCAGTTTTTGTGGCTAGATTGCCTGATTTCAAAAAGTTCTCAATCGCCGAGCCTACTCCATACCAACCCGGTAATAGTAAACGGCATTGCCCCCATGAGAAGCTCCAAGGAATTGCTCTTAAATCTTCAATTTTTTGTGTGGCTTTTCTAGAAGTTGGTCTACTACCAATATTTAATTGGGCAATTTCACTAATTGGCGTGGCAGAAAAGAAGTAGTCGGCAAATCCTGGTGTTTCATAAACTAGATGCCTGTATGCTGTCATCGCAGAAGTTGAGAAATCTTCCATGACGATTTCGTAAGATCTTCTTTTTCTGGTTACTAGCTCATCTTGAGGAAATAAACTTGCATCGATTGTAGCAGCGATTAATGTCTCTAAATGAGGTTTGCCGGTTGTTGCGCTTGAGTATTTATTGGCAATAGTCTCGCCTTGTTCAGTCAAGCGGATTTGGCCATTTACTGTGCCGTGAGGTTGGCTAAGTATTGCATCGTAAGAGGGGCCTCCGCCTCTACCAACAGTCCCGCCACGGCCGTGAAAAAGCCTAAGTTTTACTTTTGCTTGGTTGAATAATTCAACAAGTGAAATCTCGGCTTTGTACAGCTCCCAATTTGAGGTTAGGAACCCCCCATCTTTATTACTATCTGAGTAACCCAGCATCACTTCTTGTTGGTTACCTTGATAACGAATAAGATGGCGAACTCCCATTAAGCTTAGCCACTCACCCATAATCGAAGGGGCATTTCTTAAGTCTGTGATGGTCTCAAATAGTGGGACGATATTGAGATCCATTTCAATTCTTGCAGAGCCCCAAACGCCTCTTAATAGTCCGGTTTCCTTTTGCAAGATTGCAACTTCTAATAAGTCTGAGAGGGTTTCTGTATGAGAAATTATGTAATGACGAATAGCATATTTGCCAAAAATGCTGCGTATGTCTCTAGCGCTATTTAAAATATCCATTTCTGACTGGACTAATTCTGAATAGCTTTGGAATTGTGAGAACAACAGGCGAGGTTGTTTAAGTTCAGATAAAAGTAGCTCTATTTTTTTAGCTTCATTTAGTTTTGAGTATTCAAACTCAAAGCCTGCTTTCATTAGTAGTTCGCCAATTACTTGTTCATGTACGTCAGACGATTGCCTTAAATCAACGGTTGCAAGGTGAAATTGAAATGTGCCAACTGCTTTAATTAGTTTGCCAAGACGAGGGTAAATCATATCCTCGCCTTGATTCAGCTTTAAAGATTTCGCGATGATATTTAAATCTACTAATAACTCCTGTGCTTCGGAGTAAGGTTTGCACTCGTCGTGCGTCATCCCAAATTCTCCCGTAATGACATTTTTAGTGGCCATTATCCGCATATAGATTTTTTTTAACGCCAAACGATAGTATTCATCACTTCGGTGATGTGACAGTTGATGATCACACTTGGTTAATTTAATGACTTCATCACTTATTTTTGCTCTGAGTGAAGAGACGGCAAGTTCACGGCCAAGGCTGTTAATTTCATTTAAGTAAAAATGGAGGACCTTTGTAGACTGCTTATCAAATGCCGTCGCTAATGTGCTTGAATTTACAAATGGGTTGCCATCTCGATCCCCGCCAATCCATGAGCCCATATGAAGAAAATTTGGTAATTCGTAATCTGGTTTTTGAATGATCTGTTTAACCTCTAGTTCTAGGTCTTGCAGTATTTCAGGAATTGCATTTAGAAAAGTCTTTTCATAAAAAGTTAACGCATTATCAATTTCATTGGATACAGTTAGCTTGGTGAAGCGCAAGATTCTTGTTTGCCACAACGCTGAAACTAGCCCTTGGATAATTAAGTCATGACGATTAATTTCTTTTTTTGAAGTTAGTGTGACCCGCTTAGCCATGTGTTCGGCAATTTGATCCTCAATCTCTAAAATACTCTTTCTTTGAACTTCTGTAGGGTGGGCCGTAAGGACTGGCGAGATCAAAGCTTCTTCGAAAAAAGCTTGAATCCTCTCAAAACTTATTTCATTCTCTAGGATTTTTGCAATGCTAAATGCGAGTTTGCCCTCGCAGGCTTCATCTTCTGTGAGTCTGCTTAACTGCTGAGCGTACAAATCTTCTGCGATATTAAATAAATGAATAAAGTAGCTAAAAGAGCGAACGATACTAACAATTTGATTGGAGGTTTGGGTATTCAAAATCTCCATCAGGCCTTCACTGGATTTTTTCTTACTTTTAACATTGATACTTTCAACTTTGTGTTGAATGCTTTTGATTAGATTAAAAACTTTTTCACCATCTTTTTTCAAGATGGCCTTGTCTAGTAAATGCGCAAGGTACTTTATATTTTCTTGCATCATCAATTCATAGTTGAAGACCATTTCAAACTCCATCAAAAACATTTGTTTGATGTTGAATAAGCAACAACTAGACCAAATGCACTTTTAATCGATATGCTATTTAAAAATGGCATGTAGATTGCTTTTTTCTAAAATACACAGCTGTAAACTGTGGCGGAAGATGCGGTTCTTAGATTAAGTATTAACTTTCTTGAATGGATTGAAATGAAACCGGTATTAGTGATAAGGCACGCCCTTTCAGAGGGTGCAGGGTTTTTTGGCACCTTTTTAGATCAAAGAGAAATTCCTTGGTGCATGGTTTGCATAGATAAAGGAGATACACTCCCTTCTGATATAGCTAACTATAGTGGTTTGGTTATGATGGGTGGGCCGATGTCAGTGAATGATAGTTTGCCTTGGATAACTAAAGAGCTTGAATTGATAAGGCAGGCAATGGAATTAAATTTTCCAGTCCTTGGCCATTGTTTAGGTGGTCAACTCATCAGTAGGGCGCTTGGTGCAAAAGTCGTCGCAAACCCCGTTAAGGAAATTGGTTGGGGCGTGGTGCAAAGCACTTGTAGAGAAAGTACAAATAATTTGTTTGGAGTTGATGCATTTGAGAGTTTTCATTGGCATGGTGAAACATTCGATCTTCCTCAAGGTGCTAGACATTTGCTTTCAAGTCAGTATTGTCGAAATCAAGCTTATCAGTTAGGTAGTGCTCTTGCATTTCAGTGTCATATTGAGATGACCGAGGATATGGTAAATCTTTGGTGTAAAGTCGGAGCGGGGGAGTTGTTGGAATCAAGCAATAGTCCAGCAGTTCAACAAGTGCAAGAGATTAAAAGAGATTTAAAATGCAGAGTGAAGAGTTTAAATAAAGTTGCGATTAGCGTTTATTCAAAGTGGATTGAAGGTCTCAAACAGTAGGCGTGCTTTTTTGCTCACATGAGACCTGTTCTTTTGTGTGTTTTGAACTTGAGTTTCATTAGTTATTATGATAATTTAGCCAAAATGTAACTAAGTTGTTACACATGTAATAATTTAATTACAAAGAGTAACTGCGATAACGCTTTAATTTTATGTGACTTTTCTAAGTTAAAGCATAGAAAGGCTGGCTTTGAATCACGTTGCAGCAGATTTTGAAATTGTTGCTCGGCCCAATAGCTCATTAACAGCAAAAGGCAGAGTCTATGCTGTAACGATTATTGCCGCAGTTTCATTGGTTGTGGCGATTGGTTTTAGTTTGATTGGTGCGTGGTTTGTATTGCCTTTTGCTGGCTTGGAGCTGATTGGGATTGGGTATGCTTTTTACTACATCCATTGTCACTCGCAAGATTATGAAAGCATCGTGATTGTTGGCGATCAAGTTTCGGTGGAAAAAAAACGCTACAAATCCGTCAGTCTAATGGTTTTTAATCGTTATTGGGCGAAAGTGCTTTTGCGCATTACGCCAAGTGGCGATCAAATGTTGTTGCTCCGTTCGCATGGCAAAGAAATAGATTTTGGTCGTTGTTATATGACAAATGATCAGCGTTTAGATCTTGCTAAACAATTAAAAGAGCGTGTTGGAGTTGTTTTTTAACCAGATTTTGGGAGTAAGTATGGTGATGCAGTTTCTTAAAAAAGCTGGGCTTGGGATGATGTTGGCAATGTTTTCATTAGCTGCTCATGCTCAATTTACTTGGAATTTCCCGATGCCAGCAACGCCAATGGCGGCTGACACATTGCACGTTCATAACAAGTTCATGGTCATCGTGATGATTATTTTCTTGGTTGTGCTAAGTATTATGA
>Ga0316225_1001183_pt1 | contig 26498 bp, 25 predicted proteins | sample TBH18015metaG_FD_206010 | JGI IMG/M metagenome (GOLD analysis project Ga0316225, IMG submission 206010) | Freshwater microbial communities from Trout Bog Lake, Wisconsin, USA - TBH18015 | ecosystem: Environmental > Aquatic > Freshwater > Lake > Hypolimnion/Profundal zone | place: USA: Wisconsin... | reverse complement strand
ATTTTCGACGAAAACGGCAAGCCACTCGTGGACTTCAAGTTGCTCAACTCGGGCGGAACACGTCAGTTCAACACTGACCAAATCATTACTCGTTACAATCAGCACATTGCGATGACGGTTCTTGCGGACTTCATCATGCTTGGACACGAATCGGTTGGTTCATTCGCCCTCGGAACTTCCAAAGTAGACCTCTTCGTCGCAGCCGTTGAATCATGGATTCGACTCATTGCGGAGATTTTCAACACCCACGCCATTCCACGACTTATGGCACTCAACGGTTTTGACTCATCACGCATGCCGACCTTGACGTATGGTCAGGTTTCAGCAATCGACCTCCAGGAACTTGGTGCGTTCTTGCTCAACCTTTCGCAGAGCCAACTCATTACGCCAGACAACAACCTCGAAGAATACTTGCGAGAATTGGCTGGTTTGCCAGGATTCCGTGCAGAGCCAGAGGGCGCTGCGGAAAATCAGCGCTATGCAGATGGCATGATGACATCCGACGAAGAGCCAGGCATGACTGCAAACCAGGGCTCAATCGACGCATCTTCACAAGAAGGCACTGAGGTTACAGACATCCAAAACCCACAAGGTGGTTTGAGTGACCAATCAGGTGGCTCAGGGCTACAGGCAAATATCACCTCGGCTGGGTACACCGGCGAGGCACCGCCAAACTTGAAGCCAACTGGCAAAAAGGGAAACATCACCACTGGTGGAACAATAAAGCGTCCGCCAAGTGGCATGAGCGGTCCCCTCACTAACAACCAGAGGTCGACATCATGACGCTAAGAATCCGAAAGATTAAGTCTTCCACCCCAAAGAAGACTGGCACCAAACTCCGTCGAGTTTCGCCGACCTCCGCACCCAAGGGTGTACAGCGTCCAATCCGCTAACTAAACGGGTTTTTGTAAACAGTGAGATAGCATTGTTTACAAATCACCCAAGGAGAGAGCCTCAATGGAAAAAATGAACGTCGTGGATGTTGTTTCGGGCGTATCCCTTGTCGGAATCGCTACCAACAAGTCTGTAGCACTAGAAGTTCGTGACAGCGCCGAAGCACTGATGAAGGAAGGCTACGCATCAGCAGACCTTCTAGCCCTTGCTGGAGACAGCCAGGAAATCTCTCTCGTTCTTGTTCCAAACAGTGGCTCGTCGGAAACCCCTGAATGGGAGCGTTATTTGAACAAGGCAATTGGCTTCCCGTTCACAATGGCCCCATCCCCCGTCCCAGAAGAGGACGACAGTTCTTCAAGTTCGACGACCAGCGACGCCGTTCAGGTAAAACTAGACCCCAATACAGTCGCATCAATTCTTAGCGCAGTTCAGGGCAAAAAGGCCGAAGATTCTAGTGATTCTTCAAGTTCTACTGATTCTTCATCCAGTTCGTCAAGTTCTTCAATTTCCTCATCGGACGAAGACGAAGAGTCATCTTCAAGCAGTTCTTCAAGTTCTAGTGATTCTTCTTCAAGCGACGGAAGTTCAAGCAGTTCTTCATCGTCAAGCAGTTCATCTTCTTCAAGTGACGACTCGTCCAGTTCTTCAAGTTCGAGCGACGACTCATCTGAAGTTCCAATTTTCTTTATTGGAGATGACAGCAGTTCTTCTTCAAGTTCAAGCAGTTCGTCTTCTTCGAGTAGTTCATCGAGCGACGACTCGATTCTGGGCGAGAATTGGAAAGACGGCCTCGACCCATGGCAAGTTGAGATTGCAGAATCACTAGACGACATGGTTGATGAACTTGGCCGAATCCCATCAAGCGATGTCAATTACGTTGACATTTCTCCACAACTTTCACTTGGCATGACATGCGCCAATTGCATTGCCCAGGGCGACAACGGTTGCGATTGGGTTGCGGTTTCTTGCAAGCCAACGGGCTGGTGCAAGTTGAACATGGTTCCCGTATTAATTCGTGCATCAAGCGCATCAAGTGCAGAACTTCAGGATGCCTCAGACGGTTCAGACAGTTCAGACGACTCGTCAAAGATTGACCTCGCTGGCGACTCTGGAATTACGGTTCCAAAGAACACCTTGCAAAAGGATGGCGACGCAGGCGCACCTGCGCCCGCACCCGCACCCGCAAGCGGACCAACAGCAGAGGGCGTTCACGTTGACACCCCAGTTTGGTCAGATGGTCGCAAGAAGCGAAGCAAGAAGTCAAAGGTTGCAAAGAGTTCAGGGGTAGAGGACGACAGCATCCCGAACACGATTCGCAAAGATGCAGAGCAACGCTACACACTCGGGCCTTGGTACGTTCCAAACCGTGGCGATGCACACGGAGAGTGGACTGACCCGCAAGAACTTCAGCAAGCCCTTTGGGGATATGTGAAGAACGGCGACCGTGATATCCGCTTGCAACACAACGTCGACATCGTTGCTGGAGAATGGCTTGAAGCCATGACATGGCCTCACGAAGTCGAAGTCCCAATGATTCAGGCAGACACAGGCTCGGTTTCAAACGTTAAGTTCCCCCCTGGAACGGTTTTCCTCGGAGTTCAGTGGAAGCCATGGGCGTGGGAATTGGTCAAGCAGGGCAAAATCCGTGGATACTCAATTGGCGGAACAGGCGCTGGCATCGAAGTTGACATGCCAGAAACCGACGAAACACCTCCCACATTCCCAGTAGCGCAGACGGCTCCTTCCAACTAGGAGAGTCCGATGTCTGGAGAAACCTTTACACCCCCTAGTGGGGTTCAATCCGCTGCTAAACGTGCTTTGGAATGGATAAAAGACGGCCAGGCGGGTAGTGGTTTTACCAATGTCGGAAGAAGGCGGGCAAGCGACCTCGCAAATGCTCACGGTATTTCTGAGAAAACCCTTCGTCGTATGAAGGCGTATTTCGACCGCCACCAACCAGACCAAAAGGCCGAGGGGTTTAAGTCCGGGGAAAACGGCTTCCCATCACCTGGGCGTGTCGCTTGGGACGCTTGGGGTGGCGATGCTGGCTACTCATGGGCAAAGAAAATGGTCGCACACTTCAACAGCCAAGATGAGGTGAAAAAAGGCGATGTTGCAGGACACCCTTTTCATGGAAATCAATACGAAAATGGTGAGAGTGGCAAAGCCTTTGCAAGGTCAAAAGATTTTATTTTAAATAATGTTTTTACAACCCGCTCTATAGAGGGTTCGGAGTGGTCTAACCACACCATTAATTCAGAAGAAAAAGAAAACTACACGGAAAACCTTTCCAAAATAATCAGCAACCCAGAAGGTTTTAAAAAGGCTCTTGCCGAATTTCCAACCAACGGAAAGCCAGACCCTGCGAAAGCAGTTATGGCAATGCTCGGCAACTTAGGTAAACCTTCGGTTGTAAGTGAGTCGGAGTTTTCAAAGGGCGACGAATATCAAAGATTATTTACTGGACTTTCAGCGCCCGTAGGGAAAGGCGCAGAAGTGGTTGCGGGGTTTGCGCACAGCGACAACCCAACATACGGTGGGGGAATTTACGGAACAGCCTTCTACACCAGCGAGTTGCCAAGCGAAGCGGTTGAGTACGCCAACGAGCGTGGCGACGCTAGAGACCATATGCTTTTGCAGATGAGGCTTGACTGGTCTAACCCAGACGCAAGCAACGCTGGAAGTGGCAGGAGCGTAAACTATAACTTTTCCAAAGAGGCAAACTTTAACGATTTGTTAAAACAAAACGGGTTTGATAAGGGAACAGCCGACCTACTTGCGGAAGGACTTAACGAAACTTCCTCGGACGCACTTAGCGGTTACAAGTATACCAATTCTGGTTATGTCATGGTTTATGACCGTTCCATCTTGCAAATGAGCGACACCTACGCCTCGTGGGGAGAAACGGCGCCAACTTCAACTGGCGACCAAATTTTTGCAAACCAGAAAGTTAATACTGATACTGGCGTATCAGCAGAGCCGATAAATCGTGCATTGGCAAAGGGCGATGTCGCAGGTCACGAATTCCACGGTAATCAGTGGGAAGTTGGTGATGGGCAAGCCAAAGAACTTGCTAACTTGTATTTTGGAGTATTTAGATACGCCCCTGAGGGGTTGGAATACTTAGGTTCGCCAAGCAAAGAAGATTTGGTTCGCAAAAGTGCTTTTGCATACGAACTAAACAAACGAATGGGCGGTGAAACACTAAGTGCTGGTGACAAAGTAAAATGGAAAGACCTAAACGGAACCTATGTAGAACCAATACCACTTAGCCACGCACAAGTTCAGCAAGCGAAGCAAGACGCTAATAACTTTATGAAAGCAGTTAGCGAACGCTCTGCACCCGTGGCGAATGAGGTTGAGCGTGGTTTAGTTTTGGACAAGTTATCGGGCGCAAAAGATGCTTTTATGGAGAAGTTTGCCGAAGGTAAAACTGTGGACTTGCCCCTTTCATCGTGGGCTAACCAACAAGGCACGGGGTTTGGCGAAAACGCCGACCAATGGGCAAATCGGTATGGTCGAAATCCAAACGAAGCCGTTTATTTACACGCACCCGCTGGAACTATTGGAACGCAACTTTCAGCACTTGACCCAGAACACATTGGAACTCAGTTATTGACTGGCGGGCGATTTGTTGTAGACCGTGTTGATTTTAGGGGAGATGGAACGCACATCTACCTAACACAAAAACAGTTCTACGCCAAGAGCAAGGATTGGAAAACAGCAGACCCCAACTACCTGCCCAAGTGGTTCCCTAGCGACTTCAACGTAAGCAACGACTTCAATAACGCCTTCAACCAAGCAAAGATTCCATATGAGGTCGGAGTGGAAAAGGGCGATGTAGAGGGCCACGTCTTTCACGGAAATCAGTGGACTGGTGGTGAGGGCTCTTACAGTTCCCCAGAAGACGGTTCACCAGAATCAGTCAAAAACTGGGCAGGGAAAATCTCTGACCAATTGAAAAGCGGGGAAACCCCAAATATCCACGAAGCAGATGTTCCAAACCTCCTCCAGGGGATGCAAGAACTGGATAACGGACAACCAGACATCAGCAAACTTCGTGTTGACGGTAAGGAAATGTTTGGCGGGGATGGCAAGGGCTACTTACGCTCGGATATGCCACAAATCCCACCAAGCAAGCGAGACGGATTCCTTGATTACCTGAGAAACGAAAAGGGCGTTTCGGTGGAAAAAGAGAACGTCGACCCAAGAGACCTGAAGACGATTCAAGGCCAAATATCAGGAACGCAAGCCGGATGGATGTACCACACCTACAAAGAGGCCGGGATTCCACAGACAAAGCCAATTCTTATCTCAAAAGATAACTACATAATTGACGGAAACCACACCTGGGCTGGGGCGGTTGGAATCAAAATTGCAAACCCCTCACTCGACCTTCCTGTCTACCGAATTGGGCTGAATTGGAACGATGCCCTAAGTTCCGCTTCCGATTATGCCCAAAAAATGGGATATGCAAGCGAATCGCACGGGGAAGTGAATAAAAAAAGTTCATCCACTGACTCAAAGTCCGCACGAAGGGCTATAAAAATCACCAAGGCGCTTGAAGCGCAGGAAAAACTAGACCAGAGTGTCTCGCCAGAATTGATTAAAACATTCTCTCGATTGCAATTTGCGGAATTCGCAAATAACCTCGAAGAAAGAGTTTCGTCTTTCGGGCTGGGCGAGGACGGGTCTACACCGCAGTAACCGAACCGACATTTCGTAAATATAGAGGTAAGATTTCATAAGTAACTGCCCTACTAGAAGAGAAATGTCTAAGTCCAATGCTCGATTCAACAAGCGAAGCCATCTCAGCGTGGTTTGAATCAATCTTTAAGGGCGAGCATCCTGGGCATCCTTTTCGAGGCAACCGATACACCAACGGTGTAAGCGCAGGTAAAACACACGATTCACGCCCGGGCACGGAAACATTTAACTACGCCCAGAATCTCGACAGCGCAAAATCAGCCGTAATGTCTGCAAGTACCGCACTTCGCACCTCAGACTACGGCGAAGCAATGCGTCAACTCAACGAAGCGGCTTACCACTCCTCCCAAGCAGCCAGCAAACTCCAAAACCCAGGCGGGTACAAGAACAAAAACCTTGGAAATGAAGCAAAAGAAAACTATTCGATGTTTCACCACGCCGGTAATCTTTGCGAAATTGCGAACAAGGCAATCCACGACTACGCCCGTGCTGTAAAGCAAAATGCGACCCAGGAAGAGATTCAGGGACTTCGCACTACCGCAGAATCAGCCCGTGCAACAGCCGACTCCGCTGTCGACAAGTGCATGCAAGCCCTTACGACAATCGACAATGTTCGTGTCTCCACGGGAGACCCCTCATACTCGGCAACCCCGGCACCAACAGAACAACCAGTAGCGCAGGTAGCACAATGACCCCAGCAACAACACTCCCAATGGCACTGGGAAATGCACTTGCAGACGCCACTGTTTTTTACCACCGCACCCACGGATTCCATTGGAACGTAACGGGAATGGACTTCCCACAGTGGCACGCCAAGTTCGAGGAAATCTACGAAGACGTTTTGGAAAGCCTTGACCCAATGGCAGAGTGCATCCGCAAAACAAATGGTTACGCACCCTTCCGAATGAGCGACCTATCGGCACGTTCGAGTATTGATGACTCGCAACCATCGGATTACACGCCGGAAACTCTTGTACCAGACCTTCTAAGTGCAAACGAAGTCGTTCTAACAAGCCTAAACATTGCCTTCCAAATGGCAAATGCACAAAATCAGCAAGGAATCATGAACTTCCTCGCAGACCGAATCGACCAACACAACAAGTGGCAATGGCAATTGTCTGCTTCGTTGTCATAAGGAGAAACCAATGACAAACCCATTCCAAATCGTAAAGAACTACGGTGGTTCAACTGCTAACGAGTTGACCGCAATGGCGCAAAAGAACATTTCTATTGCAGATGGTCTTTGCAACCAGGCAAACATTTCAGCACAGAATGGCGACCTGAAGAACGCCGGTGACTTCTGCCTAACCGCAGCAAGCGCCTACTTTGCTGCCCGGGACTTGTACGAACAAGTTTCACGCACAGACCACGCCGACCGTGACATGTACGTCCAATTGGCTGGTCAGGCTTTCAACTCATCAGTTGAAGCAACCGAGCGTGCCAAGTCTTACTACGACTCAATTGACGCATCGAACAATCCAAACGTTTCGACAATTCCAAACTCCTGCGCTTCTACTTTCAAGAAGTCTTCTGGTTTCGGCACAAACGAACTTTTTTTCCCAATTCTGAAGGGGGAAGACAAGATTGCAAAGGCGAACGCAGAAAAGACCGGCGACAAGTACGCAATGAACAAGGACTTTGACAGTGCGATTAATTCCTACCTTGAAGCGGCCCAGGCTCACGACGAAGCAATCCCAGAAGCAAAGGCAAAGGGCGACTCCGAAACTGTTGCCCACCACGTCAACGAGGCTCAGCGAATTCGCTCAAAGATTATCGACCTGAAGGTTCAGCAACGTGCCGAAGGCGACGTAGCCAACGAAATCAACAAGTCAACCCCTTCGGTTTTTAGCACCGATGCTCTTCTGTACCCACTTACCAAAGGCGACGTAGCGGGACACGCATTTCACGGAAACCAGTTTACTTCAGGACAATCATACGGCGGAAGAGGAAGCCTCAAAGTTGGCGACCGAGTTCGTGTTTCCGAAGGCTCGGGCGTTGACAGCAACAGGGAAGGAACGGTTGTTCACCCAAGCGAAGTAAAGACTCGTGGTGACGGTGTTCCTACAAACGTTGAAGGCGCATACAAGCCAGTTGACTGGAGCCGTGAGACAGCCGTAAGACTGGACAACGGAAGCCTTATCACGATGTTTAACAACCGTCTTTCATCCGCCGTTTCAAAGGATGCAAACGAATCACTAGAAACTGTTATGCGTCACGACCAAGACCACGACAACTGGCACAAGATGCACGGCGATGCTCCATGCACTTCTGAAGCGGACTGCGCTCAAAAGCGAGCAAAGTACGCAGAGGTCAAGGCCGAGCAGTCAGCAACCAAGAACGACTAATCAAAGGAAACAATTATGTACAACAACCAAAACTCCGTTTTGTCGAACACGGTAGCCAACACACCAAACGCCAATGTTTCAGTTAGCACCACAAGCGTCACGGCTCTCGCCTCAAACCAGAACCGTATTCAATGCTGGTTCACCAACACTGGCTCGACAACCATTTCCCTGTCTCTTGGCGGTACCGCAGTTGCTGGAACTGGAATCATCCTTGCACCAAACGCATCGGTCAACTTCACCACATTCAATGGTGCCGTAACCGCAATCAGTAGCGCATCGGGCGGAACGCTCGCAGTAGCAGAGGTCTAATAATGTCAAACCCTTTCTCAACGGAAAACCTCCTCGGCGTCTCCAAGGGCGCAATGGTTGGTCACTCTTTTAATGGAAACCAGTACACAGGCGGTCAAGGCGGGGGCGAAAAAGCACCAGTACGTCAGGAAGACCCAAACCGATGGACTCCACGTCAATCCCTTCTCTCTGATGGCGCTTTCTTCGCAACGGCTCATGACCAGCAAGGCGCCCTGAGAATGGCGCAACAGCATGCTTTACTTGCAAGCAAGGCTCAGTCGAGTGGGGACGATAAGGGTGCAAAACTGCACCAACTCGCCTACAAGAAGTGGAACGCAATCTACAACATGCCTGCAAGCAAGACCCAGGATGACGATGTTTGGGCACCAGCAGTTCAAGCAACTCAACGTGCTGCTAACTATGAACCAAGCGCCCGTGACCGTGTTGCTCAGTCAATGCTCAACGAGGGCTAGACAAAACCCCATTTTCCAAATCTAGGTGTAGCATTTTTCAAGGAAACGAAAGGAACTTTCCAAAATGATTCGTGTCGCAAACAGCAACCCAACAACGGTGTCCTTTGAGCAAACAGTCGCCAAGAGCGAGACCGTAAACATCGCCCTGAAGCAGATTGCCAAGGCCAATTCAGCACTCGGCGTTGCCCGTGTCGACCTCGACAACGCTTCGTTCCGCCTTGCAAAGGCCGAAGAGACAATGAAGGCCACTGAAGTTGCTTACTTTGAGGCAGTATCTAAGTCCGCTTGGAACAAGGACGCCCTTCAGAAGGCATATAACAACGCACTCGCTGGCTTCCGTGAAGCAGACAAGAACTTCGCAGTTGCGAACAAGGCTTTTGGCCTCGCACAGGCTACGGTCGATTCACTAAACGACCTGGCAAAGGGAAAGATTCCAAACCGTTACGGCCAGATGGTCGAAGAAGACTCTTCGGTTCCAGAGGGCGAAACAACCAAGGAAGACGACATCGTTGAAGTCAAGCCTTCGCAAATCATGAACCAAAACGGTGTAATGGTTCCCGACTTTTCTTTGGAAAAGGCTGGCGACCCTTCGACCATTGAGGGTCTTGCAGAACTTGCATCAGACCACGAAAAGAAGGCCGGAGAAGCACGTCAGGCTGGCGACATGAAGGGCCACTCGGCTCACGCTTCAGAGGCCGGTCGTTTGCGTGGAAAGATTAACCAAATGCAAACCGAGGCCGACAACAACCGTAGCGTAGAGAAGCGTGAATTCAGCAACGCCAAGCGAATGGAACTTGCTCACGCAGGCAAGGCCCTCCCAGACGGCTCATTCCCAATCGAAAACAAGGGTGACTTGCAGAACGCTATCCAGTCGGTTGGACGTGCTTCATCGCCCGCCAAGGCCAAGAGCCACATCATCCGTCAGGCACAAGCACTGAACGCTGTGGACATGCTCCCAGAAGAGTGGACAAAGCCTTCGGTTTCAAAGGCTCAAAAGACTGAATGGAAGAAGCCTTGGGAAGACGACAGTTCAGACGAAGACTCATCTGCTGACGACTCATCAAAGCCAACCAAGAAGGACGCATCGCTTCTCGTACTTTGCCCATCATGCAATGGTGACAACAGCGACCAGTGTTCAAACTGTGGTGGTCTCGGAACCGTTTCGGACGACTCATCGGACGACAGTTCAACACCAGTTGCAATGGGTAAGGCAAAGAACGCAAAGGCTACAAAACTTGCTGAGGGAAAAAACGAGGGTGCTTCTGAGGATGACTCGTCAAATGATGACTCAGAAGAGGATTCAAGTGGCGCCCCAATGAGCAAGTCTGCTTTTAGCGTCGAATCACTTCTTTACCCGAACAGCCTGAAGAATTAGTAAGGGGCACGGACACCGTGTCTACTTCCGAATCAATAACAAAGGCAATCCAAAACTGGATTAGTCCTGTTTTTACCAAAACCACGCCTACCTTGATTGAAAAAGGCGACGTGGCCGGTCACGCCTTCCATGGAAATCAATACGAAAAGTTTGATGACGCCATCCAATCGGCAGCCGAACTCGGAAGTAAGTCTTATTACCAAAACAAAGAAATTGACTCCAGGAATGGAGACCGAACAGTCGGTAACGTTGCGCAAATGGTTCACTCATCCCTTGATGCAAAGGACGTGCTTAACCAAGCAACTGCTCTTGCTAAAACAGATGAACAAAAAGAACAAATTAAAAGAGCCACTTTAGGCGTAAGCCGTGATAGCCAAATAAAAGCAATAAACAGAGGCTTTCAGTCCCTTACTGGAACTGGCGGAACCCTTCTTGACAAGAGTGGAAATATCCGTGCGCCACGAATGGCAGAAGTCCAGAGCGCATTGCAAAAATCAATTTCAGCAGTTAATGACCAAAAGGCATCGGCTTCCGAAGAAATCGAAAAGGGTCAAAACGGAGACCCCGTTAGTCCTTTGTCCCTTGTAAAATTTCTCTCATCGGGCAGTGAGGAAAGTGCGTCCAAAATAGCGGACTTCATTTCTGCAACTTATCGTGTCGCCGGGGACAATCAAACAGCGCTCAACTATCGCAATCAATCAAACGATTTAAAAGCAGAAGCAACAACGGCAGACAATCAATTAGCGTCCGTTTCACAGGGATACGAGAAACTTGCTAATGAACTAGCCACCAAAGCAGAAGACCCCTCAAACGACTCGAATAGGGGGGCTCTTCTGGACCAGTCGTCAAGGCTTTTTACACAATCGATTAGAGCGTTGAAGGCCACAAGTCTTGCCACCCCGCAAAGACGATACTCCGTGACTGACGATGAGAAGGCTGTTAGCGATAAGTTGAACGGTCTGAGGCAAAGCGCCGAAGAAACTTCGGTCAAGTCTGGAATCGCAAACCTACCATCACTTCAATCATCAAGTGATGACGCAATAAAAAATCTTTCCTCCGCAACTGATATTAATAAATTTGTAGCGTTGGGACAAAGCGCCATTGACTCAGCAAGAAGTCTGTACGACACAGCCCAAAGCATTAAATACAAGACAAATGACCCGACATTATCGACGCTTACAACAAAAATAATGAATGACAGTCAAAGCAGGATTTATGCTCTCGACTCCGCAAGGAGTTATGCCCAAGGGCTTATTTCGCTTGACAAAGCAAAATCACAATTGCCGTCAATTGAAAGCGAAAGCGACCCGTCGGCAAAATACACCCTTGTATCCACGGCTCTTGATTCAGCATCAAAAGCCGTGGATGGTCTTGATGCAAGAAACATGAACTCTGGTTCAGAAGACTTTGTTTCTGGCCTCGGAATCTACCGACAAGGTGCGTTCCAGGAAGCGAAGTCACTGCAAGAAAGCCTTTCTGGGGTTCAGAATTTAATCAAGACAGACAAGTACGTTGCAGACGGAGACTCGGCACTTGCAAACTCACAAGATTCAAGCGCAAGCATTTCCGATAGGTTTCAATCAGCGAATCAAGCGCTAAGTAATTACGAAACCGCAAAATCCTCATTTAGGAACTTTGACCTAACAACGACTAACGGCGCCCAAAAAATTGCTCAAAACATTGACAAAATTGTCAACGTAAATGCAAAGTACGACCAAGCAACGCAGAATCTCTTGGAGGTTTCCGCCCCCTACTTTGCAAGTAAGGTTGACGAATACATTGCGACAAATGGTGCGGGAAATGATGGAAGCGGAATCAGTAGAAATGTTTTTGAGAACGCAATTACTTCCTATCAAAAACTGTACGACCAGGCAGTTGCATCGGGGAACTCATCAGCACAATCTGACTACAAGTCCGCTCTTGACGGCCTAAAAAACGCAAAGGCAACTGAAATGCGAGCAGTTTCTCTTAGAGGAAGGCATCAACTCTAATGTCAAACATTCCAAACTCAATAGCAAAGTTTCTAGAGGTAACAAAGGGCGGAAAAGGCTCTGGTCGAAAGCCGGGGCACGGTTTCGGCGGAAACCAATGGGTCAAGTACGACGAAAATGGAAACCCGCTCCCCTCTGAACGTGCGAGCCGTTCAAAAACTCCTTCTTCGCAAGGCGGGAGGGAAGAATCAGCACCAGCGCTAGACCCCAAAATACAAAAAGCCGTGGAAGTCTCTTCGACTATTTCCAAGTTCCTTGGCGTTCCAGCAGACCACGTAGATAGGTTCAACCAAAATATGACAAAGATTTTGACCGACCCAGAGTCATATCGTCAAAATCTTGAAAAGCAAGCAAAGGTTGGAACTGCGGATACCGAAAACGCTGCGATTCTTGGAATGATTGGATGCACGGCTCTTCCAAAGGTAGTGCCGACATCAGAGTTCGACAAGATGACAAGCCCGTGCTATTTCTCAGGATTGACAACACGCAGTGGCTCTCAGCCTCTTTCAGCAAAAATGTCGAACCTTATGTATGGAGACACCCCTCGTTACGGTGGCCCTGCATGGGGTGCTGCTTTTTATTCATCGTCAAAACTAGGCTCTGCCCCACACGACTACGCCACAAATAGCAGTGAGGGTGGAATCTTCCGCTATCGCTTTGACAGCCCAGACAATGTTTACGTTGCTGGCTCAAAGGGCATGGCAAAAATGACAATGCTTGGCGATGAAACAGTTGGCGGTAAGTCTGAAGCAGACAGCCTCGGATTGAAGCAAATGCTTGTAGACAATGGTTACACGCAAAATGAAGCAAACGCTATAGGCATTGCGCTTTGGGGAGACAGTTCAAAGTCAGCAAGCACTACGCCAGCAATTGCTGGGTATGACGGCCTCTACGAGCCCAGTCGTGACTACATGATGGCACTTAACCGTGGCGGTCTTATATTTCCTGACCAGTATGCGTACTGGACAAACGCCCGTCCAACTTTGAGGGAAACTTCTAGCAGTATTACGCCATCAGGCGTTACGCCGACCAGGGATATAAAAGTTGCTACGGTACCGACCGACCAAACTTTTGACACAACAAAATCAGCACTTCCTGTTGAAAAGGGCGAGTCCGCAGGTCACGCATTTCGTGGGAACCAGTACACGGTTGGCGAAGGCGGAGGAAGCAGTTACAGCAGTCGCTATCGCTACGCACGTTCAATCGCAAAGATGCTTTACACACGCTCCTCGAAGGCGGAGACTGGTGACGGTAAGTTTGGTGGAATCACTGGTGCCATCCAAAGCGCAGCAGCCCAAACTGGTGGAACACCAATTAAGCCAGAATTCCGCTTAAAGACAGTCCAAAGCCTTACTCGAAAGATTTTGCTTGACTCAAAAGACGTTTTTGACACACCAAGAGGGGCAATCGAAGAGGCTTCAACAGGAATCGGTGACGCACTTCGATACACCATCTCCTACCCTGACGATAAGTGGGCGAAGGGCGTTCAAGACACCCTTGAATCCATGCGTTCAGAGGGCTTTGAACTAGTGCCGGGCAAGGACAAGAACTACTTCAACGAAAACCCCGATAGTTCGTACCGTGGAATGAACTGCGTCTTTAAAGACTCCGTTACAAACCAATTGTTTGAGTTGCAGTTCCACACGCCATCATCGCTCGCCATGATTGACGAAGTTCACCCGCTCTACGAAGCGACACGGACAAAAGACCCGAACTCGGAAGAATACACTCAGGGTCAAGCCCAAATGAGAAGCATGTGGGCAACCGTCCCAATCCCGCCTTTTGCCAACACGGTTGGAACCCCGGCCGTAAAGAAGTCGTTTGACTTCTAGTACCGTACAGTTGTATAGTAGTCCCCGAGAGGATTTTAGTTTATGAGCGAAAGCATTTACTTTTACAGCATCGCCCAGCCGTTGGAGGGCGTTCTTGGCTCGGCAACAATCAGCAACGGCGAGTTCACCGAAGTTACTAGATTGGCAAAAATCTTTATCGATTCTATTAGCAAGCGTTATACAGTTGAGAACGCTGGTCAAAAACACATTTCTGACCAGGAAACGTTTGACATTTTAAGTAACAACTGGACAAATGGGGCAATATTCACCTTGCCAAAATTATTCACAGGTGAGCAAATAAAGGAGTATGTAGGATGAGCGACGAAAACCAGGATTACCTCTATTTTCAATTGACCTCTTACCAGGACAACAGGCCGATTGCTTACTACAGGGTTCAGAAGAACCTAGGAAACCCCCAGGCATGGGATTCTGTTAACAAGACTTGGAAGCCAAGCGCATCATTCTTTGACAAGTACTGGAAGGGCGACCCAGCCCTTGACAGCCTTGACAGTGACCCAACTGTAGACCTTTAGTTTCTCGCACTTTCCAATTGTTGGGATAAAGTAGGGGGTAGTTCTAACCCCACTTTTAAAGGTCTTTATGAGCAGAGCAGACAATGAAATCAGCGCATGGTTGTCCAACGCTCGTGAAATAGAGATTCACAAGGCAGGTAACGCCCAGGGGCTAATTGACTGGTACAACGCTGGAGCGGATGGCCAGATAAATTGGGGCTCACCTGGGGATTTTGAGGCTTGCGTAGCAATCGCAGGCAAGCACATCGACAATCCAGAGGGATTCTGCCAACTTCGCCACATTGACGCCACTGGAGAACCAGCAGGTAAGGCCGAGGGGGAAGTAAAAAAAACCGAAGAAGAGCCTGATTACACGGGGCTTTTTTCTGGGCGAAAAGGCGAGCCCACAGACAAAGACCTCTATGAAAAGGTAAAAACAGAGGCAAAGGCCAAGTTTGATGTCTACCCTTCAGCGGTCGCCAACGGCTGGGTCGTACAAGAATACAAGCGTCGTGGCGGTAAATACCAAAAGACGGCCACATTGGAAAAAAGCGCCCTTGACCAAAATGAAGAAGTAAAAAAGGGCGGGATTCTCAATAGCGTCATTGCGGGAGTTGTTGCTTCCCACCACGTTCAAATGAGTTCAGCACTTGTCGGCGGAATCGCAGGAGTTGCCACCGCCCTTGCCTTGGCAAACAAGAAACTGAACGGTTCAACAGACCCAAATACAATCGCCAGCGTCGCTCAAAATGCGGTAAACAACTCAATCACCATCGACTCAGGGCCAATGGCAGAGGCTTTGACGAGTCTCTACCTCGAATCTGGAAATGCTGGCGTTTTGGCGGGTGCGGGGCAAGTTGGTTTTTCCAATCCAGACGCCCAAAAAGCACTCGACGGCCTAATGAAGAATCAGGCTCAGATTCTTAAAGGTCTGGATAAGACGACCCTTTCACTCATCGCCACCTCAATCCAACAGGGCATAATCAGCGGAGCAGACATTGGGGATGTGACGAGCCAAATAAATGCCCTAGTCAACAACCCCGCCCGTCTCAACATGATTCTCCTCACCGAATCCGTAAGGGCATACAACGCTGGGATTCTGGGGGTCTACGACCAGGCTGGAATCAGCCAATTTAATTGGATTTGCACGGAAACCGCTTGCGAGCAATGCGAGGCGGAAGAAGGTGTCCATGACATGGGCGACGACGTTCAGCCACCGTTGCACCCCAACTGCCAGTGCGAAATAACGCCGGTCGTGGAAAACCAGATGACGAAAAACTACGACCCGCTTGGAACTTTTTCAGCACCGGCAAAGCACTCAGCCGATAGTGCCCAAGAATCTGCCATGAAGGGCGACCAACTTCGTCAATTGGGCAAGTGGGAGTCAGCGACAATCGCACATCAGTTCGCTGCTTCTAAATTTCGGGACGCTGCTAACCATGAACGCTCATCAAACCACCCTCACAGCGCCGACAATGCACGGATTTTGGAAGAAAAAGCGGGCGAGCAAGACCAGCAGGCCAAGACCGCCTACATGATGTCTGTCGCTCCGACACACTCTCCAGCCGAATCACAGATTACAAAGTACGAAAACCCACCGTTCAAGCAAGGCGCTCAGGACTGGGGCTACTTGGACACCGCAGAGCATGTCCTCCTACCCGATACCCAGGCAAATTTTGAAAACGAAGATGAGTCAAGCAGTTCGACCGACCACATCCAACCAATAAGCGTTGCCTACATTCAGGGTGCATTGGGTGAAGCGAATGAAGACAAGTAACCGCTTCGTCTGGCAAGCAGGCGACGTTGTTTTTACCAAAACGGTTTCCAAGGGTGACACCCCAGGTCACGAATTCCACGGTAATCAGTACACGGGGGGCGAAGGTGGAACCGCTACTTTGGAACGTCCTGAAATACTTCCGTGGCAAAAGAGCGACGAGTGGGATGGCGTCTTAAAGTCCTACGACTGGATACGTCAGAACTGCACTGGTTTTACCGACCAAGTTGGCAGTGGCATGACCCCAGCCGACTCAAACCTTACAAGTGCCGAAAAGAACGCTTTTACCGCATACACAGTGAGCGGTTTCCAAAACATCAACACCGGGCTTCGAACGGGTGAGTACCCAAGCGGTAAGGCACCCGCCGTGGACATAATGCAAAAGGCGATTATGTCTAATACTTTAAAAACGGGGGCTGTCGTTTTTCGTGGCGTGGACAAATTCAACATGGGGGCGAACAAGGGGAACAACAACACACTTAGTTCTGGCGATATATTCACGGACAAAGGATTTGTGTCAACGTCTCTCAGGCAACCCGTAGCCGAAAACTTTTCTCGCAGTCTGGCGATTCCAGCAGTGGCAGAAATCACCGTCCCCGCAGGAAGCAATGCAATTGGAATCTTGCAAAATGAGTCAGAACTGGTTTTACCATCAGGCTCATCGTTCAGAATTGATTCTGACGAGGGCGGAGTTGTGAAGATGACGTATCTTGGCGTGGGTGTTCAGAAGGGCATCTTCCAGCCAAACTTCCAAACCTTCACCAATACGGACATAGTTCGAAGGGCACCGCTCGAAGGAGAGTTCAAGGGCAACCAGAACAACGGCTTCACCTACGTCGACTTTGCCGACGGTTCCCGTGGAATCGAAAAGCAAATGAAGGACTGGTACGGAAACAAGACCGGGCGCCTTTACAAGGCCGAAGTCCTAGCAGCCCAAGAGTTTTTAGCATCCCGTGTTGGCGCAGTAATGAACGCCCCCGTCCGTGACTGCCTTTTCTCATCAACTGACGCAAAAACCGTAATCATGCCCTATATCCTCGGAGAATCGGGCGAAGAGCGTGGCGGGGACGATGTACCAGACAACCACCAAGGTGCCTCGCTTCGCCTATTTGACTACCTCACAGCGAACTCCGACAGACGACCTAAGAACCTTATGTTCGCAACAGATGGTCGAATTGTGGGTATTGACCACGCACTCTGTAACTTCAGGCTTCGTGAACCATCACCTGAGTTGATTTCTCAACTTTGGAACCACGGAGTAAACGCCGAAAGCCTTTTGATTCTGAAGCCAAAGTTGGAAACCCTTCGTGGCATTTTTACCACAATCGGTATGTCGGACAAGTTTGACAACATGATGGCCAATTTGGAATCTCTTATTGACAAGTTCCAAAAAATAGAGAATTACGCCACAATCCAAAAGGGCGATATTGAAGGACATCCATTCCACGGAAACCAATATGAGACTGGCGAAAGTGGAGGCTCAGTATCACCAGACGCCAAGCAGTTCATTACCGACTCCGCCAGCAAGTTTTTTAGTAAGGGTGGCAAAGTAACCTTCTACGATTGCAAGAGCAGTCAAGATTCCTACGATAAGTTCCCATCCCTTTGGGGCGTTGGTAAGGGCGAGGGTGGCGAAAACGACTACTCCAAGGGTCAAGCAGCAAAGATTGACCGAGCCCTTGCCTCATCAGAAAAGAAACTTGAAAACACAACCGACCCAGAGATGAAGACGCAAGTTCTTCGAATCACCAACGGTTACAGAATGATGGAAGATACGCTTAACGACTTTATGTCGAGTGGCGGAAAGATGATTGTCGCAACAGACAAGAACGACCAAATCTGCGCCATCATGAGAATTGGAAACACCGATGCCAAGGGGAACGTCTACATCCCTGAATTGGGCTCAACCAATAAAGTGCCTGGCGCTGCGACGGCCATTCAGTATGAACTGGCAAAATACGCAAGCGAAAACGGCTGGGGCGTAACAGCGACCGCTGGTCGAGGCGCCGAGGGTTATCACCAGGCGATTGGTCGAACAACCACACCAACGGGTCAAATCGGTGAAGACGGATACGTTTGGAACAGTTCTTCTTGGACGCCACAACAATGCGCCGAGATTGCCTCACTTTCAGTTAAGAACCCAAATATCGAAATCGCTAAGGGCGATGTAGAGGGGCACGTTTTCCACGGAAATCAGTATGAAGCAGGTCAGGGCGGAGAAGAAATTCCCGTACAAAGATTGGTTCGTGCTTGGTCTATAACAGACAACACTGATAAGTGGCGTCAGTTAAGCGATTCATGGAGCCAGCAACTGCAAAACGCAGTTCTAAACGCACCGCCATCAAAGTCGGAATTGTTTTCGGGTGTGAGCGTTCCACCAAATGAACTCGAACAAAAATACGGCATTGGCAAAGAACTGAAAATGACACTTGCTTCATTTACTGACAAGCCGAGCGTTGCTAGAGATTTTGCTTCAAAAAGAGAAGGCTATAAAATATACAGTACGCCTAGAAGCAATTTGAAAGTAATACTTCACCTTCCCGCAGGAACCAAAGCACTTGACACAAACCAATACGGGGGCGTTGCCCGTTTCCACGAGCAAATTGTAAGTGGGGATTTCGTTGTTGTCAGTCAATCGAAATCGGCTGGTTACACGAACGTATACCTTCAGCAAAAAACAATTCAAAAAGGTGACGTTGCTGGACATGCTTTTCATGGCAATCAATACACCGGGGGCATACGTGTCTATCGTGGCGTGACAAGTTCCGCTGGTCGCCAAGCGACCCTCGACGGCTCAATCGGTCGAGGGACATCGGGAGATGCTCTCTACATGACAAGCAGTTACGACATGGCACACGCCTATGCAAACGGCTATGGAACTGAAAACCCAACCGAGCCACATGTCATGTCAGGAACAATTAGCCCATCGGCAAAATTGATTGACAGCAAAGACCTCCCAGACGAAATTGCAAACGAACCAGAGTCAGAATGGCTAAAAGCAAATGGCTACGACGGAATGGTTATTCACCACAATGGTGGCGGGATTTTCGGGGATGAGCAAAATGACGAAGTTGTCATTGTAAACCCCAGCGTTGTTAAGTGGGATGAAGAGGATGCAAAAGAGCCCGGTGTTGAAAAGGCGAAGCCCAATAAACACCTCGTCGAGGCAGAGGAATTACGTGAAGACGCAAAGATTGCCCAACTTATGGGCGACTTTGACGGCGCAAATGAACTCCACTACAAGGCGATGTTAGAGCGTGAGAAGGCAGAAAAAATCACCAAGGGCGACAAGCCGGGGCATGAGTTTCACGGAAACCAATATGAAAAAGTTGGTGGTTTTCAGGCTCTGAAGACGACCGAGGTTGCCAAAAAGTTGGGTAACAAAAAGATTCTTGGTGGCGTCCAAAACACTGGTTTTACCAAAGTCGAACTGGCAGACGGCTCCATCGGAATCATCAAGCACGGCATGACCCAGGAGGATGCGGACAAAGAAGTTCTAGCCTCCAAGATTGGAAAGGCGCTAGATGCCCCAGTCCGTGACGCTGTAATTATCAAAAAGACCCCCAGCGGAAGATGCGATGTCCTTAGCCCATTCGTTGACGGAAAGGTAATCAGCACTGATGAAGACCTTGACCCGTCGGAAGTGGCCGAGACAATGGGCGCAAAGGCTCAGACAGACATGGCACGAGTCCAGTTCCTCGATGAAGCAATCGGCAACCCTGACCGCAACGTCGGAAACGTCATGGTTTTTCAACACGACGGCACTGAGCGACTTTTGGGAATCGACCACGGCCTTTCCTTTAGTTACGAACCAGACGCCCACGAACTTCTAGACCTTGCCCAAAGCGCACACTATTCAAATGCCGAGATAACCAGGGCAGACAAAAAAATGCAATCACTGACATCTGACGCAAGCGTCCCAGAGAGCCTTCGGATGAACATTTTGAATGAAACCATGCCCGCCTGGAACGGATTCATGAAGGAATGGTCAGCAAACCAAAAGCCAAGCAAATAAAGGCTTTTGAGCCACTATAGGTCGGTATTCTTGACCTAAATGGCTAATTCCTCTAGAATGGTTGAAGCCCCCACGGGGGCGACTACCCAAGGAGGTTGTTCTATGAACACCAACGTAAGTAGCCGAGCATCGTTGCTTGGTTTGTATTCCTCTGGCATTGGAGCCCGTTGAGAGGTACGGTGCGAGGGGTTGTGTTAGCCCTCGCTACGACAGTAGGAGCCTTCCATGGAAGCACTCCGGCCTCTAACCATTCCGTGACCCCTGCCGTCCAAACGCAGGCCACCGAAAAGGCTGTTTTCTATGCCCACGTTGACAACGCACCATTGGCACCGCCAGTAGCGCCGAGCCCAATGTCAATCCTCCCTGCTTCCAGCCGGGCTGGGTTCATCTGCATCATGTGGGATGAAAGTCGCTCAACGCCGAGCCACCTAAACCCGAACGACCTGAATGTCAATTCGGGCGCCGGGGGCATCTTCCAATTCCTCCCGTGGATTTGGCAAGCCGGTGCGAATGAACTAGGAATCACCACCCAGTTTGCTAATGAGGCCAGTGTCACGGAGCAGTTTGAAGTTGCTTCTTGGTACTACGTCCGAAACAGCGGTTTTTACCCCGAATGGTCTGGCGACAACTGCTAGAGAATGACTTGCTTTGTATCGGTCATTTTGATACCGTTACGCAATGACATTTGAACAGTGGTTACAAGTCGGCGTAGAGAACGGATTTTGCTCCGAAAGTTTCTGCAACACGCATGACGGTTCACCGACCGGGGAAAAGGAAGAACGTTTGTGGGAAGAGGGCTACGACCCTTGTGTCCACATGGTTCGACTAGGGAATCTTGCCATTTGGGAGCAAGACGCACAAGACTACGCCCAGGCAGATGTCCACTGAGAACGTACCAGTTGGATACTGGCGATTTGACGACGTTCACGCAAAATGCTTGCACGAGCCCGACGGGACTTACAGCGTAACCATTTATTCACCGGACTTTGAAACCGAAGACGACATGGATAAGTGGAACCAGGATATTCAAACCATGTTGAACGAAATCAAACGAAGGAAAAATAATGGCTAAAACCTGCAAACACAACTGGGTGCTTAGGACAATGGGTGCCAAAACCTATGTAACGTGCGCCAATTGCTCAGACCGATTCCCCGTCGACCAAAGTGCTGACGGCTCCCCCTACAAAGGACCTGTTCCGGAAAGGTACCAAAATGGCTGACCTTCTCAAATCAAACTCCGAACTACGCAAAGACCGAATTTGGAACTGGACACTTCCAGCGTGGAATGTACGCCTTTCCAGCGGGAAACTATTCAAGACCTGTCCGAACGCAGGCGTATGCGCCCAGTATTGCTACGCCCGAAATGGCACATTTATGTTCAGCAACGTTAGGTCTGCACACCTCAGAAACCTGGAGATGGTTCTAGACGCCCCAAATGAATGGACTGATGCGATTAACGCAGAATTGTCTAAGCCAAGGTTCCGTCCAAACGGAGAACCAAGGTCTTTCAGCAACATGGTCGAAGACGAGTGGCTCTCTGAGTGGGCTAAAAACGGAGGCTCCGCAGTCAGAATCCACGACTCTGGGGACTTCTTTTCCGAAGAGTACTTAGATTTGTGGATGGACATTGCCGAGAAGAACCCCGACGTTCTTTTCTACGCCTACACCAAAGAGGTTGCGATGTTCAAGAAGCGCAAGTTCTTCCCAGTCAACTTCCGCTATCTTTTTAGCACCGGCGGTCTACAGGACGACTTGATTGACGCAGATTCCGACCGACACGCTGATGTCTTTCCCACGCCGGAAGCGATTGAGGACGCCGGGTACGTTTCGCAAGATGCCAGTGATTTGCTGGCAATTATGTTGAATACGACCAGGATTGGCATTACAGCCAACAACATCAAGCACTTTAACAAGAAAATGGCGGGACGACGATTCAGCGAACTTACAATCAAAAAGAAGTGATGGAACGAAGCAATTACACGTCTCGCACCGGCGATGACGTGGTTCGTTACGTCGCTAGATACTGGGACGAACTTGGCTGTTCACCAACAATTAGGGATATTTGCAGGGCTTTTGAAATCCGAAGCACTTCCACTGCCCTACGAATTGTCCGAGATTTGGAACAAAAGGGGAAGATATTCCGTGACCCCTATCGTCGCTCGATAAAGGTCGTTGACGGTAAAACAGAGGGTTTTTGTCGTCATGATTGGCGGGTCAGGAACCCGGAATCCAAAGACGGCACCTTCATCGTCCACTGTCTGCATTGTCAAAGAATCACGGAAGTCGAATTAACACCAGATTCGGAAAATCCAAGCACATGGTTACGATACGTTGGGGAAGTACGGTAAAGTGACAAGGGTATGGTAACATCTGTGGAGAATCTGTTGACAAAGGAGAATACCGTGACGCAGACAATCAAAGAAGCATCAGACAAGGTTTGGCAAGCCGTAACCCAGGACGCCTACGACGCTGGGGATATTGGTCAACTCATCTCACTCGCACTTGACCTTCAAGAGCGATACAACTCGCTTCTGGTGGAGAACGATGAACTCCGTGTTCACAACCAATACTTGGTGAACGCCGTAGAGATTTCTGGACGCCGAATCGAGCAACTGGAGCCATTCTCGCACCTTGTTCAGTACGCCGAAGAAGTAGAGCCATCGGTAAAGTAATCATGGCAAAACTCACTTGGCGCTCAGAGGACTTTGACCAAATCACCGCTGACAACTCCCCCTATCGGTACACGATTTGGGCGGGGAAAGACCAGCCCGCAGAACTCCGTATTATTCGTCGTGAAAACCTTGGCGGAATACTTTCACCAATGTACGACTTTTCTTTGTTTGCAAAAGACATCAAGAGCGCAATGAAGTTGGCGCAAAAGATTGACCGTCTTTTCTCAAAGCACTCTGACCACAACAAGCCAGTTTCTCTGTAGTCCACCACTGGTGTCACACCAGTCTGCTATGTTGTTGGGATGAACTCAACCCCAGTTTACCTGAGCAACAAGCCGACCGGCATTTCTCCAAGTCGTGTCAATCAGATTGAAACTTGCCCAAAGCAGTACCAATACGTTTCAATTGAAAAGTTGCCAGAGAAGAAGAAGATGGCAACATACAGGGGAACTTTCTTCCACGAAGTCTTGGAAACGATGTTTCTTCGCACCGCAGAATCACCACAGGAGCGAAGCGTGGAACTTGCGCTGGAGATTATGCGAGAAATCGTGCCCGTCTCTTTGAGCGCCGAAATCGCCGAAGAAATGGAACTCGATGCGAAGGGCGTTCAGACCTTTCTGGCCGATGTCTCCAAATACGTCCGCACTTACTTCACAATGGAAGACCCCACATCCGTCACCTCAGAGGGGATTGAAGTTCGCTACGACCTAGACATGGGCGGATTCGGGCTCCGTGGAATCCTCGACCGCCTTGACCGTGACCCTGACGGTTCCCTAATAATTGTCGACTACAAGACGGGCAAAGTTCCCTTTGGAAAGTACAAGGATTCAGCACTTCTCCCGGCGAAAATCTACGCCTATTTGTGCGAACAAGTGCTTGGTGAGCGACCAAAGACAATCCGACTTCTCTATGTCCAGTTTGGAAAAACACTTGAACTAAGCGTGACAGACAATGACATCGAACTTGCCGAGCGACGTGTTCGTCAGGCTTGGGGCAAGATTGAAGAGTGGTACGAGGCTGGCTTTTTCCCAGCAACAAAGAACAATCTCTGCGAAAACTGGTGTTCATTTAAGGACATCTGCCCGGCTTGGCATGACGAGGAAGACTTCCCCTTCTAGTCAACACTTGCATTTTCCAAAACGTACTCTACGATTTGTTTTGTCAAGACCGTTGGGTTTTTACCACACGGAACAAGTCGCAAGGAAGAGTACATGGCACGAAAGTTAGTACGACTCAACATCAAGGAGACCAGTGGTGTTGACCACCCTGCCCACCTTCACGATGGATGGGTTGTAATGAAGTCTGCCAATCCTTCCGAAGTTACTGCCGTACTTGACGAACTCCGCCCAACCAGTGATGGTGACGGCAACCCTACTGAGGCGCCCGCTTCAGTAGTTTCCAAGACGGAAGGAATCACTATGCCTGAAACGGCTCTTACTGACAACGCAGAAGTTGTTGTCATTCCAGAGTTGGCGACCGAGGCTGAGATTGTTAAGGCGATGCCTGCTGTAGTCAAGAAGATGCTTGACGAAAGCAAGGCCACCGCTGAGGCTGCTCTCCGCAAGGCTCAGGCTTCAGAGTCGGCCCTCATTGCCGAGCGTAACGCTCGTGCTGACGAGGCTGCTGTACTGAAGGCTGCCCAATGGTCACAACTCAACCTTGACCCTTCAATCGTAGGTCCAAGCCTTCGCCAACTTTCAGAAGTTGACGGCGCACTTGCCACCGAGATTGTTAAGGCCCTCGACTCAGCGAACGCTCAACTTGAAGCGAACGTTGTATTCACCGAAATCGGAACGGACGCACCTGCTGCTTCTGACGACGCTTTCTCGAAGATGGAATCACTTGCCAAGGCAGCAGTTGCCAACGGCACTTCACCATCATTCGAGTCGGCTCTGATGTCAGTTGCTCAGTCAAACCCTGACCTCTACACCGCTTACCTCAACGAGAAGGCACGATAAGTCATGGCTTACGAACAGAATCCATATGCAATTAAGGTAACGATGGTCGCAGACGCTTCAGCAGCGTCAGGCACCAGCACCTCAGTTGCTCTTCAATCACAGTTCACCTTCGTGAAGATTGCTTCGGCATCTATCACGGGTGCGAACGAATCAGGCTCGGTTGCCACTGCTGTGAGCGCCGCTACTGACCGTCCGCTTGGTGTCCTCCAGAACCAGCCACGTGCTTGGTTCAGCGCTGCTTCAGCACTCGAAGGCGTTTCGGAATCAGAAATCACGATTTCGGGCGTCACCAAGGTTGTTGCTGGTGGAAGCATTTCCGTTGGTTCAGTAATCGGTACTTCTGCAACTGGCACCGCCGTTGCAATCGTTCCCGGCACTGACACCACTAAGTACATCCTAGGTACGGCTCTGACCGCAGGCGTCTCCGGTGACATCATCACCGTAGTCATCGACTGTGGCAACGCAAGCCGTGCTGCATAAGGCAGAGAGGAATAAACCATGCCACAGCCAAACGTAAATAACGTTCACATTGATGCAATCTTGACCAACATCTCGGTTGCATACATTCAGAACACTGCAAACTTCATCGCCGACAAGGTATTCCCAGTAGTACCTGTTGACAAGAAGAGCAACCTTTACTTCAAGTACACCAAGGACGACTGGTTCCGTGACGAGGCTCAGCGCCGTGCCGATGGCACTGCATCTGCTGGTTCAGGCTACGGACTGTCAACCGACAACTACTCTGCCGACGTTTTCGCCTTCCACAAGGACATTGGCGACCAGACCCGTGCAAACTCAGACAACCCTCTGAACCCTGACATGGAAGCAACGCAGTTTGTAACTCAGCGTTTGCTCCTCCGTCGTGAAGTTCAATGGGCTACTGACTACTTTGCATCAGGCGTATGGGCTAACAACGTTACGGGTTCATCCTCGTACTCGGCGGGTAGCACCACTTACAAGTGGAGCGACTACGTGGAGGCAACTTCATACAACTCAAACCCAATTACGGACGTTGAGTTGGCGAAGGCCACCATTCTTCAGAACACTGGTTACGAGCCCAACACGCTCGTTCTCGGCTACGCCGTATTCCAGACCCTGAAGAACCACCCATTGCTCGTAGACCGTTACAAGTACACCCAAGCCGGTGCAATTGTTACTGAGGACCTCCTCGCACAATTGTTCGGTGTTGACCGTGTTCTCGTTGCTAAGGCAGTTGTCAACAGCGGTAAGGAAGGCTCAAACGCCCAGTCTTACAACTTCACTGTTGGTAACAACGCTCTGCTCTGCTACACCGCTCCAAACCCAGGTTTGATGACCCCATCTGCTGGTTACACATTCATGTGGACTGGCGTTTCCGGTGGACTCGGCACGACCGTTGGTGTTTCACGCTTCCGCATGGAAGAGTTGAAGGCCGACCGTGTTGAAGGCGAAATCGCTTTCGACAACAAGGTTGTTGCTGCTGACCTCGGTTACTTCTGGTCAGGTATCATCTAATCATGAGCAACGAAACCCGTCGTCAGTACCGTGCAGTAGTTCCCTTTGAAACTAAGGGACCGAACCACGTACTGACGGCGGGGGACGTGCTTCCCGAGGACTTTCAAGACGACTTCCTAGAAATTATGCTAGGTCTCGGTAAGATTGAACTCATCGAGGCGCCTACCC
>Ga0316225_1001178_pt1 | contig 26558 bp, 13 predicted proteins | sample TBH18015metaG_FD_206010 | JGI IMG/M metagenome (GOLD analysis project Ga0316225, IMG submission 206010) | Freshwater microbial communities from Trout Bog Lake, Wisconsin, USA - TBH18015 | ecosystem: Environmental > Aquatic > Freshwater > Lake > Hypolimnion/Profundal zone | place: USA: Wisconsin... | reverse complement strand
GGGATGAAGGTGCGATCTGCCACGCAATGTCAAAAAAGGTTAAGAAGTAATGCCTGACCCCGCAACCGCAACATAATATGGGCCGCTCCGGTTTCCGTGCTCGGCACTGACGGGCAATGGCACGAAAACCGCGAGTCGGGGATGAAGGGCGATCTGCCACGCAATGTCAAAAAGGTTAAGAAGTAATGCCTGACCCCGCCCCTTCGGCGAGTCGGGGATGAAGGTGCGATCTGCCACGCAATGTCAAAAAGGTTAAGAAGTAATGCCTGACCCCGCCCCTTCGGAATGGCGAATATCCTCGCCCTTGGAGAGATAAAACACCTCTTCGGCGATGTTCTGGACGTGATCGGCCGCGCGTTCAATCGCCTTTGCAATGGTCATGAGATGGATGGAACGCGTTACATTCTCAGGACTCGCCATCATTAATTCGATCAGCTTGTCGCTGACTTGCCGGTTAAGTTCATCGATTTCAGCGTCCCTGGGAATCACGGAGTGAGCCAGCTCGCTCTGGTTTTCCACGAAAGCGGTAACGGCATCCTGAAGCATTTGCTGCGTCATCGCAGCCATGAGCGGAATCTCCGGCAGTTCGGTGAGCGGCGGTTCCAGATGGAGTCGCCGGGCGCGCCGGGCGATGGTGGTCGCCTGGTCGGCGATCCGCTCCAGGTGGCTCGAAATCTTGGAGGCAATCAGCATCAGGCGCGAATCGCTCGCGACCGGGCCGTGCGTGGACATGTGGGTGATGACCATGTCATCCACGGCGACCTCGAACCGATCGACTTCGGCGTCGGCTTCCTCCACCTGACGCGCAAGCTTGTCGTCGCGTTCCATCAGGGATCTCACAGCCATGGACAGGTTGCGGCCCGTCAGGCTCGCCATGGCCAGCAAAGATTCGCGGATGTTTGAAAGTCGGAGTTCGAAAGGATGGCTCATTTGCTCAAAGCGGAGTGCATCCGCACGATTTGCACGGCGTTGCCGCCAGAACGTTTTCGTCCGCGGTGAAACGCACCGTCTCCCCCGGCTGCAAAACCACAAAACGCCCGGAATCCCATTCGCCCGCCAGCAGCGCCCGCAGCAACCCCGGGTCGCCTTGCTGGGAATCGAAGCGCCAGCCCAGCCAATCCGCGCATTTGCGGGTGTACTGGACAGCCTCATCGACCGGCGTTACGCCCAAATCCACAAAAGTCGCCTGGTCGTACGCGCGCATCCAACTCTGCTCCAGTTCCATCAAGTAATCGGCGTTCTCCTCCCCGTATTTCTCCACATAACCGCGGCGCAACTCCTCGAAACGTTCTTTGCCCGGCGGGATATGACACCGGTTCCAGCCCCCGCTGTACCAGTACGTGCCGGGATGCTCCCGAACATACTCCGCGTAGCGCTCCTTCGACCCAAGCAGCAGCGTGATGCAATCGTGCGCCTTGGAGATCGCCATCCGGCAGCGCTGCGTGCTCACCCCCTCCACCCCCCGACTGCACAGTCCGTAGACCAGGGCGATTGCGTCGATTTCCGGATTCTCTTCCACCCTCGCCACGACTTCCTGCAAGCGCTTGCGCAACAAATCCGGCGTATTATGAAGCCCTTGCTCGATAACCTCCACATGGCGGACCTGCGGCATTTCCCGCGCGAAATGGCGCACCTCCTCCGTCAGCACATTGCAAACAATGACCGCAACGTTCATTGCGCCAATGGCGGCTTCATCGCGGCCAGATGCGCGGGCGAGGTGCCGCAGCAACCGCCCACGATTCGCACGCCAGCATCCAGCAGCGGACGGACGATCGCCGCCATTTCCTCGGGGGTGGCCAGGTAAACGGTATTGCCGTCGATAAGCCGGGGCGCGCCGGCGTTCGGCTGGAGAATCACCGGCGTATCTCCGGCGGCGCGCACCAGTTGGCGGGCCAGTTCGAGGTAATCGGGGAAAGTCAGCGCTGTGCCGCAGTTCGCTCCGACCACGTGCGCACCAGCCTGGACGGCGCGAACGACCGCCTCTTCGACGCTGGTTCCCATCATCGTGCGATACTCCCCCTCGCCTGTCTTCTGAAATGCGTAAGTTGCCACAACCGGCAGTTCGCCGCACGCCCGCACGGCGGCCACGCCTACCTCCACCTCGGCCGGATCGCTCATTGTTTCCACGAGAATGGCATCGGCGCCACCGGCGATGAGCGCAGCCATCTGCTCGCAAAAAATGGCGTGAAGCTGAGCCGGTGTGACATCGCCCAACGGCTCCAGAAAATCCCCAAACGGCCCGACATCGCCCAGCACCCAACCGCCTTCACCGGCGGCTTCCCTGGCAATCGCCGCGCCCGCCCGGTTCAGCTCTCCGACCCGCTGCTCCATCCCATGGCGGGCGAGCACCGAGGACGCCCCGCCAAATGTGTTGCTGGTAATCAAGTCGCACCCCCCCGCGCGATAGGCGCCGTGGATGTCGCGGACTTTCGCGGGCGCGTCCGCATTCCAAAGCATTCCGCACTCGCCGGGGCCCAAGCCCGCGATGAGCAGTTGTGTTCCCATGGCGCCGTCGCAAAGCATCGGCCGTTTACCCAGTTCGGAGAGGAGGTCGCGTGTCATAGTTGAATTATTATTTTGCTTCGAAATTTCATCCTTGGCGAGCAGGAAATCGAAGCTTTTTGCGGACGCCCGGGAGCGCAGACAAATTTCTTCCGGCGGATCGCAATCACCAGGAGGTCCGTATATAATGGGGGTGTATACACGGAGTAAGAAAACGGTTTCGGCCTGCAACTCTGGGGAGCACACGCGCCCTCGCGTGTTGGCGTCGGCGCCCTCGCCGACGCGAACTTTTGCTTCATCGAAACCACGGATTTCACGGATTGGCACGGATGAAACCTATCGGTGTTCATTCGTGTAATCCGTGGTTGATCGGTTGAATGCGAGCTTTTTGAGAGAAGATGCCTTTGGCGGGCGCCAAAGGCCGCATTGATCCAAGAACGCCCTTAAGTTAGAGCCATTCAGACCGGACCCCGTTGGCCGCGGTCAGGCCGGGACGGTGGCGTCCGGTTCGTTGTCGTTGGAGTCCCAACGAGGCAGCCAATGGGAGATCGACGAGTAGGCGACGTAGGAGAAGCCGCCCTGGAAGAGCGCGATGAAGGGCACGGAGAACCACTGGCCCGCCATTGCCGCTTCAACGAGGAACCAGGTGAAATAAATCGCGAAACCAACCTCCAGCAGAGGAGCGAGGCTCTTGAGCGGACTGTAGCGCTTGACGTTCCATTTCTGGTTCTTCCTCTCGATTCCGTACTTCGGCGTGCGGGTGAATTCGCTCTGGTGATTGAACAGCGCCTCCAACACGGCGCGGGCGTTGTTGATCGACATCCCGATGCCGAGTGCCAGCAAGACCGGCAGATAGACAATCTTTCCCATCCACGTTTTCGGGTGAATCTCCCGCTGGGCTACCGCGTAGAAGACCGCGGCCGAAACAGAGGCGAGCATGAACACCGGCACGTCGAAAAGGAACGTGCGCCCGTAGCCCGACCAAAGCACGGAGCTTTCCCGCGAGGCTCCGTGCAAGAGGATGCAGAGGAACACGAGAAGCAGGTAGGCGAAATTGGAGGTGAGATGCGCGGTGGCCTCCACCTTGACGTAAAGCGGCAACGAACTGCGCCACACGGCGGCCAGGATCTTCTTGCACGTCTGGATTGAGCCTTTGGTCCAGCGGTGCTGCTGGGAACGGAATCCGTTCATGTCCACCGGAAGTTCCGCCGGGGTCACCAAGTCGTTCAGGAAGACGAACTTCCAGCCTTTCAACTGGGCGCGGTAGCTCAGGTCGAGATCTTCGGTAAGGGTGTCGTGCTGCCAGCCGCCCGCTTCCTCGACGCAGCTTCGGCGCCAGAGACCGGCGGTGCCGTTAAAGTTGAAGAATCGTCCACTGCGGCTGCGCGCCGTCTGTTCGAGCATCAGGTGCCCGTCCAGAAACATCGCCTGGATGCGCGTCAGCAGGGAGTAGTCCCCGTTGAGGTGGCCCCAGCGGCTCTGGATCATCCCGATCTTCGGGTCGGTGAAGAACTGGATCGTCTGGCGGAGCAGGTTGCGGGGCGGCACAAAATCCGCGTCCAGGATCAGGACAAACTCGCCGCTGCACGTTTTGAGCCCGTTTTCGAGGGCGCCCGCCTTGAAGCCGGTGCGGTCGGTGCGATGGATGAACTCCGCGTCGAAGCCCTGCGCCTTGAGGTTGCCAACGCCGGTACGCGCCAGCGCTTCGGTCTCGTCGGTGGAATCGTCGAGCACCTGGATCTGAAGCAGTTCCTTGGGGTAATCGATTTCGGCAACGCTCCGCAGCAGCCGTTCGACAACGTAGAGTTCGTTGAAGATCGGAAGCTGCACCGTGATGCGCGGCAAGACCTTGAACTCAGTCAAGGGCTTCGGAGCCGTTTTACGATGTTTGAAATAAAGGTAGATGATGCAATAACGATGGAATCCGTACAAGGCGAGGGTGCCAACCACGAACAAGTACGAAACAGACCAGATTATTGCGCCCGGGTTACCGTGCATATTTTCGGAATAGTGCTCGCAACGGCGTATTGCCGTTGAAAACGGGTCGAATCATGGCCGATCCACCCCCCCCGTCAAGTCGTTTGTTAAACATACCCGGCCTGAAAACTCAGAAGAGGAACCCTGAGCAGCCAAGTTTTCCGGTTCTGGCGGCGGACTTTTCGGCAAAAAACCCTTCGGCAGGCCGCGCCGACAGGAGGAAAATTGCGCCGGCTCGGAGTTCGCGTTCATCGTTTGCGTGCAATCGAGGCGGCGCGGGGTGCCGGTTGTGAAAAAAGGGGGTGGCTGATGCGGAAAGGACGAAAGCGACCGAAAGGACTGCGGGATGATTCGGAACCTGGCTTTGGCGTGGCTGTGCAGCATGTCAAACTGCTTAAATAACGCCACAGACCTCCGCCGAAAGTGTCTAAAAACAGCCAGCACGGGCCCTTGGTGGCTGTTTCTATACAGTCAGATGATCAGAAAACGACAAAGTGAGCGTTTTGAAACACTGGATTTCAGTGCGGGATGGCGATTTCTCGCCTTGATGGCGTTTTTTGCCGTTGTGTGGCATGGCCGTTGCTTCGATGGCCGCCCGCTCACTCTTCAGACCAACACAACCACAACAGCAAATCGTTTTCCCTGTATTTCATATGACAACCGTTCTCTCCCGCCTGGCCCGAGCCAGTGCGTTCGCCCTTCTGATCTTTGCCGCTTCGCCTGCCGGAGCGCAGACACAGTCCCCAAAACCGGCCCGGGTCGCCACGGTCGAACAACGGTTGTCCGGCGTTGAGGCTTACCTCACCAACACCGACCCTTCCGCAGCCCTGCAAGACAAGGATGGGAAGGTGCCCGCGGGCCTGACAACGCCTTCAGTGGGTGTTCCCGGACCGGGCCACAATGCCTGGATGATGATCTCGGCGGCCCTCGTGCTCTTCATGACTCTGCCCGGCCTGGCCATTTTTTACGGCGGCCTGGTGCGGCGTAAAAACGTCCTCTCGCTGCTGGCGCAGTGCTTCGGGGTCACGACCCTGGTGACGGTCCTGTGGTGGGCGGTCGGCTATTCGCTGGCATTCAGCCACGGGAGCGTCTTTCTGGGCGGGTTCGACTTTGCCTTTCTGCGCGGGGTCGATTCGCGCCCGAACACGGATTACTCGCCGTGGGTCTCCCAAAACGTTTTTGCGATGTTCCAGATGATGTTTGCGATCATCACCCCGGCGCTGATCGTGGGCGCGGTGGCCGAGCGGATGCGCTATGTGGCGATCCTGAGCTTCCTGGGCGCGTGGCTCTTCGTGGTCTATATCCCCATCACCCACATGGCGTGGGGTGCGGATGGCTTGATGAACGGCGTCTGGAACGAGCACGCCTCGATTCGCGCAATCGATTTCGCCGGCGGCACCGTGGTGGAGATGGCGTCCGGTTGGAGCGCGTTGACGCTCTGCCTCATCGTTGGCAAACGCCTGGGCTTCGGAAAGGAGAACTTTTCGCCGCACAGCATGGTGCTCTGTATGGTTGGCGCGGGCATGCTCTGGGTGGGCTGGTATGGGTTTAACGCGGGAAGCGCGCTTGCCGCCGACGGTGTCGCGGCCAACGCGTTCATGACCACCACCCTCGCCGGCGCGGTGGCATCGGGCACCTGGGCGCTGCTGGAATACTTCCTGCGCGGCAAAGCCAGCGTCCTCGGTTTCTGTTCCGGCGCGGTGGCGGGATTGGTTTGCATCACGCCCGCCTGCGGCTTCGTGAACGCCTCCGGGGCGATCATCGTCGGGTTGCTCGGCGGAATCGTTCCTTATCTTGCGGTCGTGAAACTCAAAGCGTGGCTCGGCTTCGACGACGCCCTCGACGTGTTCGGCGTTCACGGCGTGGCCGGGACGCTGGGCTTATTCCTCACCGGTCTGCTGGCCGATCCGGCGGTGAATCCTCACCTGCTGGAAAGCGCCGCGCAAAAGAACGGCCTGGCTGCGCTGGTCACTCATGGCGGCTTGTGGCTGGAACAGCTGAAGGCGATCGGGGTGACGTTCGTCGTCGCTGTCGTCGGCACCGCGGTCGTGGCGTTCGCGGTTAAGGCGGTCATGGCCGTTCGGCTCTCTCACGAGGAAGAAGACGCCGGTCTGGATTTGGTCGAACACGGCGAAGAAGGCTACATTCTCTAAAACTGCCGGATCGAGGAGCAACCGCCCGGAGAACGCGCCCGCGCGATTCTGAAGGCGATGAAGCTCACCGCATGCTGGGGGTTGTTGCCGTTTTTTTTGCTAGCCATGCTGGCTGGCCGTGCCTCCGCCGGCGGCAGCGGGCAGCGGGCACCGCTGTCGTGTTGCTGCCGGTGTCCCTGCGAGACCTGTCCCTCTTACGGCGGGCTCAAGGACGAAGCTCTCCGTCTCAGCGGCAGGTTCATGCCTTACGAGCGCCTACTGGACCGTCTGATTGAACGGGCGGGGTTCGATCATCCGGTCCCGACGGATCTGGTGAGACGGTTGGTCTCGTTGGATGAGGAAATCCAACACGTCAACGCGGAGGTGCTTCTGAAGGTGGAGCGGCGCTGCAAAATCCAAAGCGAGATCGCGCAAATCCGAGCGGACCTCTGCAAGCTGCACGCGGACTGGAGAATCCTCACGCAAACCTGGAGCCCGTCGGGGCATTAAACTGCCGTTGTTGCTAATTTCCACTCTGCCCGGCATTCAAGAGCGGTTGCATTTCATCCGCGCTTCCCAGGAACGCGACCACGAAGCAGTGAACCCCGTCGCCGCGGGCGGCAACCGCCCATTCGTCTTCCTGAAAGATGCGCCAGGCGCCGGTTTTCAGGCGCACTTTCTTGCTGGCGTTGTGGAAGACGAAGAGCAGAGCGTTGTGCCGGTTCAGAGCCACCTGGGCGATCGGATGCCCTTCGTGTTCGTAAACCCGGCAGCCGAGGGCTTTGAGCCCGGAAAGCTCCGGCGGCGAGGCAAAGTCCTCAAAGCCTTTGAGCACGAACCAATCCCCGAGCTTGCCCGCCTCCACCGGCTTGATTTGCTCCATTTCCAAGCCGCTCATCTCGTCGGCATCGGCGACGAGTTCGCAGACGAAATCTTTGCCTGCAAAATCGTCCAGCGTGCGCCGTGCGGCAAAGACCGCCACTCCCAACATCACCAGGCCCGCTATCGCAATCGCCAGCAGCGCGGGTTGCCGCAGGGCGGCGCGCCAGCCTGACGCCTCTAACGCAACCGGTGTTGGAACCGGCACCGACTCCGGCGGGGCGATCCCGTCCAATTCAGCCTGGACGCGGCCGTCGAAATCTTTCTGGGCGGCAAATTGCGCGTCGATCCCGGCTTCTTTGTCGGCGGCAACGGCTTTGGCGATGCGCGCGGAATTTTTCGCCCAGGAACGGTACAAACTCAGCCGGGCGCAATCGGGAAAAGTGCCGGAGGGCTCCAGCGTCTGCCGGGCGCGAAGAACGGCCGCACTGAATTTCGAGACGCGCAATCCGATCGACTCGGCCAGCCGGTCGGTATCCCCGTCGAAACAGTGAAACAGGGCAAATGCGGTGCGGTCGGGCTCCTGGAGAGCGGCCACCCGGGCCGGGAGGTCGGGCGGTTCCGGTTCAGCAGGCGCCGCCTCGGAAGGGAGCGTTTGGGCCGTTTGTGCCTTTGAGACCGTTGAGGAGCGGGGGAGCTTTGCCGCCTGATGGCGCACCTGCCGCACCAGGAGAGTGCGCAAACGGTCGGGATTCTTGCTCCGGGAGACCGGGTCGCACAGCGTCGAAAGAATTTCCCGCAACGCTTCCCTGGCCGCCGCGCGATTCCCTGTCAACAGCAGTGCAAAACGGAACGCCTGGAGGCAGAGTTCATGGCACGGGTCCGCTGGACCGCGGGCGGAGCTGGGCCGATCTGGAGAAGGAATTGCCAACGGATGTAAAACTACCGTTTTTGCCGGTGTTTGCGCAACTGATTGTTTCAAACCTCGACACATCCGATTTTCCGTGAAATTTTATGGCTTTCGCCAACACTTGTGGAACCCACTCAACATATCGTCTTTGTCTGCACCGGTAATATTTGCCGCAGCCCGATCGCCGAAGCTCTCTTCAGGCACTTAATTCGCGGGCGGCGGGATATCCGGGTGTCTTCTGCCGGCGTGGGCGCCATCACCGGGCAACCAGCCAGCGCGCATTCGGTTTCCGTCCTGCGCAGCGGCGGCATCGACATCGCCCGTTTCCGCAGCCAGCCGCTGACCGAAGCGGTGGTCAACAGGGCGACTTACATTTTCGCGATGACGCGCGTACATCTCGATCTCATCCTGACGTTCTTTCCCGAGGCCGCCGAGAAAGCGTATCTCATCAACGAATTCACCCCGAGCGCGCCGGGGGCGGATATCGCCGATCCCATCGGCCAGGGGCTGGAGGTCTATTACCAGTGCCGCGATCAGATCAACCGGGCGCTTCCCCACATTCTTGCTTTTGTCGACAAAAACATTCAATCCATGAGCAGCACCGCAAATCCATCCACCGTCAATCCTCTTCGCATCGCTCTCGGCGCCGATCACGGCGGGGTCGAGTTGAAGAAGAGCGTCCACGAATTCCTCTCCGCGAAGGGTCATCTCGTCTCCGACTTCGGTCCGTTCACCACCCAGCCGGTGGATTACCCGGACTACGCGGAGCTGGTCTGCCGGGAATTGATCGGCGCCAAGGCGGATTTTGGGATTCTTTTCTGCACCAGCGGCGTCGGCATGTGCATCGCGGCCAACCGGTTTCCGCAGATCCGCGCAGCCCTGGTGAACACCCCGGAGGACGCGGCGACAACCCGCCGGCACAACGATTCCAACGTGCTTTGTCTTTCGGGAAAAGAGGTGACGGCTGAGGCGGCCAACAAGGTCGTCGAAGCGTTCATTACCGGCGTGTTCGAAGGCGGACGCCATGAGCGGCGGGTCGAGAAAATGGCCCACATGGGCGGTGAATTTAGGGCGGGCGGCGAATTGGCCGAGGTCGATCCGGAGATTGCCAAAGCCATCGCCGAGGAAGGCGTGCGGCAGTTTGAGAACATCGAGCTGATCGCTTCGGAAAACTTCACGAGTCGCGCGGTGATGGAAGCGCAGGGCTCCTGCCTGACCAACAAGTACGCCGAAGGCTACCCGGGCCGGCGCTGGTACGGCGGTTGCGAACACGTCGATGTGGTCGAGCAACTCGCCATCGACCGCGCCAAAGCCCTCTTTGGCGGCGACCACGCCAACGTTCAGCCGCATTCCGGCAGCCAGGCCAACATGGCCGTTTACTTCTCCGTCCTCCAACCGGGCGACCGCATCCTGACGATGGACCTCTCCCATGGCGGGCATCTCACCCACGGGAACAAGGCGAATTTTTCGGGGCGCTTCTTCGAGGTCAGCCACTACGGGGTGAGCCGCGCAACCGAGGCGCTCGACTACGACGCCCTGGCCCAGCACGCCGCGGAGTTCAAGCCGAAGATGATCACCGCCGGCGCTTCCGCCTATCCGCGCGTCATCGACTTTAAACGGATGCGCGAAATCGCCGATTCGGTCGGCGCGATGCTCTTTGTGGACATGGCGCACATCGCCGGGCTGGTCGCCGCCGAGGTTCACCCGAGCCCCGTGGAATACGCCGACTTCACCACGACCACTACGCACAAGAGTCTGCGCGGCCCGCGCGGCGGCATCATCCTTTGCAAACAGCAGTACGCCAAGGCGATCGATTCCCAGGTGTTCCCCGGCATTCAGGGCGGTCCCCTGATGCACGTGGTCGCAGCCAAAGCCGTCTGCTTCCACGAAGCGCTGCAACCGGGCTTCAAGACGTATGCGCGGCAGATCGTCAACAACGCCAAGGCGCTGGCCGTTCAACTCGTCCGCCACGGCTACCGCCTCGTTTCCGGCGGCACCGACAACCACCTCATGCTCGTCGATCTCCGCCCGAACGGCCTCAACGGCAAGCTCGCACAGGAGACCCTCGACAAGGCCGGCATCACCGTCAACAAGAACGGCATTCCGTTCGATACCGAGAAGATCACCCTCGGCGGCGGCATCCGCGTCGGCACCCCGGCGGTGACCACCCGCGGCATGAAGGAAGAGCAGATGATGGAAATCGCCGACCTGATGCACGAAGCGCTCTCACACAAGGGCGACACAGCCGTCCTGGATCGCGTCCGTGAAAAGGTCCACAATCTGACGCGGCAATACCCTCTGCCGCGGTAACAGGCCGGGAATCCAAACTTCTTCCGTGAAGAAGTTACGGTAGTAACTTGACTACAAATGATACCAGATCACAGGCTTTCAGCGCCAACGGCGCGGCCTCATAGGAGCCTAGTATGCTGTACCACGGCAACTTTCGCCTCACAGGAGTGGCGATGGAGCCGAGTGGGGCTTCCGATCAGCGCGTCAGCGTCTTGGAGTGCGGGCAGTCCTCTGCCGCTTTCGCAAGCCGGACAGTCCCCCGCCTACGGAAGATTTTCTTTGCCATCAGAGCTTTCCGCATCTCTCCGACCGAGGATTTTGCGCTTGGAATTGACGCCAGACGTAGCCAGGCGCACTGCCAAAGCGGTAGAGGACTACCCGCACTCCAAGACGCTGACGCGACTACCGAGCCCCTCCCGATTTTTCGCGCTTTGGCGGCATGCAAGTTTCAGAATGACAAATAATGAGGGTGCCCGATGAAGCAAGATTCGTCTCCGATTCTGGCGGCCATCCCGCTCGGCTACTCCGATGGCGATCCGTATTGGAGCCGCGATCTGGGGCTGATCGTGAACGGAATGCGAAAGCTGGGGGTCGATGCCCGGCTGGTTGCCTTCGGCCGACGGGAAAACCACGATCCGGCATTGCCGCTGGAGCTCGGAACGCTGGCTGACTTCGAGAATCCGGATTGGTGGCGCCGGCTCAATCCGCGCGGCATCATCCTCAACACCTGGTCTGCTCCGCGCTACGACGCGGTGCGCAGGGCCGCTTTGGCCGCGACGCCATTCGTCATCGAGAAGCTCGATACCGACGGCGTTCGTTCGCCCTCGTCATGCCTTCGCACCTACACCGTCAGCACCTATGGGCATCACCTCGATAGCGGAAGCCTGCCGAGGCGTTTGCTGGCGCCGTTGCTGACTCTTCTGCGGGTCGGCGCGGTCGGCTGTTTTCCCGCGCTGCTGGATAAAAAGATGGCCCGGACCATGAGCCGGCTGCCGATGCTGGCCGCCGAGTCCCCCATCGCTGTCGCGCGCATGCAGCGGTTCCTGCGGCGGTTCTCGGATACCATTCCCGAAGTGCTTTTCGCCCCGCACCCGGTGGCGGAAGACTATATGCGGTGCGATCCGGCGATTCCGCGCGAGGACCGGATTGTCAGCGTGGGGCGCTGGTACACGTTCCAGAAGAACTTTCCGATGCTGTTGAGGGTGCTCAAGCGTTTCCTGTCCGTCCATCCTCACTGGTCTGCGGACATCGTCGGGAAACTTCCCGAGGGCTGGACGCCCGAGCGCGAATTCGGAGCCGAGCTGCGCGACCGCGTCCGCTTTCACGGCATGATGGAGCACCGCCGCATCGCCGCGCTTTATTCGCGCTCAAAGATCTTCTTCATGTCGTCCCGGCACGAAAGCTACAACATCGCCGCCGCCGAAGCCTTGTGCTGCGGTTGCAGCGTGGTGGGCCCCAGCGATATCGCCAGCGTTCCTTTTTTCACAGGCGCGCTCTCCGGAACGGCTGCCTGCCGGCAAAGCACCGCTGTCTTTCTCGACGCGCTTTGTGCGGAAGCCGCCGCGTGGCAGGCCGGCAACCGGCAGCCGGACTCCATCTCCCGGCACTGGATTGAAACCGTCGGGGCGACAGCCGTGGCGCGCATTCTTCTGGGCGCCTTCGAGAGGCTGTCGGGCTGAGGACCTCGCCGTTCCCCTATATCGCCTATGGCAGATTGAGAGCCCGAACGGCGTTGCGGTCGGGCGTTCTCTGGAATAGCTTCCTACTCTGTTCTCATTGTCCGCTATTCCTGCAACTCTGTTTGACTTGCGAAGCACCCTTGAGTGCGGCCAGGTGTTCCACTGGACGCCGTCACCCGCCCAAGCTGCCGACGCTGTCGCTTACACCGGCCTGATTGCCAACCTGCCGGTGCGGGTGGAGCAGCGCGGGGAGAGGCTTTGGGTCACCGAAGGCGCCGAAGAGGCCGCTCAACGCTACTTTGCCCTGGATCACCCGCTGGAGGAAATCTACCGGACGTTTCCGGTCGATCCCCCAATGCAAGCGGCGCTCGCCGTTTGCCGCGGGTTGCGCATTATCCGGCAACCCCTCTGGGAATGCCTGGCGACATTCATTCTGTCGCCCATGAAGCAGGTGGCGCACATCCGGCAGATGTCCCTTGCGTTGCGCCGGCGCTTTGGGAGGGCGGTTAGCCTGGGAACCGAATGCCTGCATTGTTTTCCAGAGCCGGAAACGCTGGCGCGAGCGACGGAGGCGCAGTTGCGAGCGTGCGGACTCGGCTTCCGGGCGGGCAACCTCCTCACGACGGCGCGGTCGGTGGCGGACGGCGCGCTCAATCTGGAAGCCATCCGGGAAATGCCCGACGAAGCGGCGCTGGCCGAACTGCGCCGCGCGCCCGGGGTCGGACCGAAAGTCGCCAATTGCGTGCTTCTTTTTGCGTATGAACGGCTGGGCGCCTTCCCGATCGACGTTTGGATCGAACGCGTCCTGCGCGAACGCTATTTTCTGAGCAAACGCCGGGTCACCGCCAAAGGGTTGCAAGAGTTCGCCGCCGCCTACTTCGGGGCAAACGGCGGCTATGCCCAGCAATACCTCTTTCACCATGCGCGCACCAACGCCGCTCTATTTCCTGCTTCCCTCTTCGAACAAAATCGGACAAAGTCTCTCCAATGAGCATGATCCAACGCGATTACCTCGTCGTCGGCGCAGGCTTGGGCGGCGCCGCCGTATGCGAATCCCTTCGCGAATACGATCCGAAGGGATCCGTAACGCTTGTGGGCAATGAGTCCACCCTCCCGTATCATCGCCCGCGCCTTTTGGGATCGCTGTTGACCGAATCCGCGACGCCTTCGGTCCATGTGCCTGGAAAAGTGCCCGATAAACTGCTGCACCTGCCCACCGCCTGGTACGCAGCGAAGAAAATTGAGCTGCGATTGGAGACTTTGGTCACGCAGATCAACCTGGAGCGGCGCCTCGCCGTGCTGAATACGGGTCAGATCATCGAATTTCGCAAAGCTTGCCTGGCGATGGGGAGCCGTGCCCGTCGTCCCCAGGTGGCCGGGGTCAACCTCGGCAATATCGTCACGGTGCGAACCATCCGGGACGTCCTCGCCCTGCGCGAAATTGTCGAAGGCGAAAAGTCGATCATTGTCATCGGCGGCGGTTTTCTTGCAGCGGAGGTGGCGGCCACGCTGCGCTGCATGAAGCTGAACGTTCAGTTGATGAACCGGTTCCCGTGTCTCTGGCACGAACTGCTCGACGCGGACACGGCGCGCTGGCTGACCGAATACTTTGCCGGGCAGGGCGTGCCGCTGCTCAACGAGACCCTCAATGGCTTTGAAGGAAAAACCGTCCTGCGCAATATCCAGACCAAGGGCGGCAGCCGTCTGCCCGCCGGTCTGGTCATTCTGGCGACCGGAGCGGACCCGAATCTCGGCCTCGTGACCAACACCCCGTTGGGCAGTCCCAACGGCACCCCGGTCAACGATTACCTTGAGACCGACGAGAAGGGCATCTACGCCGTGGGAGACATCGCCTTGTATCCCGATCCCATCTTCGGTGGCGTCCGCCGTTCGGAGCACTGGGAGACGACCATCGAACAGGCGCGCATTGCCGGAGGGAACATTACCGGAAAGAAGCGCCAGAAGTTCAAGGCGCTGCCCTGCCACAGCAGCACCGTCTTCGATCTTCGGTTTGAGTTTGTCGGGGATTTCCGGCAGGCCCCCGTCCGGTTCGAGATCGAAGGCGAACGCGTCCGCCGCCAGTTCACCGCCCGGTATTTCCAGGGGGGCAAACTAATGGGCGTGGTTTTGTGCAACGAACCCGTCGAGAAGACGGAGGCGGCAAAACAGGAAGTCCACGACGCGCACAAGAGCTAATTCCAAGTCGCGTTCAAGCTGAGACTAATCCGCTTGTCCTTTTGCCCTCTGGCTTCGTTGCGCGCTCGTTTCAGACCGCTGCGGGTATGCGCCTCGCTCGCATCTCGTCAGCGGGCAAAAATCCTGCGCGCCTTAATCTCATCTTGAAAGCTCATTAGAATAAGGCGCCGCAAAAAAAGCAAGTCAAGTAGTTGACTTGCTGCCGGAACGGGCGCAGGGCAAATTTCTTCTATTATTTGGCCCGCCGATTCTTGCGAGAACGTCGGAGACTGGGCTCTGGGGAGCGCACGCGCCCTCGCGTGCGGCCTTTGGCGCCCCGCCAAAGGCATCTTCTCAGGAAGCTCGCATTCAACCGATCAACCACGGATTACACGAATGAACACGGATAGGTTTTATCCGTGCCAATCCGTGAAATCCGTGGTTTCGATAAAGCTAAACGCGGGAATGGATCTCGCGCAAAGGCCGCAAAGCACGCAAAGACAGAGACTTACAACTTTGCTGTGGATTACCGTGAGGGTTAGCCACTTGGGTTACTTAAAACTCTTCCAACCCTTTTTCTTTGCGTGCTTGGCGCCTTTGCGCGAAATTTTCATCACCGTTTTTAGTATCTCTCTTCCAAACAACGAACAGGTTTTCGACGATAATTTGGCTCTCACGAAGGCACGGAGCACACGGAGAGCAACCCAACGGAATTTCTCTGTGTCTCCGTGCCTCCGTGAGAAAATTTCCAAATCCTCTTGGTTCCGGCTCTGCTGGGTTAGGATAAAGCAAAAGTTCGCGTCGGCGAGGGCGCCGACGCCAACACGCGAAGGCGCGTGCGCTCCCCGGAGTTGCAGGCCGACCCGAATGGCACTAAGTTAAAGGCGTCTTGGGACAAATGTCGGCGTTTTTTGCAGTCAGCGCCTGGGCTAGGGACTCCGGGGAGCGCAGGCGCCTCGCCTGTGGCCCTTGGCGCCCCCGCCAAGGGCATCGTTGAGAGGATGAACGCGCGCTGGCTGTCAGCGGCGTTCTGAAAACCGGAGAAAACCGCCGGTTTGGAATACGGATGCGAGACGCTATCTTCTTCCTCATTCTCAGCCAAAATGGTTCTTCCCTCCGTTTTCTTCCCCGGATAGCGCCGGTTTGCAGCAGCTTCTGTACCCGATATTCGTACGCTTTTCAAACCGGCCAGATTCTCCGGTTTTCTCACCGCCGCTCGCGCTGGCACCCAGGACGGCGTCGGCGGGGGCGCCGACGCCCGCACGCGAGGGCGCGTGCGCTCCCCGGAATCCGCATCCGTCGCCGCTCCGCTTGTTCGTGGCTCCAATTTGGCCCGCACCCTGCCGGAACCACCTCGCCTGTTCTTCAGTTCTTCCGCGGCGGCGCGGTGGACTCGCGGACGATCAGGTCCGGTTGGATGAGAATCTTGCGGGCTTGTTCGGCTTGGTTTCCGATCAGGGCAAGAATACGCCGTGCGGCGCCCTGGCCAATATCGTAAGGATGCTGATCGACGGTAGTCAGGCTCGGGGTGAGCATCTCCCCCAAAGGAAGATTCCCATAACCGGCCACCGAAAGATCGTCTGGAATTCGGATGCCTTTGAGAGCCGCGGCCATGTAAACGGCTTTGGCAAAGTGATCGTTTGCGGTGGCGATTGCCGTGGGACGAGGCTTGCGTTCCAGCAGCGGGAGGGCTTCTTCCAAATTGGGGATCCACGATTCGACCAACTGTTCCCGCGGACGGACCTCCGGATGCTCGCTCATCCATGTCTGGAAGCGATGGAGCCGGTGCATGCCCGTACTAACGAGCGTCGTAGGCCCAAAATACGCGATCGACCGGTGCCCCATCTCCGCCAGATGGTCGAGGACAGCCCTCATCCCCACCTCGTCGTCGCTGCCCACATAACAGCAATTTGCCTTGGGCAGCTCCCGGTCCACCACCACCAGCGGAATCTTCCGGTCGAGAATTTCGTGGAGATATTCGTTGGAAGCCGCGTCGAAGACAGGCTTGAGAATAATCCCCTCCACGCGGCGATCCACCAACGCATGGATTTGTTCCAGTTCGCTGCGCCCGATCTTGTGCAGCGAGTCGTGAGCGCTCCAAAGAAGGATCGGAACCCGGTTATTCTCGATCAGCACATCGTGAATCCCGGCAATAATCCGGCTGTAAAAATCGCTTTCCGTGGGAATGAGGACTCCGAGCATCCCGCTGAGACCGGTTTGCATTCCCTGGACCAGGAGGTTGGGCCGGTAACGGCACTCCCCGGCGATGGCGCGCACCCGCTGGATCGTGGCTTCGGAAAAGTTTTGGAGCATCTTGCCCGCCATGATCCGGGAGACCGCGGATAGAGAGACCCCCGCACGCAATGCGATTTGGTTAAGCGTGGGCGGACGCGTTCCGTTCGATGCGGTTTTGGGCTTCGATGGCATGTCGAATAGAGATATGCATGCCAGAGCGCCGTTTCACAAGCTCAATTGCCCGCACCCGAAAACCCTTTGATTTCCCGAGCTAAAAAAATCCAAAAGAATTTACAGCAACTACTTGACGCCGTGGCGAAATTCGTTATTTTTGCGGCAAGTTCGGGCGGGAAAACACTCCCTCCCAATCTCCACCAACCCGAAACCCACCCAGTCCACCATGAATACCTGTCCTTCTCGTCGCGTACGCCTGGTAAAGCCAATTCGTACGTCTCCCTCAACTTCTCCAAAATCCAAACCGGCCCGAATCGCCCCGCTGGCCGCGGCGATTGCGACCGTGTGTTTGCCATCCGTTGTCCATGCCGCAACCGCCACTTGGACCGACAGCGGGAGCGCCACGTGGGATACCACCGCAACCAACTGGTCCAGCAACGTCTCCGGCACGCCGTGGGACAGCACGAACGGGCTGACCGATGCCGCCGTCTTCAATACCGCGGGCGCCGCGCTCTCGGTCAGCGGCACCGTTTGGGCCAACAGCCTCACGTTCAGCCTGACCGGCACGATTTCCAACGGCACGATCAACCTGGCCGGCGTCTCGCCCACCATCACTGGCACCGCAAACGCCACCATCGCCTCGGTCCTGGATGGTTCCGCCGGGTTGACGAAGTCGGGAAGCAGCACGCTGACGCTTTTGGGATCGAACACCTACACCGGTTTGACCAGCGTCACCAGCGGCACCTTGCAGATCGGCAACGGCGGCACGACCGGCTCGATCGCTTCGAGCGGCTCCATTTCGATCTCTTCGGGCGCGACGCTCGCTTTCAACCGCACCGACAATTACGGCGGTGCTTTTTCCCAGCCGGTTACCGGCTCCGGGCAGTTTTTGATCTCCTCCGGCTCGCTGACGATTTCCAGCACCACCTTTAGCGCCGGCATCGTGACGGCGGGCGGGGCGCTCACGCTGGGCGGCAATCTGACGCCGTCCTCGCTCACGTTCAACGGGCCGCAGCTCGGCAGTTACACCGTTGACCTCAACGGTTCCAGGCTTTCCACTTCGGGCGGTGGAATTAATGTCAACGCCAACGCTCTGATCCATGACTCCACGGGCACCGGTGCGCTGGTGCTCAACTCGACCGGTTTCACCATCAATGGCGGTTCCACTCTTACGATCGATGCCAGGGTCACGGGGACTGGGCAACAGGTCTATGCGGGCAACGGCGGCTCCCTGACTCTCACCAACAACAACAATGATTTTACCGGCATCCTGGGCAAGCAGAATGGCGGAAACCTTACGGTTACCTCCCTCAAGAACACTGGTGTGCCCAGCGCCGCCGGCGCGGGCAACGCGGTAAACATCGGGTACAATGCCGGTTTCGTTTACACCGGCACCGGCGATTCGAGCAACCGCACGCTGGGCTTATTTGGCAACAGCGGTAAAACTCTGCTGAGCAGCGGGGCCGGCGCTCTGGTGCTCACCGGGTCCGTGAGCAACACGTCCTTACAAGCCTGCACCCTGTACATTGGCGGCACCAACACCGGCAACAACGAGATTCAAGGCATCCTGGCCGATAGCGGAACTTTTGCCCTCTCTGTGTACAAGCAGGATGCCGGCAAGTGGATCCTCTCCGGCAGCAACACCTACACCGGGGTGACAACCGTCGCCAGCGGCACCTTGCAGGTCGGCAACGGCGGCACGACCGGCTTGCTCTCATCGACCTCTTCCATCTCGATCTCCTCCGGCGCCACCCTTGCGTTTTCCCGGACCGACAACTACGGCGGCAGCCTTGCGACTCCCATTAGCGGCGCGGGTGCTTTGATGCTGAACTCCGGCACGCTCACGCTGACCGGCAGCAACAGCTACTCGGGCGGGGTCACGGTGACGGGCGGCGCGCTCCAGGTGAACAACGCGAACGCGCTGGGCACGGGAACGCTGACGATCAACAGCGGCGCCTCCGGGATGTACGTTAACACCAGCGGCACGGTGGCCAATTCGATGAGCGTCCCCTCGGGGTTCACTATCAATAACAGCGGCAGCAACAACCTCACGCTCACGGGAAACCTCGTCGGCGGTGCGAATCTGCAGAACACGACCGCCTCGGGTACGATCACGCTGACCGGCAGCAACCTGCTTACTTCCCAATATTATCCCAACTTGGGCACTTACCGCATCGGCAGCAACTATGCCGCCGGCGGCGCTACCTGGCGGCTCAGCGCCGCTGGCTGTAACCTCATTTTGCTTCCTGGAGTCAACTTCGCCAGCGGCCTTGCCCCAAATGCGACAAATGTGTCAATTGGCATGGATACTTCGGGCTCCGCACAATTCACCGGCGGCTTCTGGCCGGTGGCGACGTACTCCGTCAATACAGTTGCCGGGTCGCAGCTCACGTTCAACTGCACATTGTACCAAAGCGGGACGATGAACAAGACGGGCGCGGGCACGACGATTTTGAACTCAAACTACAGCGCCGTTCAGGCATTCGTTGTGTCTGGCGGTGTGCTCCAAGTTTCGAACACTACGCCGATTCAGACGAGCGCTTCGTACGGCACCACGCTCGACGGCGGAACCTTGCAGTATGCCGCCGCCAGCGGGACAACCTCCAGGCCCCTGACAATCACGGCCAATGGCGGCGCTCTCGACGCCTCGGGCAGCGGTCTCATTGCCTACTCCTCGACGGCGGCGGTGCTGTACACCGGCAGTGGCAATCGCACCCTGACCCTCACCGGAACCAACACCGGCGCCAACACGCTGGCGGCGGCCATCGCCGACAGCGGCACGGGGACCGTCGCGCTGGTCAAGAGCGGCGCGGGAACCTGGGTGTTGAGCGGCTCAAACGGTTACAGCGGCGGGACCCAATTGAACGGCGGCGTGCTGAACCTCGGCAGCGCGAATGCCGTCGGTGCGACCGGGACGATCTCGTTCGGTGGCGGCACTCTTCAGTTCTCAGCGGCAAACACAACCGATTACTCAAGCGGCTTTAGCACCGCGACCGGCCAGGCGTTCAATATCGACACCAACGGCCAATCCGTCACGCTTGCCAGCGCGCTTTCGAGCAGCGGCGGCACGCTGACAAAACTGGGCGCGGGCACGCTGACGCTCACCGGCTCGAACAGCTATACCGGTGCGACGACGGTCAGTACCGGCACGCTGGCGCTTGGCCCCTCGGCTGTGTTGAGCGCCACTTCCGCGAGTTTGACTCTCGGCGGCGGCGCATTGGACTTGGGAACCACAAGCCAGACAGTGGGAGCGGTCAGCCTCACGGCGGCAGCCGCCAGCGGTGCTGCCACACTCCTGAACGGAACGCTCAGCGGCACGTCGTTTGCCGTCAGCAACGCTTCCGGAACCGCGGTGCTCTCGGCCAATCTCGCCGGGTCCGGCGCCCTGACCATGTCCGGTGCGGGCACGCTCTGGCTCTCGGGATCGAGCACGTTCAGCGGCGGCGTCACGGTCAACGCCGGCGCGCTCCAGGTGAACAATGCGAACGCTCTGGGCACGGGAACGCTGACGATCGCCGGCGGCGCGGGCGCCTTGCACTTCAACCTGCCCACCAGCGGGACCGTGGCGAACTCAATCGTCGCAAACACGGCCACCAGCTTATACCTGGATGCCAGCAACAATCTCACGCTTGCCGGCAATATCGTTCCAAACAGCAATATTTCTTTCTATCCGAACACGCCGGCCACTTCCGGGACGATCACCTTTACCGGCAGCAACTCGTTTGCGGGCAATTACTTCTGCTCGGGAACCAATCTCTCGCTACGGTTCGGCAGCAATAATGCCGGTGGCAGCGCCGCCTGGTGGCCGGACGGCAGCGCAAGGATGATTTTGCTCGACGGCGTAAACTTTATTGGAACTCTCGTGCCGCAGGGGCACACCGGGCAGACCTTCACCGTCGGCATGGACGCCTCCGGAACCGCCACTTTCTCAGGCCGGATTTACACGGCGGGCAATGGCGTGCCCACCGACATCGATGACCCCGCGGGGGCGCAACTGACGCTTTCGGGCCCCTTTTCGGGTTCCTGGACGTACCTCAAGACCGGCGCGGGCACGGCGATTGTGAGCAACGCCGCCAACGCTCTCGAGGCATTCGTTGTGTCGGGCGGCGTGCTCCAGGTGCCAAACACTTCGGCGATCGGAACCGGCACGTATGGAACCACGCTCGACGGCGGCACCTTGCAATACACTGGCGGGACCGGCTCCACCTCCCGTCCGCTGACGATCACGGCCAACGGCGGCGCTTTCGACGCCTCGGGCAGCGGCCCCATCACCTACTCTTCGACCTCGGCGGTGCTTTACACCGGCACCGGCAACCGCACGTTGACGCTGACCGGCAACAACACCGCACAGAACACGCTGGCGGCAACCATTGCCGACAGCGGCACGGGAATCGTTTCCATTGCCAAGAGCGGCGCGGGAACGTGGGTGCTGAGCGCCTCCAACAGCTATGGCGGCGGGACTGTCGTTTCGAACGGGGTATTGATTGCCGGCAACGCCAATGCAACGGGGACCAACGGGAGCACCGTGAACGGCGGCGTCCTCGAATTCGCTTCGCCTTGGTGGACTAGCATGGCGTCCGTGGTGGTCAATAGCGGCGGCGCGCTTGGGCTCGCAGTCGGCGGCACGAGCGGGTTCACCACGGCCAATATCGATGCCGTCTTCAGCGGCAGTAGCGGGGCCGTCTTGAACGCCGGCGCCTTGGTGGCACTCGACCCCACCAACAACGGCGGAACCTTTACCTATAGCAGTTTGATTTCCGGAAGCGTTGGAATCCAGAAGATCGGTTCCAACAATCTGGTGCTTTCGACATCGAATACCTACACGGGCCCCACGCGGATTACTTCGGCCGCCCTGACTAGCGCGGTTCTTGCAAACGGCGGGCAGCCGAGCAGCATCGGGGCGTCCACCAATGCTGCGTCCAACCTGATTATTGAAAACGGAGCGCAGCTCTATGCGTCGGGTACCACGGACCGGCTCTTTACCTTGGGTGCTTCCGGGCAGGCGTGGATTTCGGCTTTAGGCGGCCCCCTGGCGTTCACGAACACGGGAGGCATCGCCGTTTCCGGCTCCGCCACCCACAACCTGCGCCTTGCCGGCAGTTACACCGATACCTTCGCCCCGGCGGTTCACGACTATAACTCGTCAAACAAGACGCAGTTAACGGTCCAGAATACCACGTGGCTGGTTACGGGAACCGCGAGCGATTACACCGGCATCACCAACATCGAGGCGAGCGGCGTGCTGGTGGCTGCATTGCTGGCCAACGGCAACGTTCCCAGCAGCATCGGCGCTTCCACCAACGCGGCTTCAAACCTGGTCTTCGGCAACGATGTCGGGAGCGGCAACAACACGCTACGCTATGCCGGCTCCGGGCCTGCCAGCACCGACCGCCTCTTCACGCTCGGCAGTCTGCTGGGCGGCGGCGCGGTGAGCACCATCGACAACTCCGGCGGCGGCTTGCTCAGCTTCACGAACACCGGCGCCATTGCCGTGGCAACGACCGCTTCCACCACGCTGGCGTTTGCCGGTTCGAACGCCATTAACTTCGCTCCAGTCATCGCCAACGGCAGCGGCACGGTCGGCGTGACTATGAGCGGATCGAGCATTCTCACCTTGACCGGCTCGAACACCTACACCGGCGCGACCAGCATTACCGGCGGCACGTTGCAGGTCGGCAACGGCGGCTCGATCGCATCGACCTCGTCCGTCTCGATCTCCTCCGGCGCAACCCTCGCGTTTTCCCGGACCGACAACTACGGCGGCAATCTTACGAAAGCCATTAGTGGCGCGGGCGCGCTGACGCTGAACTCCGGCTCGCTCACGCTGACCGGCAGCAACACCTATACCGGCGCCACAACGGTGGTCGCCGGGGCGGCGCTGCAACTCGGCGACGGGGTGACCGGCGCCCTGGCCAGCACGGTGACCTTGAACAACGGCAGCACGCTGGGAATCAATCTGCCCAACGGCGGAATATTCAACGCCGGCATCAATATCGGGCCGGGAACGGTCAACTTGACCTCCAGCGGCACGAACACCGTTACCGGTCAGATTAACGGCTACGCCTATTGCGCCCTGAACCAGAACGGTTCCGGAACAACCGTCCTGAGTTATACCACAAACCCATTCTTCGGAATTGCCAATGTCAATGCCGGCGCGTTGCAACTGAACGGCCAGAACGCCGCTTACAATGCCACCGTCAACGTCGGCTCGGGCGGTCTCCTGACGTTCGGCGCGAGCGGCCTCAACGCCAATATCGGCGCTCTGACCGGAAGCGGCGGGGTCGTGCTTCAAAACGGCACGAACGGCGTGACGCTAACCGTCGGCGGTAACAACCAGAACAGTGTATTTAGCGGCAACTTGAGCGGTACGAACGGTTCGCTCACCATGAGCGGAACCTGCGTGCTGGCCCTCACCGGGACTAGCACCTATACCGGTCTGACCAGCGTCAACAGCGGCACCTTGCAGATCGGTAACGGCGGAGCGTCGGGTTCCATCGCTTCGAGCGGAACCATCTCAATCGCTTCCGGGGCCACGCTCGCCTTCAATCGCACTGACAGCTACGACGGCGTCGCTTTTTCCCAGCCGGTTACCGGCTCCGGGCGCATGCTGATTTCCTCGGGATCGCTGACGGTTTCCAGCACCAGTTCGTTCAGCGGCGACATCGCGGTGGCGAGCGGCGGCACCCTGGTGCCGGGAGTTGCGGCGCCGCTGCCAAGCGCAAATCTCGACGGCGAGGGCGGCACGCTCAGCCTTGGGCCGCTGGTCTCGGCCAGCTTCGGCGGGCTGAAAGGCGCGGGAAATCTGAACGTCGTAAGCACCTCGGGCAGCGCGACGTTGAACGTCGGTGGCAACAACCAGACCACGACATTCAGCGGCAGCCTGAGCGGATCGAATGTCTCTTTAACCAAGGTGGGTACGGGCACCCTGACGCTCTCGGGTTCCAGTTCGTTAACGGGCGGGGTAAACCTGGCCAACGGTGCGATCATCGTCGCCAACGCTTCGGCGTTGGGCAACGGGGGAGCGCTGACCATCACGGAGGATGCCGACATTGCGCTGAACTTCAACCTCCCCACCAGCGGGACGGTGAGTAATGCGATCACCTTCACGAAACCCGGTGGAACTCACAACGACAGCATTGTCCAGAACGCCAACAACAATCTGACACTGGCCGGCAACATCGTTGCCACCGGGCACAACCTCAGCTTTAACGAACCGAGCGGGATTGCCTCGGGCACGTTCACTCTCACCGGCAGCAACTCGTTCGGGGGGCTGTATACCAGCGGAACCGCGACCTTCCGTATTGGCAGCAGCTACGCCGCCGGCGGCGCTGTGTGGCGCCCCAGCGTGGCAGCTAACATGATCCTGCTCGATGGCGTGAACTTCGGGTCCACAATCGGGAATTCGATCGCGTCGTATGGCATGGACGCTTCCGGTACCGCGGCATTTACAAGCGATGTTGACCAAGGTTCGTCGCTCTCCATCAACACGCCCGCCGGGGCGCAGCTCTCGTTTACAGGCGTCTATCGCGGCAATGGAGCGATTACGAAGAACGGGAGCGGCACGGCGATCTTCACCAACCTATATAACTATGGAATGCCGATCACTCTATCGGGCGGCGTGATTCAGGTGTCCAATATGGCGATCGTCACCGGGGAAATCGGGGCGGGTATTAGCGGCACCACCTACGCCACCACGCTCGACGGCGGGACGTTTCGGTATGTCGGCGGCAGCGGTTCCACGGCCAGGCCGCTCACGCTCACGGCCAACGGTGGCGCGCTCGATGCCTCGGGCGGCGGCGCGCTCGTGTTCTCGACGCCTGCGGTCGCCTACACCGGCAGCGGCAATCGCACGTTGACGCTGACTGGAACCAACACCGGCGCCAACACGCTGGCGGCGGCCATTTCGGACAACGGGTCGGCTCAAGTTTCGGTGTACAAGACCGGCGCGGGCACCTGGGTGTTGAGCGGCTCGAACAGTTACAGCGGCAGGACCCAGTTGAACAGCGGCGTGCTGAACCTCGGCAACGCGAATGCCATCGGGGCGACCGGGACGATCTCGTTCGGCGGCGGCACTCTTCAGTTCTCAGCGGTAAACACAACCGATTATTCGAGTCAGTTCAGCAACGCGGCAAGCCAGGCGTATAATTTCGACACCAACGGCCAGTCCGTTACGCTGGCCAGCGCCCTTTCGAGCAGCGGCGGCACGCTGTCAAAACTGGGCGCGGGCACGCTGACGCTCACCGGCTCGAACAGCTATACCGGTGCGACGACGGTCAGTTCCGGCACGCTGGCGCTTGGCTCCTCGGCGGTTTTGAGCGCCAGCACCGCGAGTCTGACCCTCGGCGGCGGCGCATTGGACTTGGGAACCACAAGCCAGACAGTGGGAGCGGTCAGCCTCACGGCGGCAGCCGCCACCGGGACTGCCACGCTCCAGAATGGAACGCTCAGCGGAACTTCCTTTGCCGTGAGCAACACCTCCGGAACCGCGGTGCTCTCGGCCAATCTCGCCGGGTCCGGCGCACTGACAAAGTCCGGCGCGGGAACGCTCTGGCTCTCCGGCTCGAACACGTTCAACGGCGGCCTTACGGTGAACGCAGGCACACTCCAGGTGAACAATCCAAACGCGCTGGGCACCGGAACGCTGACAATCTCCAACGGAGCCCCCAGCATGTATTTCAACACCAGCGGCACGGTCTCCAACCCGATGAGCATCAACGAGGGGTACACTTTCTTCAACAGCGGCAGCAACAACCTGGTGCTCGCCGGAAACATCAACGGCAACGGCAGCGGCGTGAATATACAGAACGCCAGCGCCTCGGGAACGATCACGCTGACGGGCAGCAATAATTTCAGCATCAACGGCTTTAATATTGTGAACGGGACATTGCGCCTGGGAAGCAACTATGCCCTCGGCAATAGCACCGTTACGCGGTTCACGGCAGGCGCCAAGCTCGTCCTCCTCGACGGCGTAACCTGCCCCAACGTGATTGCGCAGACGGTGACGTGGCTGGGCATGGACACCTCCGGCACCGCCGCATTCAGCTCTTACGTTTACCCGGCGTCCTCTTACACCGTGAGCACCGTCGCCGGGTCGCAGCTCTCTTTTAACGGCATGCTCTATACGTCTGGAACGCTGAACAAGATCGGCGCCGGCACGGCCATTCTCAACGTGTCAAATGCCGCCCAGACGCCGGTCGTCTCCGGTGGCGTGCTTCAATATACGACAACGGCGGCGATCCAATCGGGCAGCAATGGCATCACCCTCGACGGCGGAACGTTGAAGTACACCGGTGGAAGCGGAACCATGGCCAATCCGATTAATTTGACCGCCAACGGCGGCGCTTTCGACGCATCCGGCAGCGGGCCTATCACCTACTCTTCGACCTCGGCGGTGACGGACACTGGCAGCGGCAACCGCACCTTGACGCTCACCGGAACCAACACCGGCCAGAACACGCTGGCGGCGTCCATCGGGGACAACGGTACGGACCAAATATCGTTGCTCAAGACCGGTGCCGGAACCTGGGTGTTGAGCGGCTCGAACAGCTACACCGGCGGGACGCAGATTAATGCCGGGGTGCTTAACCTCGGCAACGCGAATGCCATCGGGGCGACCGGGACGATCTCGTTTGGCGGCGGCACGCTCCAGTTCTCAGCGGCAAACAC
>Ga0316225_1001176_pt1 | contig 26596 bp, 19 predicted proteins | sample TBH18015metaG_FD_206010 | JGI IMG/M metagenome (GOLD analysis project Ga0316225, IMG submission 206010) | Freshwater microbial communities from Trout Bog Lake, Wisconsin, USA - TBH18015 | ecosystem: Environmental > Aquatic > Freshwater > Lake > Hypolimnion/Profundal zone | place: USA: Wisconsin... | reverse complement strand
AATCCCAGGTGAGCTGCCAATTGGCGGGTTCAGCCGTATTGCCGTCGGCGAGCCAGGCCTTCGCGAAGACGTCGTTGACACCGCCCTGCGAGGCGGCGTTGGGTTCCTGGCGCAACCGGAGCCAGTACCACAGGTTGGTTTGCCAGGCGAACGGCTGTCCCGGACCCCAAGCCACATGATCGGCGAGCATGGCCAAATGGTTGCCCGACTGACCTTCGCTGCCACCACCCCGAAAGAGGTAATTGATCCCCAACCCGGTAGCAGGGCTAACGCCCACGGCCACTCCTCCACGGCAGAGGTCGCCGGAGCCGAAACTGGTGACGCGGATGCGCGCCAGCACCTCCTGCACTGTGTTGCTATAACCTGGCAACTCGCAGAGCAGGTGGCAGGGATCGCCCGTGGCGGGCGTGATGTGCAGCAACCCGCCGCTCACGGAATAGACACTCGCCCCCCACGTCACCCAGTTCGCCCCGAGTGCGCTGCCCGAGAAGTTATCCTGAAACCCGTTAACCGTGGTGCCGACATCCAGTGGCAGCACGGACTGAGCCGACACCCCAAGACAAGACAGCCAGCCAAATCCGATACCCAGCACCGTCCCTAACCAAGCCTCCAATACGTGTGCGAAACATCTCATTAATAGGCGCCAGGGTTCGCCAGCGGACCAACGAAGTCAAATGGATTTGGCGGGGGCGCCCGCCCCGATCGGCAAGCCAAGAACGGATTCGAGTTGGAATTGTCGAATCCCTGTTGTATTTACATGCGGCTAGCAAAACCAAACCAGATTTATGAACCGCCCCATCCGCCCGCCTCCCGTGATCGGCAGCGGTTCCGTGCGGGGCGGCCTCCCGCCTCCCCGGATGGCGCCCGCCACCCGCGCGCCGGCAGTCACGGCACATTTTCGGAAACCGCCGGCTCCTGTCACCAGCCGGCAGTCGCTCCTCCTGCCGGATGAGCTGGAGCGGTTCAAAAACCTGCTGGTCTTTGCCCGGTCCACCGTCGAGGGCTATTTCATCGGCAAACACAAATCGCCCTACCAGGGCTCCTCGGTCGAATTCACCGACTACAAGGAGTATGTGCCCGGGGATGAAGTCAACCGGATTGACTGGCGGGCGTATGCGCGCTCGCGGCGGTTGTTTGTGCGCCAGTATGAGGCGGAGACGGATATGGTGGTTTATCTGTTGGTGGATGTGAGCGCCTCGATGAACTACGCCGGCGCCGGCCGGCAGTCCAAGTACATCATGGCGGCCAAGATCGCGTCGGCGCTCGGCTACCTGATGATCCACCAGGGGGATAAAGCGGCGCTGGGGTTGTTCGCGGAATCGCTCAGTCGCTTCATTGCCCCCGGCGGGACCCGCCGGCATCTTTACAACCTGGTGTCCGAGCTTGATGCGGTCGAACCCGCCGAAGGCACGGGCATCAGCGAAGCCCTGCGCCAATGCGATCCCCTGTTCAAGAAACGCGGGCGTATTGTCATCCTATCGGATTTTTGGACCGATCAGGCCGAACTCATGGACGCGCTGGCTCGATTCCAGCACCGCAAATTTGAGATCCTCCTGCTGCAGATGCTCGATCCCGACGAACTGAACCTGCCACCCGCGGAATCCGCCCGGTTTCAGGACATGGAAAGCCAGGAAGAAGTCGAAGTCGAGTTGGAGGAAATCCGCGTCGCCTATCGTGGGGCGATGAAGGATCGGGTCGAGCAGTTGGCGCGCGAAGCGGGCAACCGCGCCATCAGCCATGCGGTGATCAACACCTGGCATCCCTACCTGGAGGCGATCGAGGCCTACCTGGGCTTCCGCGGCCACAACCCGATGGGTCGGGGCGCCTGATGTCCTTTTTGAGCCCAGGTTTGTTCGGAGTGCTGATCGGGGCGGTGACCCTGCCGCTGATTATTCATCTGCTGAACAAGAGTTTCCCGCGTTTTTTTCGGTTTCCCTCCATCCGGCTGATTCAGGAAACGATGGCGCAGCGTTCACGGCTTTACCGCTGGCGGCATTGGATCCTGTTGCTGTTGCGCACGGCCTTCCTGGCACTGCTGTTGACGGCCTTCTTGCGTCCGACTCTCAAAAAGTTCGGCGCCAATCCGACCGCGCGCGGGGCGCGGCATGTGCTGATCGCCCTGGACCACTCGGTAAGCATGGAGCACCGCGGGGATGGGCCCACTTCGAGGGAACGCGCGGTTCACGAGGCGCTGAAGCTGGTGGAGTCCCTAAGCGCCGAGGACTCCCTGAATATCCTGCTGGTGGATTCGGCGCTCTCGACCTGTTTCGTGGCCTTTTCGCAAGACCACGCCGAAGCACGCCGGTTCCTGGGACGGCTCCGGCCCGGCCTGGGACGCGCAGACCTGAACCTGGCCAACGCGGCCGCCGCCCGACTGCTGACCAAAGACCTCTCGCGACCGGAGGTCTATTACCTGTCGGATTTTCAGCGGAAGAACTGGGCCAACGTGAACTTCACCGCGCTGCCGCCGGCGGCGAGGTTGTTTTTTGTGGACGTGGGGCCGAGCCACCGGGACAACCGGGCGATCCTCGATGCGCGGGTCTCGCAGGCACAAGTGCTGGCCGGCGATACCGTCCCGTTGGAGGTCACGGTGGGCAACTACGGTGCCGAGGCCTTTACGGGACGCATTACAGTCACGCTCGACCAGCGGTTCAGCTTCGACCAGGAGATCCAGGTCGCCCCCTGGTCCGAGGGGAAGACGACGGTGCCAATTTCGGCGGGCGGTCCGGGCATCCACTTGTGCGAGGTCAAGCTGCCCCCGGACGCCCTGGAATACGACAACCGTTTCTGCCTCGCACTCACGGTCCAGGACAAGGAAGAAGTGCTCGTCGTGACGGACGGCGCGAGCGACGCCAAGAGCGGCGCGTTTTTTCTCAAGACGGCACTCAACCCCTTCGAGAATGAGGCCGGTTCGCTGCTGCCGCGCATCATCAGTTCGAGCGAGTTGACGCCGGGCCGGCTAGCCGGAGTGCATCGGATCTTTTTCACCCAACTCAACCGGTTGAGCGCCGAGGCTGGGGCCACGGTGGCCAAGTTTTTATTCCAGGGCGGCGGCGTGGTCTATTTTCTGGATGGCGCGGCGGACGCGGCGAACCTCGCGGCGCTGGAGGCGGCCATGGGTCCCAACACCATGCCGCTGCATCTTTCCCAACGCCATGTCGCGACCAACGTCGTCAGCGGCGCCCAGCAAGTCGTGCGCGGCGACTTCAAGTCCCGCTATCTGAAACTCTTTCGAGGCGCCTCGCGCCAGAACCTGGCGTTACTCGAGTTCTATGATTACTACCAGGCCAGCGCCTCCGGCGCAGGCGACGTGCTCCTGGCGTATGCCGACGAATCCCCAGCCATGGGGGCGTTGCATCACGGACAGGGAACCCTCCTGCTCCTGAATTTCTCCGCCGGAGAAATCTCCAGCAACCTGGCCCGCCAACGGCTCTTCCCGGCCTGGATGCAGGACCTGGTCAAGGCCATCTCGGCCGACGAGCCGCCACCCGCCGCCTATGCCATCGGGGAAACGCTCCGCGCCGAGGTCTGGCGCAACGAGATGCGCGACCAGGATTTCGTCGGCCCCTCCGGCGGCCCGATCCTCGTGAAACGCGAACTCAACGGCGAACGCTACAGCGTCACGTTCGCGCCCGATCAACTCGGGTTCTACACCCTCGGCTCCCCACGCCCGCTGTATGCCTTCGGGGTGAATACCAGCCCCGAAGAGGCCGATTTGCGTCCGATCGACAAGGAGGTGTTACCCAAGGAATTCGCTGCCGAGCGCGACGCGCATTTTGTCAGCGGGAGCGCGGATTTTGAGGAGCTCGCCAAAGGACGGCCACTTTTTCATTGGTTCATCCTGGCGTCCGCCGGGTTGCTCGCGCTCGAAAGCGGGTTCCAATTTCTGATCCGCCGGAGGGCCACCGCATGAACGGCCTGGTGCTGGATCCGATCATGCCCCCGCCCCTGGTGGCGGCGCTGGCGGCCGGGCTGCTCTTCGTTACCCTCCGCGTCTATCTCAAAGTGGGAGTCACCGTCGGTGGCGCGCGCAATGGGTTGCTCCTGGCGTTTCGCAGCGGGGGCATCGCCCTGGTGTTGTTGTTGCTGCTCCAACCGTCTCGGCAAATGCCGCTACCCCCGCTGGCCAAAAACCGGGTCACGCTTATCGGCATCGACACCTCGCGCAGCATGAAACAGCGGGATGTCGAGCGCGGCGCGCGGCTGGATGCGGCCAAGAATCTGCTGGTCGAGGCTGAGGCTGTCGGCCCGAACGGCCTGCCGCTGAACCCACGACTGCGCTTCTTTGAGTTCAGTGCGGACGCCCAACCGGTGAGCAAGTCGATCCTGGACCTGAGTGCCAACGGCGCCACGACCCGCCTCCACCAGTCCGTGCTAACCATGCTGGGCACCCAGGTCGGCGCGGAAAACGCCAACGCGCTGATCCTCCTGACCGACGGGCATGATTTCGAGTTGATTAACCCGGCCAAAACCGCGGGTGCGGCGCGCGCCCGCGAAACTCCCCTCTACGCGGTGCCCTTGGGACGAACCGGGAAAGTGCGGGATGTCTCGACACGCATCACCGCCTTCCAGCCCTACTGTTATGTGAAGCAGAAGGCCCGGGTCAGCGCCGCCCTGCGGCTCATCGGCTGCGAATTTGAGGACCTGACCGTGCAATTGCTGCGCCAAGGCCAGGTCGTCCAAACCAAGCGCCTCAACGCCGACGAACTCCAGGAACTGCCGGTCGACTTCGAGATCGTTGAACCGCAGGTCGGCCAATACGAATATGAGGTCCGGGTGGTGCCGCTGGAGCACGAGGTGGATACCGCCAATAACAGTGCGATCACCTACCTCAATGTGATCGATCAGCAAATCCGGGCCCTGGTGGTCGAAGGAGACCCCTACTGGGACACGACCTTCCTGCAACGGTCCCTGATGCGGAACGACAAGTTCGATGTCGATGCCCTCCTGCGCTATGTGAATGGGAGAGTGCGCCTGGTGCGCAAGAATGACGCCAACGGCGCGCTCCGCATCCCGGACACCATCGATCAGTTTGGCTATTACGATGTCATCTTTCTTGGCCGCCTGGTGGACAAGGTGCTCACACCTCCCCAAATCCGCGTCCTCGAGCACTATGTCCAGGATCGCGCCGGCGCGGTCATCTTCGGCCGGGGGGCGGCCTTCGAGAACCCCGCGCTCGCCGGCGAACTCGAACCGGTCCTCTGGGGACCGAAGTCGGGCACTCGGCTGCGGGTGGACGCCGCCGCGGAAGGCCGCAGCCTGGCCGCCTTTCGCACGTTAAGTGACAGCCCCGGCGGACTGGAGACCTTGCCCGAACTGTTCGGCGGCTTCAATCCGATGCAAACGAAACCGCTGACCGCCACGCTGGCGACGGCGGCAAACCACGACACCGGCACCGCCGCGGCCGCCATCGTCCATCGGCGCTACGGTCGCGGCCAGGTCGTCAGCGTCGGCCTCGAAGGTCTCTGGCGCTGGGGACTCAACGCCAAGATCGACGGCCCCAATACCCCCTTCGACCGCTTTTGGGATCAGATGATCCTCTGGCTGCTGGCGGGACGCGATTTCATCCCCAGCCGCCAATTCTCGTTCCGTCCCCAATCAGCCAATATCCTGCTGGGTGAAAAGGCGCATTTCCGGCTCACCCTGCGCCAGCCCGACCCGACGGTGAAATCCGTCCCGCTCACGCTCTACCTCGGGGACACTGAAGTCGGGCGGGTAAACCTGACAGCCTCGAGCGCCGAGGCGGGACGGTTGGTGGCGGAGTACCTGCCAGAACGCATCGGTCGTTACCGTGCGGTGGCGAACTTCCCGGACGGCACCTCGCAGGACTCGCGTTTCATTGTGTTTACCGAGAACCTGGAGGAAACCGAGGTGGCGACCGATGTCGTCGGACTGCGGCGGTTGTGCGAGAGCAGCGGAGGCCGTTTGCTCGAACCGGGTGACCTGCCCAAACTGCTGCACGAACTGGACACGGAACGGAACGAAACCGTCCCCAAGACACGGCTTAGTCCGGTGTGGAATGAGGCTTGGGTTTTTTACCTGGCTGCGCTACTGTTTGGATTGGATTGGTTTTTGCGACGACGGTGGGGATTATGCTGAACACTCAACAGGCGATCGTGGGACGTTTGGCGTCCGCGGATCGGGAACACCAGAAAGAGGCCGGCCGCCACTTGCTGTTGGGCAGCTTCAAGTACGGGTGTGGCGTGGTGTTGGCGGCCTTCGTTCTGGATGTCGTGTTTCACTTGAGTGTTGGCTGGCGGCTAGGCCTGCTGCTGGCGATGCTCGCGGGCGCGGCCGGCCTCGGCGGACTCGCCTGGCACACCGCCTTCATCCGGCGTAACCCGCTCGAACGCATTGCCCGGTTTCTGGAAAGCCGCGACCCCGCGCTCGGTTCCCGGCTGATCAACCTCCTGCAATTGGAGGCTCAGACCAACGACGCGACGCTGACGCCCTTGACCCGCGCGCTGGCGCGACAGGCCATCGATGGGTATGCCCAAGAATTGCAAACCGTTCCGCTGGAAGCCATGGCCCGCACGGGCGAGTGGCGCCGGCAATTGAGGCGAGCTGCCTGGAGCTTGCTGGTCTTCGCAGCCATCTTCGCCGCCGGCTTCCGGGTCACGGTGGTCGAATTCGCGCGCTTTGCGGATCCCTTCGGCGATCACCCCCCCTATTCATTCACCCGCCTGGAAATCGCCGAGCCGGGGCCGGCGGGCACAAACGTCCTGTTTGGTAAAGGTCTCGTGATCCAGGTCAAGGCGGCCGGTCATCAACCCAAGGACGTCTTCTTGACCTCCTTCCCGCCGGGCCACCCGGAGAAGGCCACCACCATTCCCATGTTCGATAAAGGCGGCGCGGGCTATCATCAACTCCTCGATAACCTGCGCACGGAGTTGATCGTTTTCGCCCGCACGCGTGACCCAGGTTGTCGCTCGAAGCAGGTGCATATCGGTTTGGTGCTCACGCCCCAGTTGGAGAAAGCGATGGTGCAGGTCTCTCCGCCCGCCTACACCGGCTTGAAGCCCGAAGAAAAACCCTATGCCTTCAAGAGCGTACAGGTGCTGGAGGGGACGCAGGTCCGCTTCCGGTTTCTCTCCAACCGCCCGTTGCGCAACGGCGTGATCGAGGTTATCAGCGGCGACCAACCGCCACAACGTGTGCCCATGACCCCCTCGGCTGACAACGAGGTCAGCGGGTCCTTCATCCCCGCCGACTCGGGCCGGTTGCGCTTCAGCCTGGTGGACACCGACCGACTGCCGTCCCAGGGGGATTGGGAAGGCCCGCTCACCGTCACGCACGACCTGCCTCCCGAGGTGCGGATTACCGACCCGGAAAAGGACGCCTTCATTGCGGCCGATCTCAAGATCGAGGGCCATATCGAGGCGAGCGATGATTACGGCTTGCGCTCCCTGCGCCTCCATCGCGGATTAAATGGCGAGTACCCGGCCCCGCAAATGGTCTCCTACTCGACCACTCCCGTGGTGCGCGACAGCCACGAGGTGGTGGACCTCAGCCCCGCGGCGTTGGGGGCCAAACCGGGAGACATTATATCGCTGTTTGCCGAGGCACTGGATACTGCCCCACAAGCCCACCTGGCCCGCAGCCAGACGGTTCGCCTCAAGGTCATCAGCGTCGAGGATTATAACAACTTCCTGCGCCAGCAAACCGATCTCGCGGATACGGAGGCCAAGTACCAGGGACTAATGGACGATCTCCAGGAACTGGTGCAAAGCCAGAAGCAGCTCGGCGAGACCGCGCGCCAACTCGAAGCCCCGTTGGACAAGGCCGATCCGAAGCAACGGGAAGATCTCACCCTGCAACTGGACGACCTGCTGGCCAAACAAAATGAGTTGAATCAAAAGCTCGATAAGTTCGCCGAACGGATGGATCATTTCGTCCGCGAGAACCCCTTGTATGATGTGGAGCGAGACCTCCAGAAGGCGCTCCACGCACAGGCGGACAAAGTCCGGCAGAGCGCGGACACCAACAACGCGGCGGCTCGGGAGGTCGCCCAGCGCAGCTCGCGGCCCAACGGTGGGCGGGAGTTGTCCGCGGGTCTCATGAAGGATTTCAAGAAGGCCAGCGACGAGCAAGTGGGGCGCCTGGGGGGCGCGGAGGAGTCGGCCGAAAAGGAGGTGACCCAGACCCTGGAGGATATGAGCCGGATGCAGGAATTACAAAAGGACTTTAACCAGTTCGAGGAGCTCTACCGGGTGCAGGAGGAGTTAGCGCTCCATTCCCAGGCCTACAACCATCCCGGCGAATTAAGCCGCGAAGACCAATTGGCCCTCAAGGATCTGGCGGCGAACGAGAAGGAAGTCGGCGACCTCATGAACCAACTTCAGGCCAAGCTCGGCGAGGACGCTAAGGCGGCGGAGAAGTTATTCCCCAAAGCCGCGAAGAGCGGGCAAGACCTCGCGGACAAAATCCAGGAGGTCCGGATGGAACCGCTGGCCCGCCAGGCCACCGGCCAGATGCTGGCCGGCAACGGCGAGCGTTCCTATCGACTCGCCGAGCGATTGCGTGGCGAAATGGAGAAGCTGTTTGCCGAGTGCCAGGGCGGCGACGGGGTGCCCGGCGAAGAGCTGGATAATTACCTCAAGCTCCAGCGCGGTCTGCAACCGGGCAAGAATTTCTCCCAGATGGCCAAGAGTCGCAAGTTTGGCCACGCCAGCGGGCAGGGCAAGAGCCTGGGCATGGGTCAGGGACGCGGCGGTTCATCGGGGTATGCGATGACGGATGCCCCGTCCGCGGCCGTCCTCGGCAACGAACAATCGGCCAAGCACGGCAAACCCACCTCGCGACAATCCAGTCGTTTCGGCAAAGGTGCCGGTGAAATGGCCGCCCGGTCCGGAACCAGCGATGCCGGCAAGGCGGATGTCGTCAGGGCCCTCAACCCGCTCAACCGACAGTCCGGCGCGGTCGCCTCCGAAAGTGTCCCCGAGGAGTATATCGATGTGGTGGATAACTACTTCAAAGCCCTCACCACCAAGAAAAGTCCATGAAAATGAAAGTTCAGAGTTCAGAGTTTGAGGTTCGAGGCTGTCGTTTTCTCCTGTTCGTTCTCCTCCTTCTGACGTTCCCGGTCTCGGCCGCCGTGAGAACTCCTCAACCGGCCGCCGCACCGGTGCACTCGGACCCGACGGTTCTCCAGTGTGGCAACCTGATCTACTGCGGCACCAAGAGTTCGGTTTGTTTCGCCGACCGCTTTCTAACCGATGTCACCGAACAGACCTGTCTGCGGGTGAACCGGAAGTTTTGCCCGGTGCGCCTGGATAGCGAGGCGCTGTTCGATTTCCCGTTCTGTGTGATGTCGGGCAACGAGAATTTCGTCCTCTCGGAACAGGAGCGCGGGCAGCTTCGCAAGTTTCTCGCCCAAGGCGGCTTCCTGCTGGTCAGCCCCGGATGCTCGGATGAGAAGTGGGACCAATCCTTCCGCCAGGAGATCAAGATCTGTTTTCCGGACAATGCCCTCAAACCGGTGCCGATGACCCACCCGATCTTCTCCGTTGTCAACCAAATCCCCCGGTTGACCGAAAAGCACGGGCGGCCCGCGGTCCTGGAGGGCCTGGAAATCAACGGGCGACTGGCGCTGGTCTATTCCAAGGAGGGCCTGAACGATGTGGAGCACGCCACCGGCTGCTGCTGCTGCGGTGGTAACGAACTCGCCAATCCCGAGCGCATCAATGTGAACGTGTTCACCTATGCCGTCCTGTACTGAGCGGACGCGACGGTTCCATTCAGAGCGTTCCGATGAGCCGGGCGCCCGGGTGAGGGGAGGCGGAACTGCCCCAGGCGAACGACTTCCCCGGCACCCACGGGGTTTGGCGTGGGTTGCCCCGCTGGGACGGCTCCTGCACACAGGCGGGCTATTCGCCCTCCTCGTCGGCCTGGTTGGTTGTGGTCCCTCCCCGCATCGGGCCGAGATCGACCTCCCCATCTTCTTCACCTGCGACACCGACGGACGCCTGGAACCGTGTGGCTGTTTCACCGGCCAATTCGGCGGGCTTACCCGGCTGAAAACCGTGTTGGACTCCCAACCGTCCGACCGGGCGTTACGATTGGACGTCGGAGACGCCGCCGGGGGGCGGGAGGACTTCGACCTCATCCAGTACCGCTACATGTTGCGCGCCTTCGCGGCGATGAAGTATGACGCGCTGAACATCGGCCAGCGCGAGGCCCGTTTTTCCGCCACCCAACTCCGCGAGCTGAAGGGCGCGTCACCCGTCCCCATCATCAGCGCGAACTTGCTCGACCGGGCCACGCATCAGCCGCTTTTTGACCCCTTCCGGATCCTCGAACGTGGGGGCTTTCGCGTGGCGGTGATCGGCGTCGTCGACCCGCGCGGGTTGGCGGACGACCTCGACCCGGGGTTGGTGGTCGAAGACATGGAATCGGCCCTTGCGAAACGGTTGGCCGAGGTGCGGGGCAAGGCGGACCTGATCGTGCTGTTGGCCTTTACCGATGAGGCCACGCTGGATCGCCTGGCCCAGCAGTTCTACGAGATCCAGGTCATCCTCGGCGGCAAAGTCAGCCAACCCGCGCAGGAACTCCGGCGCGCCAACCGCAGCGTGATCTATTTTGTGACCAATGAATCCCGTGCGCTCGGGTTGCTCCGCCTCCATCTCCGGGGCAACGCCGCCCCCCGCGTGACGGCCAATGAGATTCGGCTCTTGCACGACCACTTGCCCCAGGACCGATCCCTCCAGGACCTGGCCCAGGCTTATCGAGACGAAATCCGGCGGACCAAGTTGGCCGTGGACGACCCCGCCAATGCGGCCGCCGACGCCGTGCCCGGCGTTCGCGTGGTGGCCGGTTTTGTCGGCAGCAAGAAATGCCTCGAGTGCCACAAGACCTCCGGCGAAGTCTGGGCCAAGTCGCCCCACGCGCGCGCGTTTGTGTCCCTGCGCGACCGCAAAGCGGACGCCGACCCCAAGTGCATCGGCTGCCACACGACCGGGTTCGGGACCGACTCGGGCTATCGGCGCGCCTTCGGCACCACGAACTTCGTGGATGTCGGCTGCGAGAGCTGCCACGGTCCCGGCAGCCTCCACGTCCGCCAGCGCGAGGGGGACAAGACCATCAACTTCACCTTCCGCCCGCTCGGCGCGGGCGACTGCAAGAAATGCCACTACGGCGAGTTCAGCCGCCCCTTTTACTATTACGAATTCTGGCCCGCCATCAAGCATGGCAAGGAAACCTCGGCCCCGGCGGCGGCTAAAGGCTAGAGGCAGGAAAAGGGGAGGATTTCGCGCCGGTTGATCCCTCTCGTTTTTCTCTCGCCGTTAGCGCGGGGTTTGTTAGCATAGCCTTAGTAGCTATGCGCTTTTTAATGAAAAGGGCTGAGAGTCGGCGCGAGTTTTTTCGCACGGCAGGGCGTTATGGTCTGTTGGGCCTGCTGGCGGCTGCCACCGGCCTGGCGGCGCGTCCGCAACGCTCAGGCGGCCAGAGCTGCATCAACCGCGGGCTGTGCGGAGGCTGCGGTCTTTTTGCCTCGTGTGGACTTCCCCCGGCCCTTTCCGCCCGGAACACTCGGACTGGAGGCAAACCATGAAGAAGCCCCCTTTGAAGATCAACCGCCGCCGATTTCTGGGCCAGGGCGCCCGCGGAGCCGGGTTGCTGGCGGTGGCTGGCATCTCCCTGACGACCTCGGCCCGGCTGGCCCGGGCGGCCTCGGCGGCGAAAGAGGCCAACCCCTTCGCTTACGACCTCGATCGGGTCAGTAGGACTGACCCCAAATTGATTCGTTACGAGGCCGCCGCCAAGTTCTCCGCGGCGAACCCCGATCCGCGTCGGATCGCCCTGGGACCCGAGGATCGCCTGCATATCGCGGGGAAGAACGGCGTTACCATTCTCAATCTGAGTGGCGGGCGGTTAGACGAGATCGTCTTGCCCGGTCCGGCGCGCTGCGTGGCGGTCGCCCCCGACGGGGCTATTTATGCCGGGCTGCGCGACCATATCGAGGTATTCGACCGCAAAGGCCAGCGCACCGCCACCTGGGAATCCCCTGGAAAGAAGGTGTGGCTGACCGGCTTGGCGGCGAACGAAAATGAAGTGTTTGCCGCGGACGCCGGTAACCGGGTGGTGCTGCGCTATGACCGGTCCGGCAAAGTCACCGGGCGGATCGGGGAAAAGAACAAAGAACGGAATGTGCCGGGCCTGATCGTGCCCAGCCCGTACCTGGATGTGGCCCTGGGGCGCGACGGATTGCTGCGGGTCAACAACCCAGGCCGGCATTGCATCGAGGTTTATACCACCGAAGGCGACCTGGAGCTCTCGTGGGGCAAGCCATCGGCCGCCATCGAGGGATTCTGCGGCTGTTGCAATCCGATCGCCGTGGGATTGCTCCCGGACGGGCGCTATATCACTTGTGAAAAGGGCCTGCCGCGGGTGAAGGTTTATTCGGTTCAAGGCCAATTCGAGTGCGTGGTGGCAGGACCGGAATCGTTCCCCGAGAACGCGAAAACCGGGGCGATCAGCGATAAATCCGACGGCATGCTGGGCGGCTTGGATGCGATCGTGGACTCCCGGGGCCGGATTTGCATCCTGGACCTGGTCACCGCCACAGTGACCTTGATGAAGGCCAAGGCGTGAACCCTGTAGCTCCTCAACCGCCGCGAAACCGGCGACAATTCCTGCGCGACGGCGCTCGCGCCGCCGCGGTGACCGGGCTGGGCGCACTCTTCGCCCTGACGGCGGAGCGCGCGGGCGCCAAGCCGCTAGTCTGGCAGATCGATCCGCAGAAATGCGTGCGGTGCGGGAATTGCGCCACCCATTGCGTGCTCGAACAGTCGGCGGTCAAATGCGTCCATGCCTACGCCATCTGCGGCTACTGCCAGCTCTGCACCGGTTATTTCGAGCCGGAACCGAACGACCTGAATACCGCCGCTGAGAACTGCCTCTGCCCCACCGCCGCCATCCGGCGCACGTTCGTCGAGGACCCCTACTTTGAATACAGCATCGATGAGCAGCTCTGCATCGGCTGCGCCAAGTGCGTCGAAGGCTGCAACCGGTTCGGCAACGGGTCGCTCTTTCTCCAAGTGCGCCACGATCACTGCTTGAATTGCAACGAATGCGCCATCTCCGAGGTCTGCGCCGGGGACGCCTTCAAGCGGGTTCCCGCCGACCACCCGTATCTCCTCAAGACGATGGCTCACTGAATGAACCAGCGCCAAACAGAACGGGAAACGCGGTTCGCCTCCTCGCCCCAGCCCTCTCCCGTAGGGACTGGGAGCCTCACTCGCCGTGTCCGGAATTTGCCTGCGGTCCTGAAATGGCTAACCGGCGGTCGGCTATTATCCCTCTCCCCCGGAGAGCGGGCCGGGGGCTGGGGAGGTCTCCGGCACTCCTCGGCCATTCTCTGGGGATGGTCATTGTGCCTGCTTTTCGCCTCGCTGTCCGCCCTGGCGGAACAACGGTTTCCACCACCCGACTTCGTCGAGACCAATCACCAGATTCCCTCGACGGCGACTCCGGGGGCGCGGGCACTCATCCTGCAGTACGTGGATGTCGCGGTCCTGGCGGGGGCGCTCGGCCTCGCCACCTGGCTGGTCTACCGGAAACGCTCGCGCCGGGGTCTGGTCTGGATCTCGTTGTTCTCGATGGCCTATTTTGGCTTTTACCGAAACGGGTGTATCTGCGCGATTGGTTCGATTCAGAATGTAGCCCTGGCGCTCGGCGACAAGAGCTATGCGGTGCCCTGGAGCGCACTGGCTTTCTTCGCCCTGCCCCTGGCGGTGGCGCTTTTCGCCGGACGGACTTTTTGCGCCGGGGTCTGCCCGCATGGGGCCTTGCAGGACCTGCTCCTGCTCAAGCCGATCCAGCTGCCCGCCTGGCTCGAGAGCGGGCTGGGCGTCCTGCCCTATGTTTATCTGGGGGCCGGGGTGCTCTTCGCGGCGACCGGTAGCGTCTTTCTCATCTGCCAGTATGATCCCTTCATCCCGATCTTCCGACTAAGCGGGCGGACGTTGATGGTGGTGGCGGGGGTGGTCTTCCTGGTGCTCAGTGTGTTTGTGGGCCGCCCGTACTGCCGGTTTCTGTGCCCCTACGGCGCGCTGTTGAAGCTCGCCGCCAGCGTGGCCAAACGGTGGGTGCGGGTGACCCCGGACACCTGCACTCAATGCAAGCTGTGCGAGCACTCGTGCCCCTTCGGCGCCATGCGCGAGCCGCAGACCGCCAAGGCAGGATTGCCCAGCCTGGCCAGCGATCGCCGGAGGCTGGCCTGGTTGTTGGTGCTGGTTCCCACACTCATCGCGGGCGGCGGTTGGTTGGGCAGCCGGTTCAGTCTACCGGCCTCGCGCCTGAATCCGAACGTCAACCTGGCCGAACGGTTTGTGCGCGAGCATGAGACGCCGCCCAAGACCGGCGCGCTCGCACCAGACGACCTGGCACTGGAGCGCGCTCGCCAGAACCCGAGGGAATTGCTGGCCGACGCCGCCGCGATCCGGCGGCAGTTCCTGGTCGGCGGCTGGATCTTCGGCGGCTGGATCGGGCTGGTCATCGCGGCCAAGCTCATCGGACTGTCCCTCCATCGCCACCGCACCGATTATGAGCCCGATCGGGGCGCCTGCTTTGCCTGTGCTCGTTGCTTCGAATTCTGTCCGAATGAACTGGTGCGGCGTGGACTCACGCCCGCGCTGCCGCCATCCAACCCCTCCCCTCAACCCACCCGCGCCTGATGTTGCCAGCCCTTCCTCATTCGGTTCCCACCCCGGCGATGCCCACCAACGCCGAACGGACAGCTTGGCGCCTGATGGCCTGGGTCGCCGGAGTCTTCTCACTGGTGATAGGTTTAGGGATGGTGGCTGGACAATGGAGCGCCCGCTGGGACGATCCGCTCCATTCGTCGCAGCTTAGGGAGTACAAGGAAAAACTGCGAGCCAACCCCGGGGATGAACCCCTCAAGAAGGAAATCAGAAATCTCGATTTGAGCCTGCGCCAGCGATACTTCCGGCAACTGTCGCGGATGACCTCCGGGGGGTACCTGCTGATCGGGGGAGTGGCGGTGTTGGTGCTTGCGGTAAACCAACTCGGGCGATACCGACGAAAACTACCCAGCCCGAGGCTGGGGTCCGAAGCGCCTGCCAAGGCCAATCTAACGGGATCGTCACGCTGGGCGGTGGCCGTCACTGGGGCCATCATCGCGGTTTCGCTCTTTGGGCTCACGTTCGGCCCGTCCAATGCCCTGCCCCGCGGTTCGGCCGAGGTTGATAAACTCCTCGGGGTGGACAACTCGCCGACTGAAGCCGCCCCGGCCGTCGAGGGATCGGCTGCGAGCAGTCATCCCCTGCCGACGGCCGGGGCTTCCGACGCCGCGCCGCCGGAGGAACTGCGGCAAAACTGGCCTCGGTTTCGAGGTGCAGATGGGGGCGCGGTATGTTCCTTTACCAATGTCCCGGCAAGCTGGGACGCCAAGACCAGCTCGGGTATCGCCTGGAAAGTCCCGGTACCCGTGGTCGGTTTCAATTCTCCCATCACCTGGGGCGGACGGGTCTTTTTCTCGGGCGGCGATGCCGCCAAGCGCGAGGTGATTTGTCTCGACGGTAAGAGTGGCGAACTGGTTTGGCGCCGAGCACTGGAGAATGTCCCGGGCAGTCCCGCGCAATTACCGGAGATCCCCGAGACCACCGGGTTTGCCGCCGCGACGATGGCGTCCGATGGCCGCCGCCTCTATGTCATCTTCGGCAACGGTGATGTCGGGGCCTTGACCTTCGACGGCAAAGTGGTTTGGTCCAAAGGCTTCGGACCGCTCAAGAATCCTTACGGCCACGCCACATCGCTGGCGACCTGGCAAAACCGGCTGATCCTCCAACTGGATCAAGGCGAAAACGACGAGAACAAGTCCAAGCTGATCGCGCTCGACGGGCGGACGGGGCAAGTGCTCTGGCAACAAGCGCGGAAGGTCGGAGCCTCCTGGGCCAGTCCAATCGTGTTCGAGGCGGCGGGCAAGGCGCAGATCATCGCGCTGGCGGTGCCGTGGGTGATCGCCTATTCCGCCACCGATGGGGCCGAGATTTGGCGGGTCGAATGTCTCACCGGTGAGATTACTCCTTCCCCCGTCTTCGCTGGGGGATTGGTCATCGTCGCCAGTCCGTCGGAGAAACTGCTCGCGATTCGTCCGGACGGCCAGGGGGATGTGACCAAGACGCATGTGGCCTGGATCGCCGAGGATAACGTGCCGGATGTGACGAGTCCTCTCAGCAACGGCGAACTGGTCTTCGCCGTGACCACCTCGGGGTTGGTGACGTGCTATGACGGCAAGAACGGCAAGAAGCAGTGGGAACACGATGTCGAGATGGAATGTCACGCCTCCCCCACCCTGGCTGGCGACCGGCTCTACGTACTGACCCAGAAGGGGACGATGGTGGTGATGGAAGCCGGGCGACAGTTCAAGGAAGTGGCGCGGTCGGAAATGGCCGATGCTTTTCACGCCAGCCCGGCATTCGCGCCGGACCGGATCTTCCTGCGCGGGGTCACCAATGTCTGGTGCGTGGGGGCAAAACCTTAATTATTTTGTCGCGATGGGGGTGGACTTGAAATTTGTGGATGAGGCGGTCGAGCGCTACGGGCGCGAGCCCGAAGCCGTCATCCCCGTCCTCCAAGCCATCCAGGATCATTATGGCTACCTGCCGGGTGAGGGCCTGCTGCGGGTTTGCGAAGCGAGCCGGATCACCCCGGCTGCCATTGCCGGCGTCTCGTCCTTTTACGACATGTTCCGGCACAAGCCGGTCGGCAAGTTCATCGTTCGGGTTTGCAGCGGCACGGCCTGCCATGTCACCGGCGCGGAACGGGTCGAGGATGCCTTGCGCCGTCAATTGCGCATCCCACAAGGTGACGATACGGACGCTGCCGGCCAGTTCACGCTGGAACAAGTCGCCTGCCTTGGATGCTGCACGCTGGCGCCGGTGGTAAAGATCCAGGAATCGACTTTCGGCCACGCCACCGCGGAGAAGGCGCCGGGCATCATCCGCGATTTCCTCGCCCAACACGAGGCCGGCACCGCAACGCCCGCCACCGAAGAGTTGCATCCACCGACGGCCATCACCGCCCAGATCAACATCGGGCTGGGTTCTTGCTGCATGGCCAAGGGGAGCGACCAGCTTTACCATGCCCTGCAGCGGAGCGTCGAACGCACCGGGGCCAACGTGGTGGTCAAACGGGTCGGTTGCGTCGGGATGTGCCACCGCACACCGATGCTCGAGATTATCGAGCCCGGCAAAGCCAGTGTCTTCTATGCCGGGTTGGTTCCGGCCCAGGCCAAGGACCTGGTGATGCGACATTTCCGCCCGCGCCGCCTGGTGCAACGAGCGGCCCAACTCTGGAACCGGGCGCTGGATAGCCTGCTGATCGAGGACGCCGGTGACGATGTCGCCGCCTGCTCCATGAGCGAGAGTGAGCCCGAGGTGTCGGCGTTCCTGGGAAAACAGGTTCACATTGCGACAGATCAATTTGGCAAGGTGGACCCGCTTGACCTGGAAGAGTACCTGGCCCACGACGGGTTCACCGCCTTGGCGCGGTGCCTAGGGCAGCAGACCTCCCTGCCGAAGCGCCCTGGAGGCGAGGGGGCCGGTTCTCAACCCTCGCTCCCGCTCTCAGCCGAGCAGATCATCGAGACGATCGAAAAATCAGGTCTTCGCGGGCGTGGCGGCGCTGGATTTCCGACGGCGGTCAAATGGAAGCTGGCCCGGAAGCAGACTGAGCCGCTCAAGTATGTGATTTGCAACGGGGACGAAGGGGACCCGGGCGCGTTCATGGACCGGATGCTGCTGGAGTCGTTCCCCTACCGCATCATCGAGGGATTGGCGATTGCCGCCGTGGCGGTAGGGGCCCATGACGGGGTGTTTTACATCCGGCATGAGTACCCGCTGGCCGTGAAGCGGGTACGGGCGGCCCTTAAACTTTGCCAACAACGCGGCTGGCTGGGGGACCGATTGCTGGGGACCGATTACGCCCTGCACCTCACCATCAAGGAAGGCGCCGGGGCCTTTGTCTGCGGCGAGGAGACGGCGTTGATAGCTTCGATTGAAGGCCAGCGGGGCATGCCGCGACTGCGCCCGCCTTTTCCGGCCGCGGCCGGTCTGTGGGGGAAACCGACCGTCATCAACAACGTCGAAACGCTCGCCTTCGTGCCCTGGATTATAAACCATGGGGCCGAGGCGTTCGCCGCGCTGGGCACTCCATCGAGCAAAGGCACCAAGGTCTTTGCGCTCGCCGGCAACATCCGGCGGGGGGGGCTCATCGAGATCCCCATGGGCACCACCATCCGGGAGATTGTCGAGGACATCGGCGGGGGCGTCCTGCCGGGCCGCCGCTTCAAGGCGGTGCAGATTGGCGGCCCCTCGGGCGGTTGCGTGCCCGCAAGGCTGGCCGACACACCGGTGGACTACGAATCCCTCCGGGACGTCGGGGCCATCATGGGCTCGGGCGGGTTGGTGGTGCTGGACGACACCGCGTGCATGGTGGACATCGCTCGCTATTTCCTCCAGTTCACGCAAGACCAGTCGTGCGGCAAATGCACCTTCTGCCGGATTGGCACACGGCGAATGCTTGACATCCTGGAGCGTTTGTGCGCGGGCAAGGGCCAAAAGCAGGACGTGGCCGAGTTGGAAAACCTGGCCGCCCAGGTTGGCGCCGGCAGCCTCTGCGGCCTCGGGAAAACCGCGCCCAATCCCGTCCTCACCACGCTGCGCTATTTCCGGGACGAATACACCGCCCACCTCCACGGACGTTGCCCGGCGGGTAAATGCGTCGCCCTCATCAAATACCGTGTGCTCGAAAACTGCACCGGTTGCACCCTCTGCGCCCAGCATTGCCCGGTGGAGGCCATCCCGCTGACCCCCTATGCCCGGCACACGATCGACCTGGATTTGTGCACGCGGTGCGACTCCTGCCGCCAGGTCTGTCCGCATCACGCCATCGAGGTCAACTGATGTCCGACTTCTCGCTCATTATTGATGGCCACCCGGTCACCGCCACGCCCGGGCAATCCGTGCTCGACGCGGCGCGGACGCTTGGCCTGGAGATTCCGACGCTGTGTTACCTCAAGGAGTGTGGCCCGCTGAACTCCTGCCTGGTCTGCCTGGTTAAGATCAATGGCAAGCTGGTACCCTCCTGCGGCACTCCCGCCCAGCCGGGCATGTGCGTCGAAAGCGAAACCGATGAGGTCCACCAGGCCCGCCGGACGGCACTCGAACTCCTGTTCAGCGACCACGTCGGCGATTGCCTTTCCCCCTGTCAGCGGCTCTGCCCGCTCCGGATGAACATCCCAGTCATGATCCGGCAGATCCAAGCGGGTGATCTCCCGGCGGCCGTTTCGACCGTGCGCGAGGCATTGCCCCTGCCGGCGGTCCTGGGTCGGCTCTGCCACCATCCGTGTGAACAGGGCTGCCGACGAGGCGCTACCGACGAGGCCGCCAGCATCCGGGCCATGGAGCGGTTCGTGGCGGACTGGGATCCGGGCCGAACGGTCGAGCAAGGGCACAGCCCGATTTCCCCTCAGAAACCACCCACCGGCAAATCGGTCGTGGTGGTTGGCGCGGGTCCGGCGGGGCTGGCCGCGGCGCATTACCTCGCGCGCGCCGGGCACGTCTGCACCGTCACCGATCGCAACCCCACGGCGGGTGGCACCCTGCGTGTTCCCGCCCTGGAAACGGTATTGCCGCCGAGTGTGCTGGACGCTGAAATTCACCTCCTCGAGCGGTCCGGCGTCCAATTCCGGCTGGGCTCAGCCCTGGGACGGGACCTGACCCTGGATGGGCTGTTATTGGGGTTCGATGCCGTCCTGATCACGGTGGGCGAGATCCCCAAAGCCGAGGGGGAGGCGCTGGGGTTGGAGATGGCCCCCGGAGGCATCAAAGTCGACGCGGACACTTTTCAGACCAGCCGCCACGCGGTGTTCGCCGCCGGACGTGCGGTACGGCCCATGACCCAAGTCCTCCGCGCCATGACCGACGGCCAGGCCGCCGCCGACCTCGTTCATAAATTCCTGGTGGACGTTGGACTCAAGCGGACGCCCAAGCCATTTTCAAGCATCATGGGCCGGCTGGACAAAACGGAGCTCAAGGCCTTCCTGGACACCGCCAATCCGGCGCGCACCCACACTCCCTGTGACACGTGCACGGGCTTCAACGAAGGCGAGGCCGCCTCCGAGGCCACTCGCTGTCTGCGGTGCGACTGCCGCTCCTCGGGCCATTGTGCGCTCCAGTCGTACGCCGAGGCTTACGGGGCGGACGCCAGCCGCTTTCGGCAGCAACGCCGCCCCTTCGAGCAATACGTCCAACCCGCCGGCGTCATCTTCGAACCTGGCAAGTGCATCCTCTGCGGCATCTGTGTTAAGCTCACCGAACTGGCCCAGGAACCCCTGGGGCTGACGTTCATCGGACGCGGATTCGAGGTGCGCATCGCGACGCCCTTCAACCACTCGATTCAGGAAGGGCTGCAAACGGTGGCCACGGATTGCGTGCGGCATTGCCCCACCGGGGCCCTCACGTTCAAGGACGGCATCAAACCATCCGGTTGAGGGCGCCTAACCGGCGAAATTGCCGGGTGCTGGAACGGCGGCGCCGCACATCACGCAGGTGCTGCGGTGGGAGTTGGTCTTCGCTCCGCAGGACGGGCAGTCCAGCACCGGAGCGCTCAGCTTCCCATCCGCTTTCCCATCGCGCAGGTCGATCTCGAGGATCTTCTGCTCCAATTGCGCCTCGGAGAGGCCGGTGCGCTCGCGCACCAATTCCCACATGGCCTGGCAGGCCAGAGAGAGCCGGTCCACCTGCCGTTGCAACGCCTTAATATCGGGCGCCAGCCGATCGACCTTGATCTCGGCCCGATCCACGGTGCTGCTGATCCGTTCGAAGTACTCGTATCGTCCCCAAACCATAATTCTTCCTGTGGTTGTTGTTCGGCTTCCATCCCGGTCCAGACCTGCCTGACCACGGCCCGGACATCCGACGGTTGTGCCCAACATAGTCGCGCGCGATTCGTTGTGCAAGCTGCCCGGGGAACGTGGAGCGGAACGTGGAGGCGCTCAACCTCCCCTCCACCTTAAACCTCGATCGTTTGGCGAGGCGCAGGGACCACCACCTTCGCCTTGGGTTTCATAGCGTGCAAGGTGTCGGCGAAGGCCAGCGACTGGGCCTCCTCGCCGTGGATCACAAAGATCTGCTTGAGGTCGCCGGTCAGCCCCGCCACATAGCGGCGCAACTCCGAACGGTCCGCATGACCGGAAAAGGAGTCCAAGGAAGAAACCTGCGCTCGAACTTCATGGGGCTCGCCGAAGATGTTCACCGGGGTTTGACCCGCCATGATCTGGGCGCCGAGAGTATGCTCGGCGCAATAGCCGACGAACAGGATGAGATTGGCCGGGTTGCCGATGTTATTGGCCAGATGATGCCGGATGCGGCCCGCTTCCGCCATCCCGGAGGCGCTGATGATAATGGCGGGTTCCTTCAACTCATTGAGTTTCTTGGACAGGGCCGGCTCGCGAATGTAGGTCAGGTTGGCCATTCCGAAGGGATTTTCCTTTTCATGGAGAAACCGGGCAATCTGCTCGTTGAAACATTCGGTGTGAAGCCGGTAGATCTCCGTGGTATTGACGCTGAGGGGACTGTCCACAAAGATGGGCACGGGGGGGAGTTGTCCGGCCAGGGTCAACTGGTGGAGGGTATAGACGATCTGCTGGGTACGACCGACGGAAAAGGAGGGAATGATGATCTTGCCCTGGCGTTGCAGGGCGGCGAGGACCCGCTGGCAGACCTGGGCATTTGCGTCCACCTTCGGCTCATGATCCCGTCCGCCATAAGTGCTCTCGACCTGGAGGTAGTCCACGTTCTCGACCCGCTGCGGGTCGCGCAGGATGTCATCGGCCCCACGTCCGATATCCCCGCTGAAGAGGTAGCGGAACTTCCGGCCTTTTTCGACGATGTCCAGCACCACTTGCGCCGCCCCGAGGATGTGGCCTGCGTCCCGGAAGGTCACCGAGATCCCGTCGACCACGGGGAACGAACGGTCATAGTTAAGCCCCACGAATTGGCCCACCGTCTTCTCGGCATCGGCCACCGTATAGAGGGGCTCGACGGGCGGCAGCCCCTGCTTGGCGCGCTTTTTCGTTATGAACGCGGCGTCATCCCGTTGGATCTGCGCCGAATCCACGAGCATAATCGCCGCCAAGTCGCGCGTGGCGAAGGTGCAATAAATGTTGCCCTCGAATCCCTGCCGGCAGAGGTTGGGTAGGTTCCCGCAATGGTCGATATGAGCGTGGCTGAGGATCACCGCATCCAGGTCCGCGGGTTTGAAGGGGAAATGGCGATTCCGCTCGATGGACTCGTCGCGGTGGCCCTGGTAGAGCCCGCACTCCAGCAGGAGCCGCCGACCATTGATCTCCAACAGATACATCGACCCGGTCGTCGTCCGGGTCGCACCTAAGAAATGAACGCGCATCGCCCAAACATGGCCTGACGCCGCCAAAAGTCGAGCGAGGAGATCAGCCCTGGCGAAACGTAATCCGCGCCTTCCCCAAGTCGTAAGGCGACATTTCGAGGCTGACTTGATCGCCGACGCTGATGCGGATGAAGTTCTTGCGCATCTTGCCCGAAATGTGGGCGAGCACTTCATGCCCGTTGGGGAGCGCCACGCGAAACATCGTGCCGGGAAGCACCTGGGTTACCGTGCCGGTCAAATCGATTGGTTCTTCCTTTGCCACTGGACCATTACTCCAATGCTCGTCGCGGTCGCGCCATCGCGGATGGCTTTAGTCTGTACTATTGGTTTGCAAGCGCAAATCGGCCATTCACGTGTCTCAGCCTGTCGATTCCCCGGCCCGGAATCAAGCGAATTCCAGCCAAAATTGCACAAAATCGGGTTGGACATCACCGGTCGCTCGCCCTAGAGTCTCGAAGCTGATATGAAAAACAACCCGTTAACGACGATCTTGCTGGCGGTGCTGGCGGTGAGCGCGATCTGGTCGGCCGTTCTTTGCATTCAATTCGTCCGGAGCACGCGCGAACTGCGCGCCATGCAAGGCCGAGCGATGATCATCACCCGACTGGAGGCGACGGCGCAGGCGGAACTCAACGAGGCCATAGCGTATAGCACGAACCACCCGGCGATAGATCCTATCCTGGAGTCTCTGGGCATCAAGAAAGCCCCAGCGACCCCTGCGGTCGCCGCCCCTGCGGTCAAACCTCCCACCCGCTAGGCTTACTATGAACGACCTGGAAAACCAACCCGCCAACCAATTCGAACTGACGCCTTCGCAAGCCGATTTTGACGCCCTGAAGCAACTGGTCAATACGATTTTGATCCTGGTGGTCATCATGAGCGGAGCCTTGACCGTCTTTCTCTACCGGCAGTACACGCTCATCCACGAGCAGACCGAGGGTTTCCGACGCCAGTTCAACGAAACCGAGGCCCAGTATCAGCAGGTCAAGCCAAGGATGGACGATTTCGCGCGCCGGATATCTGAGTTCGCACGCACCCACCCGGACTTTGCCGCGATGGTGGCCAAGTACGGAGTCACCACGGCCAAGGCACCCTCCGCGCCCGGCCCGGCGCCCGCGCCCGCTAAGAAGTAACGCGGCCCGCGTCCTATCCGCCTGCTACAATCCGAACGATTTCCAGGCGGTCTCCCGCCTGAACCTGGCGGGAAGGGAACTCGGAGGGGGCTACCGCCTCGCCGTTGTGTTCTACCACGACGCTGCGGGGCGGGAGATTCTGGGCCGCGAGAAATACCTCCAGGGAACAGGGCAGTGGTCCTCGCGCGGGCCGTCCATTGGCAATGAGTTCGGGTGGATTCATGGTAGCTTCAGCGCAGGGATTCCAGGGCGGCCGCCGCCGGGTGGCGTTCGCCTCAGGCCGTGAGGGCCGCATCCCAATCTTTCCAAACCGGTTCGTACCCCAGGCCGCGAATGGCTGCCGCCACTTCGTGGGGAGTGCGCGCGTCGGCAATCTGGAATTGCTCGGTTGCCCCTGATGGGTGTTCCGGGGTGGTCTGGCTTGAGCCTTGGGCCAGTTCGGCAACCCGGCCCCGGATGGTCTGGTGGAGATGTTCCCGGCCAGCGCCGGTGTAACCTCCGGGTTCGGTATGGCTGCCGGCGCTCATCATCGTTACCCCCAGAGCCATCATTCCGTTGCGCATCTTGGGGGTTTCGCGCGTGGAAAGCACCAGCCCCACATCGGGGAACAGCAACCGGAACGCGCACATTAACTGTACCAACTCCCGATCGCTGATGTGGGTCAGCGGTTGGAATTCTCCGGCGCAAGGCCGCAAGCGGGTCAGGGAAATGGTGATGGCCGCCTTCCAGCAGTGCCGGAGCAAATACTCGGCGTGCGCCGCCACGCTCAAGGCCTCGAACCGCCAATCCGCCAACCCATACAACGGGCTAATCCCCAAGCGACGGAACCCGGCCTGGTAGGCCCGTTCGGGCGTTTCGAGCCGCCAATTGAAATCGCGCTTGGGCCCAGCCGTGTGCATCTCCTCGTAGACCGCCCGGTCGTAGGTTTCCTGGTAAACCACCAACCCGTCCGCGCCCGCCTCGACCAATGGCCGGTAACCCTCCAGGTCCAGCGGGCCGATTTCGAGGGAAACCGACGGCGTCAACTCGTGCAGCGCCGCGACGCACTCGCGCAAATAGGTGGGGGAAACGAACTTCGGGTGCTCGCCGGCCACCAGGAGGATGTTCCGGAAACCTTGGGCGGCCAATGCGTTGCCTTCACGCCGGACCTCGTCGGTGGTCAAGGTCATCCGCATGATGGGGTTATCGCGCGAGAACCCGCAATAACGGCAGTTATTGATGCATTCGTTCGAGAGATAAAGGGGGGCGAAGAGGCGGATCACCTTCCCAAACCGCTGGCGGGTCACTTGCTGCGAGCGTTGTCCCATACGTTCCACCAATTCGGCCCCAGCCGGCGAGATCAGGTGGGCAAAATCTCCCAGAGAAAGCGCGGATTTTCCGAAACTCTCGTACACTGCCTGCCGGGACGCGTTCAGGGAACGTCGAACCAGGTCGGGGAGCGGTAACGAGTCAAATTCAGTGGCAAAACTCACGCGGTTAACCTAACAGGAACCCACCGAATGTCGAGGCTTGGGACGGTTTTGCTTCTGGGTCAGTGAACCAAAAGCACCTGGTCGCGGCGAATCCAACCGATGCGGAGCGGGCCGGCCGTGACCTGGAACCAATCGTTGTTTTGGTCCAATATCTGCAATTCGGCCCCGTCATGCACGGAGAAGTTGGTCTGCGAAACGTCCAGCCAGCCGTAGCGCACGATCGCCTCAGGTTTGATGACCACGGCGAGCCGGAAGGATCGGACCTGGAAAAGCGACACCGCGAGGCAGGCAACCAACAAGAGAGCCGCCGCCGCCGAAACGAGGGTTGGCGTACGCAAGGAGGGTTTGAGCGCCGGACGCCATTGCTTCGCCGCGAGCAGGAGAAAGAGGGCCCAAAAGGCAACGGCAGCCAGCGCGCTCCACTCGTTCAGGCTCAGTTGACCCAGCCAGCGACGCCAGGGGCTGGCCGGCAAGGTCGGGCCCTGGACCTGGTTGCGGGCGAATTGGAGGTTGGCTCGGACATCGGGATCGCGCGGGGCAAGTTGTTCGGCATGGCGGTAAGCGGCGATAGCCCGCCCCATCTGGCCCGATTTGAACCAGGCGTTGCCCAAGTTAAAATAGAGGGCCGGCGACACCCGGCCAGCCTGGACGAGTTGCTCGTAGCTCGCGGAGGCCTCGGCGAACTTGCCTTCTTCGTAGAGTCGGTTGGCCGCCTCGAAGGAACCGGGGGCAGGGTCGGCCCGGAGAGCGGGCGAGAACATCCAGCAGAGGAACAGACACAAAATGCCGGCCTTCATAGTCTCAAGCCTTGGAGGTCCCGCAACACCACTTCGAGCCGGGGGATGAAGGCGGCCAGCTCTTGACTGGATTTGACGGGCGCGTAGCGCGCCAGGTTGCAGGCCTGAAACAACTCCGCCAGGGGTGCGGTGACCGTTTCCGGAACCCCGCGCCGCAGCAGATGTTCCTCGATCACCGCTTCCGTGATCGCCGAAGCGGGAAGGTCCAACCGCTCGCCGATTTGCTCTTGCAACAGTCGCGCGAGGCAGGCAAAAAACGCCTCCGATTGATTGGCGGCGGCGATCCGACGCAACTCGGCCAACCCCTCACGCACGACCTGAGCCACTTCCCGCTGGCGTCGAAGCCGAGGGTTGTTAGCCAGGGCCTCGGCCCGCTTGCGCCAGCCCAAGAGGCCGGCCCAGAGGGCAATCGGCACTCCCTGGAGCAGCATGAACCACGGCTGGAGGACCATCGGCGGCCCAAGCTGCGCCAGCACACCGGGGCGGGGCTTGATGTGGACGATATCCTGGGCCGGACGCGGGGCCTCCTGGGCGGGGTGTCCAGCCGCTACCACGGTCGGCACCGCGGCGGAGGCGCTCGGATGGACCACCAGCGGAATAGCGGGCTGCGTGAGCGTGGCATAGGCCTTCTTGTCTGGGTCAAAAAAGCTGAAGGCGAAAGCGGGCAGTTCCTTGATCTCGGAGTTCTGGGGCATCACCACCTGCTCAAAGGTCTTGGAGCCGGTGAGGCCAAAGGGGTTACCCGGGTCGGTCTCGACTTTTG
>Ga0316225_1001173_pt1 | contig 26603 bp, 22 predicted proteins | sample TBH18015metaG_FD_206010 | JGI IMG/M metagenome (GOLD analysis project Ga0316225, IMG submission 206010) | Freshwater microbial communities from Trout Bog Lake, Wisconsin, USA - TBH18015 | ecosystem: Environmental > Aquatic > Freshwater > Lake > Hypolimnion/Profundal zone | place: USA: Wisconsin... | reverse complement strand
CCTTCGCAAGCTCAGGATGACAAAATAATATGGGCCGCTCCGGATTCCGTGCTCGGTTTCGGTTTTGTGGTTAATGGAAAGGGCACTTCACCGCGGTTTGCGAATTTCGCTGGGCCGCTATTCGGTTCTCCGCTCCTGCTTGGCGCCGGATGTCCGGCACCACTGCGAGGGGCTCTGCCCGGTTGCGGCGTGAAAGGCCGTGCGGAAGGATTTGTAACCGCGAAAGCCGCACGACTCCGCAACGCTCGCCAGCTTGGCGTCCGGGGCGGCCTCGATCTGCTCCCGCGCCGCCTTGAGCCGCAGTTCCATGAGGTATTGGTGGGTCGTCTTTCCCATAGCCGCTGAAAACCGCCGTTCGAGTAAACGCCGCGCGCATGCGATATGCTTGACGACATCCGCCACGTTGATTCCGGTCCGGAAACCCGAATCCATGAAATCGATCGCCCGTGCCACGAGCGCATCGTCCACGGCAAACACATCGGTCGAGCTGCCCGGGAACAATTGCGAACAGGGAACGGTAACGATTTGCAATGGCAGCAGCGGATTGCGCATCAACTCGGCAAGCCTTTTGCACGCCTCCTCCACGACCGCGCGGTGATCTTCCTCCGCGTACGTAAGCGAGGGATGGCACTGCGGGAGAATCTCAGGATGACCGAGGGGAGTGATAACCGCCGCATCCTGGGGAATTCTCAATCCCTCCAGGCGGCATCCTTCCATCAACGCGGGCGCGTGATTGTCGTTCACCAGGAACAGCGCGAACGGCGGGCACAACGTCCTGAGCCACGCCCGAAAGCGTGCAAGTGCCGTGGCTCCGACAGCTTGTGAAAATTCACGCCGGTCGAGCGAAACCGAATCGACGTGCCTGCTGACGGTCACGCAGCCGCCTGCCTCAGTCAGGACTTCCAGGAACCCCGCCTCACGTTCCTTAAAACACCAATCCTGAAACGGAGACTGAACCATGCCGATGCGGGTAAAGCCCTTTTCGAGCAAATGCCGCGCGCAGAGCCGTCCCATGGAGCGGTCGTCCCTGCGGACCGTCTGCACGCCGGGGCTCTCAAGCAAGCTGGAAATATTCACCACCGGGCAGGGAAGTTCTCGAGCGGCGTCGGCAATCTCCGGAGTGATCACGCGCGCCAGGACGCCATCGCAGGGAATCTTGGCCAGCAGCTTGAATGCCTCCAGGTAGGCCTCCGACATGTGAATGACTTCCCAGTCCTTGCGGCGCTCGAAGGACTCGGCCAAGGCGGTCTTCAGCGGATGATCGCCCCGGTGCAGCGCCGTCAGCCCGACGATCGCAATGCGCTTGTGCGATTTGCCCGGCGCCGGACGCGACTGGATTTGCCCGAGAAAAACGGGAGTTGCGGCCTTGCTGGCGGTTTCTGCCGTTTTTGGATTCATCCTTCCCCGCCGACTTTCTGGTCGAGGCACGCGCGTACCGCCGCGGCAAGCGTCGTCGACCGGTATGGCTTGTGCAGAAAGTGAAACCCGGGCTCGGCCAGCTCCTCCAGGCGGCTTAGTTGAACGCCGTACCCGCTGGAAACAATCACCTTCAGACTGTCGTTTTTCGCCCGGAGACGGTTTGCCAACTCCATGCCGGTCATCTCCCCCGGCATGATCATGTCCGTGAAAAGCAAAGCAATCGTGCCCTCGAACGCCTCCCACTGGCCCAGCGCCTCAGCGCCATTGCCGGCAGCCAGAACGCAATAGCCAAGCCGGCGCAGTCCGGACACAACGACCTTGCGCAACGAATCGTCGTCCTCGACGACGAGGATGGTCTCGTTTCCTCGCGAGGCCGGCTCGCGCGTTTCGGAGACCTTGACCGCAACCGGCGCATCGCACACGGGAAGGAACACCCGGAACGCGGTGCCCGACCCGACGATGCTCTCCATTTCGATCCAGCCATCGTGCTGCTTGACGATTCCATAGACCGTGGCCAGCCCAAGACCGGTGCCTTTGCCGACTTCCTTGGTGGTAAAGAACGGCTCGAAAATCCGCTCGCGATCTTCCTGCCGGATGCCGCATCCGGTGTCGGTCACCGACAGGCACACAAAACGTCCGGCGCGGCGCGGCGCGGGAGCGGCGGCATCGAGCTCGACATGTTCCGCGCGGATGCCAAGCAGCCCTCCGCATGGCATGGAGTCGCGACCGTTGACGCAAAGGTTCATGACCACCTGCTCGATCATCCCCGCGTCGGCATCGACCCACATGGAATCGCCGGTAATCAGACTCAGCTCGATATTCTCGCCCAACAGTCGCTTGAGCATCTTATGGAAACCCTCCAGCACTTTGGCCAGATTCAACGCCTTGCGATGCACCAGTTGGCGCCGGGCGAACATGAGCAACTGGCGGGTCAGCGCCGCGGCGCGCTGGGTGCCCTCTTCCAGTTCGGCCAGGGCGGTTCGGACTTCGGGCGCCAGATTCGGCTCCTGCTGCAGCAGACCGATCTGCATCATGCTGGCTGCCAGCAGGTTGTTGAAATCGTGCGCCACGCCGCCGGCGAGCTGGCCGATGGCCTCCATTTTCTGGGATTGCCTCAGGTTTTCCTCTGCGCGCTTGTGTTCGGTGATGTCCCGCAGCGCGATCAGGCGTCCCGTTGTGACGCCGCCCGTGTTTACCAACGGAACGATCGACAGGCTGAAGAACGCTTCGCCGCCGTTCTTCTCCATGGCAACCTCCTCATCGATCGCCGCCTCGGCGTGGCGCAGAAGAAGGGTCCCCCACCTGCCCAGAACCTGTTCCGTCGACTGCCCCCCCGCGGACCTCGGGTCGAACCCAATCAGACGTTGGGCAGCGCTGTTGCTGTGAATGAGCCGGTTGGCGCGGTCGAGCACGAGCATGGCATCGGGCATCGTCTCAAAGACCAAGCCCTGAGCCAGGGGAGTCACAGTCAACGCCCCGTAGCGGAAAATGGCCCACCCGCAAAACACCGCGCTGAGGGCCAGCGAACACGGCGCGAGGTTTTCGCCAGCCGCCGGACTTAGTCCGAGCTCGAAAAGGAGATCGGTGACCAGCGGCAGGATTGTGGCCACCGAAATTAGGATGACCTCCTGCCGGCTTGCCGCTCCCGAAGGCCGCCCCAAAGAGCGGGCAAGGACCACCAGACTGGCAACCGTGAAGAGATAGGTTGCAACGTCATCGAAGATATAAACCGGCCCCCTGCGGCAATCGAGATGCGCGCCGTCCGGCGTGAGACGGAAGTCGTATAAATAGAGGTGGTGGTGGCTGGACGAAAAATTAAAGGCCACGATGATCGCCGGCACCAGCCAGAGCGCCCGGCCCCAGAATGTCCTGAGAAAGGAGCCGTGACCGGTGCGGCAGAGGATCATGCTCAGCCAGACGAGCGGAAGGATGGTGCCGCCGGCCTCGCTGGCCTGCCGCCAGAAGATCTGGTTCTCAAGGGAAACGCTCGTCTGCTGCATGATGCAGCAAAGCTCCCAGCACACGCCCACCGCCATGGTGCCGGCAAAGGAAATATCCGAAGTCGCCTTGCGATGGCGCCATCCGTACACGCCCAGCCCAAAGAGAATCGTGGCCGAATAGACGAGCGATGCGATGTAAAAAAGATGAAACGACAAGCGCGGTTCCGGAGGGGGGTTATGAAACCGGGATTTAACCCTTTTGCGACACCAATTGCAAGCTTCATAGTGAGATGGGCGCAGGACAAATCTCATCTATTATTTGGCCCGCCGATTCTTGCGAGAACGTCGGAGACCGGGCTCTGGGGAGCGCACGCGCCCTCGCGTGCGGCCTTTGGCGCCCCGCCAAAGGCATCTTCGCTCAAGAAGCTCGCATTCAACCGATCAACCACGGAGTACACGAATGAACACGGAGAGGTTTCATCCGTGCCAATCCGTGAAATCCGTGGTTTCGACGAAGCAAAAGTTCGCGTCGGCGAGGGCGCCGACGCCAACACGCGAGGGCGCGTGTGCTCCCCAGAGTTGCAGGCCGACACCGTTTTCTTTCTCCGTGTATATACCCCGGTATATACAGACCTCCCGGTGATTGCGATCCGCCGGAAGAAATTTGTCCTGCGCCCTAGGGACAATGCCTGTAAGGAAATAACAACGCCCTCTACAGCGGAAACTTCTAACGAGTCCTCCCCCGAAAATTCAGACGAGCAAGGAGTCGAAGGGGAGCGCGGGCTTCCAGCCCGCTGCCTCCTGCATCTTGCCGGAGGCCTGCGCAGTAGAACGCAAACGAGCGGTTTCTCCTGGACGCCGGCAAGATGCCGGCTGATGCGGGCAGGATGCCCGCGCTCCCCTTCGGATCGATGCGTTCGCACAGTTCCCGATTTCCTTAAAGGCATTGGCCCTAGGGAGCTGGGCGCAGAGCTGGCTCGAATGCTACGGTTCCACCCCGAAGCCTGGGGTTGTCGGCGGGGTCAGAATGCCTCCAACCAACGGGAGGCCTTTGAAGGGGTCGTCCCTGAGCAGCCAGGCGCCGTCCAGATCCGCGTAGTCGGTTCGCTGTGCCACGACTGCTCCGGCGGCGATCAGCAGGCTGCTTTCGAGCATGCAGCCAGTCATCGTCTTGAGGCCAAGTTCGCGACCGCGTTGCGCCATTGTCAGGGCCGGGGTCAGGCCACCGCATTTTACCAGCTTGAGATTGAAACCGCTGAAGCGTCCCGCCAGTTCCTCCACATCGTCGGCAACCACGCAGCTTTCATCGGCAAAGATGGGTAGGGCCGATGCCGCCGTCACCCGCGCCATGCGCTCATCTTCGGCGGGATGAAACGGCTGCTCGATGAAAGCCACTCCGAGGGGCGCCAGCGCGCGAGCAATCGCAGGCACGTCCAGGGCGCCCCAGGCGCAGTTGGCGTCGATGGCCAGTGTTGCGCCCGTGCGGCGACGGACTTCCTGTACCGGAGCAATGTCCGCGCGCCCATCGGACTTGATCTTGATAAGGGGAAACCCGCGAAGCTCCGCAAGCTTCTCCTCAAACTCGGTCGCACCCGAGAGCCCGATGGTGCAGAACGAGGCAACGGGATGGGGCGCAACTCCAAGGGCGAGTTCGGCGACGGTTACGCCGCGGCGGCGCGCCAGCCAATCCCACAGCGCGAGGTCGAGAGCGCATTGCGCGGCCCGGGAAGGCGCCACCCATTCCCAGATTTCTTCCCAGGCGCGGCGCACGTCTTCCGGGCTTTCTATCCGCAACCCGGTCACGAACGAGGCAGCCGTTTCGATTTGCCGCCGCACATCCCGCGCCGTCTCGGAATAAAAGCGGTTGGGCGAGGCCTCTCCGAACCCCCGCACGCCGCCGCCCGTCAGCTCGACGAAAACGTTTTCCACTTCCGCCCTTGCGCCGCGGCTAATGCGGAAGACCTTACGTGGATGCAAGGCGCGGATTGTCGCGCTCACTGATTTTCGCTCGCTCATGACCATGATATTTTCCGGTCAAACCCGGTTTTTCTCAACATCCCTTTCGGCTCGCTCCATCGGGCAAAGCGTGGAAGGGCGACCCATCCTTGTTTATCGCGGCGGAAGAGGGAAGCGGACCGGCGGGACTCTGCTTGTCGGCGGGATTCACGGGGATGAATACGCCACGATCCTGCTGCTGGAGTCGTTTATCGAACGCTGCGCCGGCGTCGGACCGCTTGCGGGCAGCGAGGTGCTGGCGATTCCGGCGGCCAACCCGGACGGAGTGGAACGCCGCAGCCGGTATAATGCCCGGGGCGTGGACCTGAATCGGAACTGCGAGATCAACTGGAGCGCCGGCAGCCAGGAACCGTCGGGCCCGCAGCCGTGGTCGGAACCGGAAAGCCGTGCATTGCGCGACCTGATTCTGTTGGAGCAGCCATCCCGCATTGTGTGCCTGCACTGGGCGTTGGGGGAAATCGACGCCGACGGCGCACAATCCAGGGCCGCGGCGTTTGCGATGTGGGACGCGTTGAGCGAGGCGGAGCGGACGCCTTACCGAATCCGGGTCTGCGAAGAAGCGCCGCCAGGGGACGGCGATGCCGAGGGGTGCCCCGGTTCCTTCGGGCAATGGTGCGGATACGCGTTGCGTTATCCGGACGGTTCCGCGCCCGCAATGATTACGCTGGAGTTACCGTACGATCCCCGCCGTTCGCGCCCCGAGGTCCTGCCGGCGGATCACCTGGAGACCCTGCGAAAGGCGTGGACCGCGGATTCGACCGGCTATATGGCCGCGGTGGAAGAGCCGGTGCATCGGATGCTGGCTGCCGTGGTGAAGCGGCGCGGGAATTGAAGCGCCCCGAGCCGGGGACTCCGCGGAGCGCGGGCAGCGGTTTCGAAATCAGTGGGAGCCTGCCGATGAACGGGAAAAACGTGCATTGGCCGGAAAATGCCCTAATATCGGGCGCTAATTATTATGGAACTGCGTCAACTTGCCGATCCAATCCGTGTTTCACGAATGAACACCGCCGAACTGCGAGGAAACTTCCTGGTCGATTCGCTCTTCGTCCCGGACACCGCATCCCTGGTGTATTGCGATGCTGACCGCGCCATCCTCGGCTCGGCGGTTCCGCGGGTCGCCCCGGTGGAACTGTCCGCCGCCGCCGAACTGCGCGCCGAATATTTCACTGAACGGCGCGAACTGGGCGTGCTCAACATCGGAAGCGCGGGCCAGGTCGAAGTTGATGGCGCCGTTTATCCAATGTCCAATCTCGACTGCCTGTACGTCGGACGCGGCAGCCGACGGATCGTTTTTTCCAGCAACGACCCGAATGCGCCGGCGCAATATTACCTGCTGAGCTATCCGGCCCATGCCCAGTATCCCACCACGCTGGCGTCCAAGGCGCAGGCCGCCGCGGTGCATCTCGGAACCGAGGCGCAATGCAACCGGCGGACAATTTACAAATACATTCACCCCGGCGGCATCCGAAGCTGCCAGTTGGTGATGGGATTCACGCAACTCCTTCCGGGCAGCGCCTGGAATACCATGCCCGCCCACACCCACACCCGGCGCTCGGAGGTTTACCTCTATTTCAATCTGGCCTCCGACATGCGCGTCTTCCACATGATGGGGCGGCCGGACGAAACGCGCCATCTGGTCGTGGCCGACAAACAGGCGGTGATTTCACCGAGCTGGTCGATCCACTCCGGCGCGGGCACTTCGCATTACGCCTTTTGCTGGGGAATGGGCGGCGAAAACCAGGCTTTCGACGACATGGACGGCGTTGCCATCGGCGATTTAAAATAACTCACAACAGGAGCCTCAAATGATCCTCGACCTCTTTAAACTGGACGGAAAAACCGCGATGGTCACCGGTTGCAAGCGCGGCATCGGGCTGGCAATGGCCGTCGGGCTGGCGGAAGCGGGAGCGGACATCGTCGGGGTCAGCGCGACGCTGGAGCAGTCCGGCAGCGAGGTCGAGAAAGCCGTGACCGCCTTGGGGCGCAAATTTCGCGGATACGCCTGCGATCTGGCGGACCGCGCGGCCCTGTACCGCTTCATCGGGCAGGTGCGCGAGGAGGCGCCGCCGATCGACATTCTGGTCAATAACGCCGGAACCATCCTGCGTAAACCCGCCGCGGAACATCCCGACGAATACTGGGATCAGGTCTTGGAGGTCAATCTCAGCTCGCAATTCATTCTGGCCCGCGAGTTCGGCCGGGAAATGCTTGCCCGCAGATCGGGCAAAATCGTATTCACCGCATCGCTGCTGACGTTTCAGGGCGGCATCACCGTGCCGGGATACGCGGCCAGCAAAGGCGGCATCGGGCAGTTGACCAAGGCGCTCGCCAACGAGTGGGCCGGCAGCGGCGTCAACGTCAACGCCATCGCGCCGGGCTACGTCGCCACCGACAACACCGCCGCGTTGCGCGCCGACGAAAATCGCAGCCAGTCCATCCTGGCGCGCATCCCCGCCGGACGCTGGGCCACCGCCGAAGACATGGTCGGCGCGCTGCTGTTCCTGTGCAGCCCCGCGGCGCAATACGTGCATGGCATCGTGTTGCCTGTGGACGGCGGGTGGTTGGGGCGGTAACCGCTCCGGGATCGCATTGGACCAGGGTTTCCGGAGGGGGAGAAAATGCGGAGTCCCGGAAGGGACAAACCAGCAACCCTTCCGAGACCCGCACGGCAACATCGACCTACCGGAAGAAGTGTCAACAAAAAAAGAAAAAAGATTGGAACGCACGAACCAAACCCACCAAGGGGCGCGGGACAAATTTCTTCCGGCGGATCGCAATCACCGGGAGGTCTGTATATAACGGGGTATATACAGAGTAAGAAAACGGTGCCGGCCTGGAACTCTGGGGAGCACACGCGCCCTCGCGTGTTGGCGTCGGCGCCCTCGCCGACGCGAACTTTTGCTTTATCGAAACCACGGATTTCACGGATTGGCACGGATAAAACCTATCCGTGTTCATTCGTGTACTCCGTGGTTGATCGGTTGAATGCGAGCTTCTTGAGCGAAGATGCCTTTGGCGGGGCGCCAAAGGCCGCACGCGAGGGCGCGTGCGCTCCCCGGAGCCCGGTCTCCGACGTTCTCGCAAGAATCGGCGGGCCAAATAATAGAAGAAATTTGTCCTGCGCTCCAGATTGCTAAAGATGGAGATTCCCTCTTGCGCGGCAAGGGTGCTGGCGGCTACGTTTCGTATGCGTGCGATAACTCTCACGCTCCCGAAATCTCAACGCAGCCCTTCCTTTTCGAACCCTCCGCCGAAACCGTTTTGTAACATGATCGCCAGGCACGTTTTTTACGAAGGTCGCGTTCAGGGGGTTGGTTTTCGCTACACCGTGCGCTACATCGCAAAGGGCTACAACGTCATCGGCTGGGTGCGAAACCTGCCCGATGGCCGGGTGGAACTGCTCGCCGGAGGCGAACCGGAAGAAATCACCGGATTTCTGGAAGCGATCGCCGAAAGCGAGCTGGCGGGTTTCATCAAGGGCGTCCAGGCGGCCACGGTCCCGGCGGACGCGCTGGCCGGAGCCCACGGATTCCAAATCCTGGCTTGAACGAAATCCTCAAGCCGGTTGTCTCTGCGATTGACGGCGCCGACACAGTGCCTTTTCTTCATGGCGTCCATGACTGAACCCGCAATTTCCATCCGCAACCTGACCAAGGTCTTTCCCATTCCGTTCAGCCGGCAACGGGTCGTGGCGGTGCATGACCTTTCGCTGTCGGTCGAGCCCGGCCAGGTTTACGGCCTGCTGGGGCCGAACGGTTCGGGAAAAAGCACGACCATGAAGGTGGTGCTGGGCCTCGTGCCGCCCACCTCGGGCACGACCGAGATTTTCGGGAGAAGCTCTTCGCTGGTGGAAAGCCGCGAGGAAGTCGGGTTTCTGCCGGAGAATCCCTATTTCTACAAGTACCTCACCGGCGAAGAGACCCTGCGCTTCTTCGGCAAGCTGTGCGGCCTGCGCGATCCGTTGCTGCGCGACCGTACCCGGGAGTTGCTCAAGCTGGTCAGTTTGGAGGACGCGGCCAATCGGCGCCTGGGCGGGTATTCGAAGGGGATGCTCCAGCGGATCGGTCTGGCGCAGGCGCTGGTGCAGGAACCGCGGTTGCTGGTGCTGGACGAACCGACGGCAGGCGTCGATCCCGCTGGATCGCGTGAAATCCGCGACCTGATCCTCCAGTTCAAGGCGCGCGGGATCACCGTCCTGCTCTGCTCGCATCTGCTGGGTCAGGTGCAGGAGATTTGCGACCGCATCGGCATTCTTCACCGCGGCAGACTGGTCTGCGAAGGCAGGCTTGAGGATCTCATTTGCGTGCGGAACCAGACGCAACTGGTCCTGGAGAACGCATCGCCCGCTGTCTTGGAGCGCATCGAGGCGGAAATCTCCGCGTCCGGCGCGAGGCTGGTTGAGAAAAGCAAACCGCAGACGACGCTCGAACGCTTTTTCCTGGAGGTGACCAAGTGAACCCGGCCTCAACCGCCAAAAGCCCCTCTCTTCCCCGGCACCGGATGTTCTCGTGTGCGCGGGTCGGCGCAATCGCCGCCAATACCCTGCTGGAACTGGTCCGGCTGAAGGTCTTCTATTTCCTGCTGCTCTTTGCGCTGCTGCTGGTGGGGCTCGCGCTTTTCGTGATGGACTTCAAGGTTCAGGAGCAGTTTCAGATGCTCAAGGATGTGTCGCTGGGGGCGATGTCTATTTTCACCTGGCTGCTCTCCGTGCTCGCCACCGCCATGCTCCTGCCCAAGGACATCGAGGACCGGACGCTTTATACGATCCTGGCCAAACCGGTGCCGCGGCTGGAATACCTCCTCGGCAAATTGCTGGGTGTCCTGGGGTTGATTCTCATTTCCACCGCCGTGATGAGCGTCCTTTTCGGAGCGCTGCTCTTTGCGCGCCAGGAAATCGCCATCGCCGACGCCATCCGGACGGCGGGCTCGAACCTCGCGGCGGGAGCCAGGGCGGATATCGTCCGCGAGATCCACAGCCAGACGTTTACCTGGTCGTTGATCCCGGCCGTCGTCGCGATTTATTTGAAAGCCGCGCTGTTCGCCGCGCTGACGCTGCTGTTGTCCACGTTCGCGTCGTCGTGGATTTTCACCGTCGTGGTCGCCGTCGCCATCTACCTCATCGGCAACGTCGAGCCGATGGTTCGCGACTACTGGATGAGCGAAAGGGAGGTCTCGGCCGGCGCGAAAATCTTCCTGGCGCTCGTCTCGCTCCTCTTTCCCGACCTGCAACTGTTTAACCTGGTGGACGACATCGTCGCCGGGAACGCGATTCCGCTGCTGCTATTTGCCAAGACGGCGACGCTGGGAGCGATCTACGTCCTCATCTACTTCGGCCTGGCCTACTTCATGTTCGCAAAGAAGGAGCTTTAGGGCGCTACTTGCACGAACAGCCTTTTTTCGCGATGTCCTCGAAGAAATCGTTCCCCTTGTTGTCCACCAGAATGAACGCAGGGAAGTCGACGACCTCGATCTTCCAGATCGCTTCCATTCCGAGCTCGGGATACTCCAGCACTTCGACTTTCTTGATGTTCTCCTGCGCGAGGATCGCCGCCGGTCCTCCGATGGACCCCAGATAGAAGCCGCCGTGTTTCTTGCAGGCGTCGGTGACCTGCTTGCTTCGATTGCCTTTGGCGATCATCACCATCGAGCCGCCGAGGCTCTGGAAGAGATCGACGTAGCTGTCCATCCGGCCGGCGGTCGTGGGGCCGAACGAACCGGAGGGCATGCCCGTGGGCGTCTTGGCCGGCCCGGCATAATAGACCGGGTGCGCCTTGAGATAGTCGGGAAGGCCCTGACCGGCATCGACGCGCTCTTTCAGTTTCGCGTGCGCGATGTCCCGTCCGACGACGATGGTGCCCGTCAGCGAGAGCCGCGTCGATACGGGGTGTTTGGCCAGTTCGGCGAGGATCTCCGGCATCGGCTTGTTCAGGTCGATGGCGATGACGGCGCCTTCCTCCGCCTGCCGGTATTTTTCCGGAATAAACCGCCCCGGATTGGTCTCCATCTTCTCAATCCACGCGCCGTCCTTGTTGATTTTGGCCTTGATGTTGCGGTCGGCCGAGCACGAGACCCCCATTCCAACCGGGCACGAAGCGCCGTGGCGCGGCAGGCGAACGATGCGGATATCGAGCGCGAAATGCTTGCCGCCGAATTGCGCGCCGAGCCCGAGAGCCTCCGCCGCCTTCAATACTTGCGCCTCCAGCGCAATGTCCCGGAACGCTTGACCGTGCTCGTTGCCGCTTGCGGGCAGGGAGTCGAGATACTTGGCCGACGCGAGCTTGACGGTCTTTAGACATGCCTCCGCGCTGGTGCCGCCGACCGCAAACGCGACGTGATAGGGCGGACACGCCGCCGTGCCGAGCATCTTGAGCTTGTCGGCCAGAAACGCCACAAGGCTCTTCGGGTTGAGCAGCGCTTTGGTTTCCTGAAAGAGATACGTTTTGTTGGCCGAGCCGCCCCCCTTCGCCATGCAGAGGAATTTATACTCGGCGCCTGCTGTTGCGGAAATGTCGATCTGCGCCGGCAGGTTCGTTCCCGTGTTCTTCTCCTCGTACATGTCCAGGGCGGCAGTCTGCGAATAGCGGAGGTTTTCCTCCGTGTAGCAGCTGTAGATGCCGCGGGCGATCGCTTCGCTGTCGTCGCCGCCGGTCCAAACCTGCTGGCCCTTCTTGGCCATGACGATGGCCGTGCCGGTGTCCTGGCAAAACGGAAGCACGCCGCGCGCCGAGACCTCGGCATTGCGGAGCATGCTCAGGGCGACGTAGCGGTCGTTGTCGCTCGCCTCCGGGTCCTCCAGAATGGCCGCCACCTGCGCAAGGTGCGCCGGTCGCAGCAGAAACGACGTGTCCCGGAACGCCGACTGCGCCACGGCCGTCAGCGTCTCGGGGGCGATCTTGAGGATCTCGCATCCCTCGAATTCACCGACGGAGATGCCTTCGTGGGTCAGCAAATAGTATTCGGTTTCGTCTTTTCCGAGCGGAAACGGGTCTTGGTAGTGGAATGGGTTGGCCATGGCTATCTGCGTTTATAACGCTGGCAGGAGGGGACGCACAACCGGTGTTGGCGGTTTTTCGGCGGTTTTTGGCCCTTTTGCCATTTTTCAGAAAAAGCAGGATTGATTCTTCCGGGAATCCAGCATACCTAGCTGCGCACCATGCAAACTACGACCGAACCCAACAACGGCTTCGCCGGACGGTGGCTATCCTACCGCGAAGAGATCAAAGTCCTGGACTGCACGATTCGTGACGGCGGGCTGATGAACGACAGCAACTTCGACGACAAGACCGTCGCGGCGGTTTACCGCGCCTGCGTCGATGGCGGGGTCGATTACATGGAAATCGGCTACAAAGCTTCCAAGAAGATTTTCTCGCGCGACCGCTACGGCGCGTGGCGGTTCTGTGACGAAAACGACATCCGCCGCATTGTCGGCGACGGCGGCGGCCCGGTGAAGATTTCCGTCATGGCCGACGCGGAGAAGACCGATTACCGCACCGACCTGCTGCCCAAGGAGCAGAGCGCGATCGACATGGTTCGCGTGGCCGCTTACATCCACCAGATTCCCGACGCGCTGGACATGATCAAGGACGCCCACGACAAGGGGTACGAGACGTGCGCGAACATCATGTCGGTCTCCAACGTGCTGGAGGGCGAACTCGACTGCGCCCTGGAGATGCTGGTTCAGTCCGAGGCCAAGGCGATTTACCTCGTGGACAGCTTCGGGGCGCTCTACGGCGAGCAGATCAGTTTTCTGGTGAAGAAATACCTCAAATACGCGAAAGCCGCGGGCAAGGAAGTCGGCATGCACATGCACGACAACATGCACCTGGCGTTCGCGAACACGATCGAAGGGATCGTCAAGGGCGCCAATTTCCTCGATGCGACGATGGCGGGCCTGGGACGCGGCGCGGGCAATTGCCGCATGGAACTGCTGCTGGCGTTCCTGCACAACCCGAAATACAACGTCCGTCCCATCATCAAATGCGTGCAGGAGGCCATCGAACCGATGCGCGATTCCCTGGGCTGGGGCTTCAGCCTGCCGTACATGCTTACCGGCATTCTCAACCGGCACCCGCGGTCGGCCATCTCCTGGAACGCCAGCCCGGACAAGGAGAATCTGGTCGCCTTCTACGACAAGATTATCACCGAAGAAGAGGCGTAGAGCGCGCGGCAGAATGGGACAGGCAGCCCGCCCGCTTGAGACTCTCCACGATTGCCTGCACCCTCTCTTTCGAATCTAGTCCATACGCATGTCTACTCCTCCTCGCAAAATCTTCGGCACTGACGGGGTTCGCGGTGTCGCCAACATCGAACCGGTTACCGCGGAGACCGCCCTCAAGCTCGGGCGCGCCGCCGCGCATGTCATCACCCGCCTGGGCGGGCGCCGCCGCCGGGACGGTGTTCACCCCAAGATTGTCATCGGCAAGGACACCCGGCTCTCCGGGTACATGCTCGAAACGGCGCTGGTGGCCGGCATTACCTCGCTGGGGGTGGACGTGCTCGTCATCGGTCCGCTGCCGACGCCGGGAGTCGCCTACATCACCCGTTCGCTGCGCGCCGATGCGGGGATCGTGCTGAGCGCCTCGCATAATCCGTATGAGGACAACGGCATCAAGTTCTTCCGCCACGACGGCTACAAGCTCGACGATGTCATCGAGGCGGAGATCGAGAACCTGGTCTTTAGCGGCGAGATCGAATCGATCCGCCCGACGGCGGACAACATCGGCCAGGCGACGCGCATCGACGACGCGCTGGGGCGCTACATCGAGTTCGCCAAAGCGAGCTTCCCGCGCGGACTGACGCTCGACGGTCTCACCATCGCTGTCGATTGCGCCAACGGTGCGGCCTACAAGTCCACCCCGTGCATCCTGCGCGAGTTGGGCGCCGACATCCGCGTGGCCCACAACGCCCCCAACGGGCGCAACATCAACGCGGGTTGCGGCAGCACGCACCCGGAGGAAATCGCCCGGCTGGTCTGCGAGACGGGCGTGCGAATCGGCATCAGCCATGACGGGGACGCCGACCGCGTCCTGCTCTGCGACGAGAAGGGCGAGGTGGTCGATGGCGACGAGATCATGGCCATCGCCGCGCTCGACCTGATCCGCCGGGGCAGCTTGGTGAACAACACGCTGGTGGCGACGGTGATGAGCAATTTCGGCCTCGACGAAACACTCTCCAACGCCGGCGGCCGGGTCATCCGCACCAAGGTCGGCGACCGGTATGTCATCGAAGAGATGATGCGTGGCGGCTTTAACGTCGGCGGCGAGCAGAGCGGTCACATGATTTTTGGCGATTATTCGACCACCGGCGACGGCATCGTCAGCGCCCTGCAAATCCTGCGCATCATGGTGGAGACCGGCAAGCCGCTCAGCGACCTGAAGACGTGCCTGCGGAAATACCCCCAGGCGCAGCGAAATCTCAAAGTGCGTGAGAAGCGTCCCCTGGAGCAGATGCCCGAGGTGCTGGAGCTGGTTCGCCAGGCTGAAACGGCGCTGGCCGGGGCGGGCCGCGTCCTGCTGCGCTATTCGGGCACCGAACCGAAAATCCGCCTCCTGATCGAGGGACGCGACGCCGTGGCGATCGACGCCGCCGCCGATTGCATTGCGAGGGCGATTCTGGAAAGAATTGGGGTTTGAACCTCTTCCTCACAGGCACTGACACCGGCGTCGGCAAGACTTATGCCGCGTCGTTGCTCGTTCGCGCCCTGCGCCGGGCCGGGATGGACACAGCGCCCATGAAACCGATTTGCTGCGGGGACCGCGCCGACGCCGAGGCGCTCTTCGAAGCGTGCGAGGGCGAAGTGCCGCTGGATTATATTAATCCCGTCTGGTACCGCACCCCTGCCGCCCCGTACACCGCGGCGGTCATTGAGAGCCGTCCGGTTGACGTGGCGCTGGTGCGCTCCAGCTTCGAACGGCTGCGTTCGCGGCACCGGTCGCTCGTGGTGGAAGGCGTGGGCGGCTGGATGGTGCCGATCGCGCGGGACTATTTCGTGGCCGACCTCGCCGCCGACCTCGGCCTGCCCGTTGGCGTCGTCGTGCTCAACCGCCTGGGCGCAATCAACCACGCTATGCTCACCGTGCGGGACATCGAACGCCGTGGGCTTTCGTTTGCCGGAATCATCCTCAACAACGTCGGCTCGACTGGCGGCGACGTGGGCGCCACTACCAATCGCGCCGTTTTGGAAGACTTGCTCGGCCGTCCCGTGCTGCTGGAAATCGCCCCGGGACAGACGGATTTGGAGTTTGCGGTGGCGTGATTTGCGCTCACAGGCGTTCCGCCCGAATGCCCGTTGCACGGAGATCCCAACGCAATCCCGCCCCACATCTATCCCCGCTTCTTCGCGCGGCGGAAACGGTCCCGGCGGGTGTTGTCGCGTTCCGGCGGCGGCGCGGCTATCGGTGGGGTGTCCGCTTCGGATTGCGGAGTTTCGCGCGGCGGCGCGGGGCGACGTTGTGAACGCGGGCGCGCGGGCCGCGGGTGCCTCCGCAAAGAGCGCGGCCATTGCGCGTTGAGTTGCCAGCCGAGGCGGGTGAGAAGCGTCTCCGCCAGGAAGATCGCCAGCAGGATGGGCGGAATCCAATGGCGCACATCGCCAAACTCGGGCGGGCGCGGAGCGCTCCAGATGCTCGCGAGATCAAGCCGCTCCCCGCCGCCGCTGCTTTTGGCCAGCGCTGCCAGCGCGACCCGCTTCGCCGGATCGAGATCCCATTCCACGCCGGAATCCGCCACCAGCGGACCGAAGGGAATCGCAGTCTTGCCGATTTGCACCGCGCCGCGCACCAACTGCCCCGGTTCGAGCGCCGCGGTTGCGCGGTACCGGCCCGGCTCCATGCGCTCCCAGACCAGTTTGTTGGCGACGCCGGGCTTTTCTCCCGCGACGACCAGCTTCGGCGCGTTCTGGGCGAAGGCCTTTTCCCAAAGCGGATCGGTTGTGTCGTAGAGAAGCTCGGCGGAAAGCGTAGTCCCGTCCACATCGGCGCGCACCGCGACACCCGGCGCCGCGGATGCGCCCATCAGCCACCGGACGAGCGTTTGCGAGAAATCGCCGTAGGCAGCCCAGGCGCGCACCCTTGCTGAAAAGTCGCCTCCAAGCGGGAACGTGACCGCCGCGACCCGCCCCATCCCCCGCTGCCAGAACGCGACCAACGGGGCGGCGTCCTCGTCGCCCGTCACTGCGGCGGCGCTCGCCTCCGGGCGCAGATAACTCAGGTTGAAGCCGTCCACGAAACCGGGCCACGCCAGCGGGCGCGCGGCCAGTTCCGCCCAGCCCGCGAGCGGCTTGACCGGCGCCGGACTCTCCATAAACGCCGAGCGCGCCACGGTGACGGTCTCTTGCTCGAAGACGGCGGGGAGTTCGCCGGCGCTGGCCGCAAAATAGATGCGCCCGCCGCCCAGCTTCGCCACGTCCGTCAGAAATTCGGCGCCGCTGTCGCGGTCCGTGCCGAGTCCGATCACACTCACGGTGATCTTCTGCTTCCGCATTTTCGTCAGGATTTCCTTGTATTGCCCGACTTCCTGAAGCGCGTCGTTGGCGTCGGCCAGGAGAATGAGATGCCGCTGGCCTGAGGGCGAGACTCTCAGGCGGTAATAGGCGTCCTTGAGCGCGGTGTAGACGTTGATGCCGCCGCCCGCGCTCGTGATCCGCCGGATGGTCTCGCCCAGCCGCGCGCTATCGTTGCCGACGGTGCATAACGGGACGATTTCGTGCGGTTCCGTGTCCACCGCGACGACGGTGACTTCGTCCTGCGGCCAGAGCAATTCCACCGCGCGCGCCGCGCCGGCTCCGGCCAGTTGAATCTTGGTGTGGCCGTCGTCCGTGGGCATCCCCATGCTGCCGGAGCGATCCATTTCGATCGCCAGCGCGGTGGCAAATTTGTGCTGTTCCCGCCGCATTTCCATCGAGACGGGAAGCAGATCGGCAATCGGGGAGCCGAAATAGCCGCCGCAGGCGAAGCTGGCCTTGCCGCCGGCCATCAGCAAACCGCCGCCTTGATTGCGCACGAAGAAATCGAGCGCTTTCAAGAACGGTCCCGGCAGCTTGAACACGGGAACGTTGTTTAAGATCACCGTGCGCGCGCCGGCCAGCCGGCCTTCGTTCAGCGAAGCCGGGTCGGTGATCGTATCCACTCTTACTCCGTGCGTCCGCAGCGTTTCCGCCAGCGGATCGCCCGCATACCCGGTGACGAGCAGGACGCCCGGTTCGCCGGCGACCTCCATCCAACGTTCCGCCGTGTTGTTGCCGGGATGCGCGTCGCGCTCGGGTGCGATCCGGACGCTGTACCGGTGCCCGCCCGGCCTTGCGATCCGGTCGGTAAACCGCGCGATGCCGCGCCCGTTCTTCACTTCCACAGTCCCTTTGGAAAGCAGGCCGCCGTCGCGCGTCAATTCAAACGGAACCGGATCCCCTTCCGGGCCGGCGATGCGGAACTCGACGACAAACGGCTCCATGGGCCGGACCCGCGACGGCGCGGTGAGCGATTTCACGCTGAAATCGCGCACGGTTCCTTCCGTTGCGATTCGGTAATCCAAAGCAACACCCTGTCGGCGCAGCAGCTCTGGCAGTTCGCCCGGCGGCTCGGTGGAAAATCCGTCGGTGAGCACGAGCAGCCGGCATGCGCGCCCGGCGGCCATCTGGGAAAGCGCGTATTTGGCGGCGAGCATCGTGCGCGTTCCGTCAAGGCTGCCGGTCAGTTCGCTGAACGCCCCTGGATCGCGCAAGGCCGCCTCCGCGGCGTAATCGACGATGAAGATGCGGTCGTCGGCGCCCTTGGAGCGTTCCAGGATGCGCTCCCATTCGGCCAGGCGCGGCTCGACGCTGGTGGATGCCGAGGCCGAGCGGTCCGCCAGCACCCAGAGATCGAGCCCGCGCCCGAATCGGCGAACCTGCGGACGGGCGGCGAACAGCACGAGCAACAACAAGCAGGCCAGCCGAACGGGCCGTCGAACCGCCCGCCACCTCCACGCCGCCCAAATCACCAGGCCCATGCACAGAAACCACTCGGGAGCCCCGAATCTCATCCCTGTTTCCTTTCGTCGGTTTTTACCCAGTTGACCGCCATCACCGCGCCCAGCAGCAACACCCACAGCGGCGTGAGGGCGTCCTGTTGCGAGAGCAGCTCGCGCCGCGCCTTTGCAACAGACTCGATATGATCCACTGTGCAGGCGTCTCGGAAGTCCGACTCGCGCGGGTCGGCGTAATGCGCCGCGCCCGTCAGCCGCGCATTCGGTGCGCCAGCCTCAAAGAACGCCGGTTCGGGCGGCGCGCGCATTGGTGTTTTCCCTCCCGCACCGGCGATTTCCAGCGTCTGATTCGTCTCGAAATTCGCCGCTTCGGGTCCGGCCGTTTCCGCGCGCACCGATTCGACGAACCGGTGAAGCAGCAGAACGAACGCCGGCATGCGCGCCGCGTTGGATTCAGTACTATCGAAGACTACCAGAAGCCGGGCGCCCCGGCGCAGGATGAGCGGGCGGTCGTCCATCCAGAGCAGCACGGCGTCTCCAGGAGAGCGCGCAATGGTGGAACTGCCGGAGACAACCAGGCCGTCCCAATTCAAACCGGCCATCAGCGGGTCGCGCTCGGCCACGATGAAGCCCTTGCGAGCGGCGGTTTGCGGCACGGCTTCATGAAAGAACACGATCGCGGGCGTTGGCGAGTCCGGCGCGGGCGGCGCGGAGAAATCGCGCGCCGCAATGCGGAGTTCCGGGCGTTCGGTCACGCGGTCCAGCGCCGTCTCGCTGCGGAAAAAGGCGTCGAGCCAGCCGCCCAGGCGCTCCGCGCCCTCCACCCGGACACGTAGGCGCTTGGGTTCGGGACGCACCAGCGGCAGCGTGTCGTCGAGCGGGAACTCATCGCCGTTCAGCACCACGCGCAGCTTGCCGGCCCCGGCTGGGAATCCGCCGCGAAGCGTCTCCGAGCCGCCCGGCGCCAGCTCGATCGTGTTATCGGCGCCCCGGCGTCTACCGTCCGCGTCCTCAAGATGCCACGTCCGACGTTGCGGTTTCAAACCGAAATTGGTTACCAGCGCCTCCCAGCCCGTGCCGGTCACGCGCACCCCGCAAAATCCGGCGTTTTCGATGGGATGCCCCACCGCGAGCAGTTCCACACTGGGCGGAACTGTAAGGTTGTGGTCGGTGACGAACAGCAGCAAACCGCGACCGCGAAGCAGCGAGAGCCCGGCATGGAGCGCCGGTTGAAAATCGTGCAGGCCGAGCCGGGGTCGCCAGCGCAGCAACGCGGCGGTCAGGTCCTCGAGCCGCCCGCCCGCGTACAGGCGTTCCGCCGCGGGATCGGTCTCCATGAGAATCCACTCCGTATGCGCCGCCGCGCCGGCCAGCGTCCGGAGGCGGGCGGGAAGTGCCTCGCGCAGCGGCTTTTCGAACGCGCGCATGGAGACGGAGCTATCCAGTACTACCAGCACCGTCTGGGTCGCATCGCGCCGCAGCCAGCGCGGTTCGGCCAGCAGCCATGCCAGGATGAGGACCGCCAGCAGTTGCAGCCAGAGCGGCAGAGACTGCCGCAACCGGTCCAGCCTGCTGCCGCCGGCGCTTTTCGGGGCCAGCCGTTCCAGGAGGAACAGCGTGCTCACCGGGACGGGGCGCGACGGCGTTTGCAGGAAATGAATCGCGAGCACGACCGGGATTCCCAGCAGCGCCCACGCGCCCGCGGCGGGACTGGCCAGGATCAGGTTCATACGGCGACCTCCACCGTTCCGTTGAGGAGCGCCTCAGTTCGCAGCGCTTCGAGAAACTCCACATGAGCCGGAACCCTGGCGAACGCCACGCCCAGACGGCGCGCGTGTTCGCGCCACTCCTCGAAATGAGCCCGATAAGCCCGGCGGTATTCCGCGAGCAGGAAGGGCGTGACTTGTTGGGTGCGCCGCAGTTCCGACTCGCACTCGATAAACTCCACGTTGCCGTCCCAGTCCGGTTCGCCCTCGCCGCGGCACCAGGGCACGAGCAGCACGCCCCGGCCTTTTCCGGCGACGAGCGCGTGCAGGGTGGGGCGCCCCGAATAAAGCAGGTCCGAAATCCACACCCGCAACGAGCCTGTCCGCCACGGGATGCGGCCGAGCGCGGGCGGTTCCGGGGGCGCGGGATCGCAAGGCCGCCAGAGGTCGGAAATGCGCTCCGTCGAGAGCGCGGCTTCCGCCGGAAGCGCGGTCACGGATTGACCGGTTACAAAATAACACCGGGTAGCACCGCGCGACGCCAGGGCGCTGGCGAGCGCGAAATAAAACAGTTCCAGGGTGCGCGCGGCCTTCGATTCGTCCACGGCCATCGAGGCCGAGATGTCCAGCGCGAGGTCGATGGCGGGGGAGACCTCTTCGCGGTAGAGTTTCATGGTGTAATTGCCGGAACGCGCGTATGCCTGCCAGTCGATGTAGCGCGGGTCGTCGCCGGGGAGATACGGCCGGTGATCCTGGAAATCGATGGAACTGCCGGCGCCGGTCCCCAGCCAGGCGCCGCTGAGCCCGCGCCAGGCGCGGTTGCGCAACGGCAGGCGAAGCGAGCGCGCCGCCGTCCGCATGCGGACCTGAATGGCGGCGAGAGCGGCGGGGGCAGGGATCATAGTTCTAATGTGTTAGCCCTGACAAATAGGCACGGTCACTCTGCGGTTTCAACTGTCTGGATTCATTGCCGCTCACTCCAGCTTCTCCGTGTCGCGTTCCATTGCCGCGACGGTCCGCCATTCTTTGATCGAGAGGATGAACAGGCCGGCGAAACTGGCCAGGGCGATCAGGGCCGGCACGATGAGGAGCTCAAACGAAATGTTGCTCGGGGTGACGACGCCCCAACGGTGCCAGAGCGACACGAAGAAACCGACGGTGGGAATCCATAGCGTCTTGCCCAAAAGCTTTTCGTCGAAGTTTGCCGAGAATATAATCGCCGTTACGAAAAGCAGGAGTTGGGTGCCGAAGTAGAACGGCGGGACGCTTTTGGCTCTTCGAAAACAGAACCTCGCCAGCAACAGCGGCGCTAAAATTCCCTCCAATGCTGCGAATATGCGGAAATGCACAGCGTCATTGCTCCAATCGGTGGAAGCACCCCATAGGAAAACCGCCGCGAGGAGCGCAAAGAACCACAATCCGCTGGCCCATCCGGGATAGAACACCCGGCCCGCGAGCTTTCCGAACAACTTCCGGCGGACAAACGGCCGGTAAACGCTCGGGATCGTTACGGTCTCTTCCATCAACGCCCCGAGGCAGGCGGGCGCCACGGCCATCGTCGCCAATGCCGAGAAAAACCCCCGCTCCCGCAACGCGTGCCCAAGGATGCCGGCCATCAGAATGATCGCCACCGCGATGAGCCGCTTGCGCGTGTCGTGGTTTTCCGCCGCCGGCGCGATCTTGCCGCTGCCGAGTTGGAGGAAGCTGAGAATCAGCAGCGGCCCGAGCAGCAGCGTTGCATACAGCCAGGCCGACGCGGCCGGAAAAGTGGGCCGACTGCCACCCGCGCCTTCGAGCAAAAATGGGATCAGCCACAATTGCGAGATCGCCGCGAAGCCGGTCGCAATCCGCGCCCCCGGGCTTTGCATCGACGGCGAGAGGCCGACGCTCAGCGCCGTCAGCAGGATGGAGCCCGCAACCATCCAGCCGAGCACGCTCAGATCGTCGATAAGACTGACTCCTCCCAAAAAATATCGGAGCACCACGTATGGCAACACCGCGCAAATGAGCAGCAGCGTCTGGAGAACCAGCGCCAGCCATTTGCCCGCCACGATGCGCCACGCGGAGAGTTGCGTGAGCAGCATCAGTTCCAGCGTATTGCCGCGAATCTCGCCGAAGAGCGCCCCGAGCCCGCGCAACGGCATCGCCAGGAGAACCGCGATGCCGAGCAGAACCCAAAAAAGCCAGAAGCTGCCCTCCTTGGAGGGACCGTCCCCGAGGGAAACCAGCACGCAGACGATCATAAAGAACTGGCTGATCAGGAAGATGGCCAGGAAAGCCCGGGCGCGCAGCCCCTGGCGGAGTTCCTTCACGACGATCGGGCTAAGCCAGTCGGCGAAATCGTTCATGGCGTCTCCCTTCTGTTTGGCGCCCCGCCGACCTTTGCCAGGATCTCCACGAACGCATCTTCGAGCTTGCGTTCCTGCTTGTGGAACTCCGTCACGGCAATCCCATCCAGCATCATATTGCGTAACATCGCAGCCAACGCTTCCGGCGCGTCGTCCGCCGCCCGGATGCGCGCGCCCTGCCGCGTTGCCTCCAGCAGCTCCACGCCGGGATAAAGCGCGGCCCACTGCAAAAGCCGCCCGCCGTCGCCCGCCACACGCACTTCCACGATGGCGCCGTGCCCGCCGCCGGTGCGCAGGCTCTCGGCGGAACCGTGATGGACGATCCGCCCGGTGTCGATGAACAGGAGGCTGTCGCACATTTCGCCCAGCTCGGAGAGGATGTGCGAGGAGATGAAGAGCGTCTTGCCGTCGCCGGCCAGCAGGCGCACGAGATGCTTGAACTCGATGCGCGCCTTGGGGTCGAGCCCGGCGGCGGGCTCGTCGAGAATGAGCAGCTCGGGATCGTGCAGCAGCGTGCGCCCGAGGCAAAGCCGCTGCGCCATCCCCTTGGAGAGCTTGTTGACGGGGCGCGTGCAGATCGGCGCAAGATTGGCGAACTCCATCACCTCGTCGATGCGCTCGCGGCGTTCGGCCCGGCGAAAACCGAAGGCGCGCGCGAAGAAATCGAGATACTCCAGCACCGTCATGTTTTCGTAGGTGCCGTAGGCGTCGGGCATCCAGCCGAGGAGCCGCCGCACGTCGTTGGGAAAGTTGAGCGCGTCGAGACCGCCGACCTTGATGGAACCCGAGGTGGGCGCATCCAGCGTGGCCATCATGCGCATGGTCGTTGTCTTGCCGGCTCCGTTGGCGCCGGATGAACCCGAGCACCTGCCCCGGCAAAATATCGAACGAAATACCCTGGACGGCCTCCAGCGTTCCAAACTGTCGGCGAAGCTCGCACACTTCGACCAGGGGCCGGCTCATGGCGCTGTCCCTCCGGCTTGCGTTGCGGACGCCCGCGTCACCGGGCCGAGATACACGACGCGATCCTCCACCCACCGGATGCTGCGCAGCGTCTCCATCGGTTCGCCCTTCGGGTGGGTAACCGAGGCGAAAAACCGGGCGGCGGGCGGACGCCCTTTTTCGGCCGGCGCGCGGTTCACGGTGTCGAGGGCTTCACGCATTGAAGCCTGCCGCGCGGATGCGACCGCATCTTCCCAAATCCGCGTGCTTTCTTTGCGATCCACCGCATGGAGCGTTGCCTTTTCGCCGGTGCGCACGTTGTCGCCGCGCCAGAAGCCACCGTGCTCGTCCACCACGATCAGCGTTTCCAGCGTGCTTTCCATGCTGGAAACGACCGTCGGCGCGCCGGAAGCGTCGGGACCGAGCAGCGTGAGGGCCGCCCGCGTGGAACGCACGGCGGCAAAGCGTTGCGCCTGGATCGAACGGTTCTTGAACCAATCGCCCGAATAATTGCGCCCATCGACCGCGAGAACACAGCGCTGGTTGCGGATGCCGTTGAGCTGCATCGGAATCGCCAGCGCGTCTTCGTTCAGCCAAAAACCGCCGCCGATCAGCAGGCCGGTGCGCGAGACCTGTTCCTGCCACACCAACGCCTCGTGCGTCTCCGGAAACAGGCGAACCATTGTGAAGCGCCGCCCCGTCCCGCCCGCGCCTTCCTGGAGAAAAATCACCGCGATCAGGACCAGGCTGCCGCCCAGCGAAATGAGCGGCGTCGTCCAGAACATCCGGTGGCGCCGGGCGGCAGGAGCGAACCCGAAGAGGTTCACCGGCCCCACCAGAGCGGCGAATACGAGGACGAACCCGAGGATCAGAGGCCGGTTGGGCTTGAGCTCGCCCATTGCCGCCAGCATCGGCCAGTCGGTCTTCAAAGCGAGCCCCAGTCGCGCAATTTGCGAAGAGCCCATTGTGATCAAAGTCGCCAGCGGCTCCGGGTTCAGTTCCTTGCCGTCCCAGGTGGCGGCGCGCACATCGCCGAAACCGTAGTCGAACGGCGATAGACAGGGCGCGCGGCTAAATTCGCTTCAGTCCAGTTCCGTCGCGTCGCGGGCGGCAACCACGAGATGCCCGCCCTGCGCCACCCATTGCCGGATGCCGGAGCGCACGTCCGGCGCAAGCTGCTTCCATTCCGATGCCGAGAAGGCCAGCCATTCGATCCCGGAATAGCCGCGCCAGTCCGCGGCAAGATCGGGCGCGTCGAACTGTATGGCGTTCAAGTTGCACTTTCGGGCCTGCACATTCTTTTGCAGAGACTCCCAGGAGCGCGCCGACAGTTCGCGGCTCATCGCCAGGAATTGACAGTTTTCCCCGCCATTCCCAGCACGACCGAGATAAGCCGCCGTCCGCATCCTGACACCGGGGCCGGTGACGTAAACATTGTCTCCGCGATACGAACCGTACAGAGAAAAAGCTGAAACCATTGGCGCTGTGCGGGTCTGTCCGGCGCCGACGGTGACGTTGAGAGAGCACGGCAACTTATAACCGGAGTAGGCGTCATCGTCCGCAACGAATCGCCAGGTTCCTTCGCGGTTGGAGTTGTTGTGTACCGTAACGTGCAGGGGAACCGCGCCGGACGGCGGCGGACGGTCGAAGTCGCACGAAACCTCAATCTCGATGCCGCTGCCTGGTTCGGTTTGGATGGTATTCAGCTCTTTGGCCTGCGCCGGGGCGGCTGCCAGAAACAAGCAAACGAGGACGACAGCGGCATGGAGACGGTGCAATCCGGGGAGCACACGCGCCCTCGCGTGTTGGCGTCGGCGCCCTCGCCGCCGCGAACTTTTTTGCGCTGCCGACGCGGTCACCCGCGAAGATGCCTTTGGCGAGGGCGCCAAAGGCCACACGCGAGGGCGCGTGCGCTCCCCGGAAGCTGGCGCGACGACGGTCTCACGGAGTTGCACCGGACTGCTTTGGCACGCGGTTTTGGCGATTGGCTTCATACCCCGCTCAGCACCCTCGGTATTTCGCGATCCTGCCGGGGCACTTCGGCCAAAACCCCCGCAACGATCCCCGCGCTGGTGGCGCCGCTGAGCCGCGCGGTGTACTCGAGGATCACGCGATGGCCCAGCACCGGCGGCGCCACCGCCGCCACGTCCTCGAAGCTCGCATTGAGCCGGCCCTCCAGCAGCGCCCGCGCCCGCGCCCCCGCCGCCAGCCCGATGGCGGCGCGCGGACTGGCCCCGAACTTCACTCCAGAGGACGCTTTCGAGGAGCCGGGATGCGTCGCGTCCACCAGCCGGGCGATGTAGTTGGCCACCACCGGCGGCAGATAGATTCGCCGGGACAGCGCGGAGAGTTCCGCCAGTTCCTCCCGCGTGACGATTTCCCTGACCGCCGGTTCCTCGCCCATCTCCCGACCGTTGACGATCCGTTCGAGCACCGCTGCCCCGGCGCGCGGGACATCGAGCTTGAAGAGAAACCGGTCGAGCTGCGCTTCCGGGAGCGGGTAGGTGCCCTCCAGTTCGATCGGATTCTGCGTCGCCACGACAAAGAACGGAGCGGGAAGCGGATGGGGCACGCCCATCACCGTCACGCGGCGTTCCTGCATCGCTTCGAGCAAGGCCGACTGGGTTTTGGGCGAGGCGCGGTTGATTTCGTCGGCCAGCACCAGGTTCGCAAAGAGCGGTCCCGGCTGAAACACAAACTCGCGCTTGCCCAGAACTTCCTGAAGGATGGGACTGCCGGTGATGTCCCCCGGCAGCAGGTCGGGCGTGAACTGGATGCGCTTGGCCTGAAGCCCGAGGGCGCGCGCCAGAGCCTTGACCAACTCCGTCTTGCCGAGGCCGGGAAGTCCCTCCAGCAACAAATGCCCGCCTGCGAGCAACCCGGTCAGCACGCCGGCGATGAGCGTTTCCTGACCGAACAACACGCCATTGAGTTCATCGCGCAAAGCCTGCAATTTCGCGCGCGCCGCCGAAGTTTCCGCCTCGTTGGGAGGGTTCATGGCGGGAGGAAAGCACAAACGCGGCGGCGTGGAAAGCCGGGACTGCGGAAACCTTCATGCAGAGCGAGTCCGCGGATTAACGGAGGTTAGGAATGGAGCCGGGCCGTTGGCCTTGAGAGGCGGTGGGCAAGCCCCGGTTCATGCCCAACAATCAACGCCACGCTTTGGCCGTCTGCAAGTCTGCCAACGAACCTGACGGTTGCAGGAGGGCGACATCCGGCGTTTGCCGTGGGGCGTTCGTCAACGCGACAGCGTCGTGGAGTGCGGCAGTCCT
>Ga0316225_1001167_pt1 | contig 26714 bp, 20 predicted proteins | sample TBH18015metaG_FD_206010 | JGI IMG/M metagenome (GOLD analysis project Ga0316225, IMG submission 206010) | Freshwater microbial communities from Trout Bog Lake, Wisconsin, USA - TBH18015 | ecosystem: Environmental > Aquatic > Freshwater > Lake > Hypolimnion/Profundal zone | place: USA: Wisconsin... | reverse complement strand
GTCGCGCAGGGCACCCCGGAGCAGGTGGCCGGAACCCCGGGATCGCACACCGGGCGGTTTCTCGCGCGGACGCTCAAAATCGCACAACCCGCTTGACACCGTCGGCGCGATACGCCATGCTTAGCCCGATCACTGCAAGATTTTGCTTGCCTTGAAGGGCGTTTATAACGACCTTTGCCGAAAGCTCCCGGTTGGTAGCCATTCCAGTTGAACGTTATTACCATTTGGGCTTTGGGGATTGTCCGCTCAGGAGTCATACACATTGAGAGTCCTGCGACGATCTCACCTGCTACGAAAGAATTAAATTTTATTATCCTGATTTATGCCACGAGCCACTAAGAAGGCCAAGACAAAGACGCCCAAGGCGCCCATGGCGGAGTTGCGCCCGGTGGAAGTCCTGGCCGAGACCGCGCCCCTCCTCATTGACGCGCCGGTTATCTCCCCCGAGCCTGCCCCACCGGTGAGAGTTCCGGAGGCCTCGCCCAAACAGGTCGAACTCCTCCCGGAGCCAAAACCCTCCCCGGTCATGGCGGAGCGACCCGTGGAACGGATGCACCACCGGCGGACGATGGCGGAGCGAGCTTCCGAGATGCGCATCCCGCAACCGTCCCCTGCGGCGGCCCCGGGGCAACCCGTCGATGACGCCATCGGGAACCGTGCCGAAACGCCGCCGCCTATCCCAGCCAGCGCGGAAGCCTCCGACACCGCCGAGCCCGCACCTGAAGCCGAACGGACCAACCCCTCGGCACCCAACGAATTCCGACCACCCGATCGTCCTGGCCGCAACCAGGAACGCGGCGACCGCCAGGGCAAACGCCGCGGCGATAAGGGCGGCAAGCCTCCTCAGAAACAGGAGGAAAGGCCGCACAAGGAACCGCCCGAGATCCCCGGCGCCGAAGAGGCCGACCGGGCCGGCACCTCCTTGAACATCGCGAAGCTCCAGGCGATGTCCATGGCCGATCTCAACCAGATGGCACGGGATCTCAACGTCGAGAATTTCGGCACCATGCGCAAGCATGAGGTCATTTTCCACATCCTGCAGAAAAATGCCGAGCGGGCCGGCGTCCTCTTTTCGGAGGGCGTGCTCGAAGTCCTGCCCGAAGGCTTCGGCTTCCTCCGCTCGCAGAGTTTTAACTACCTCCCCTGCCCCGAGGATATCTATGTCTCGCCGTCGCAGATTCGCCGGTTCGACCTCCAGACCGGCAACCTCATCGCCGGCCAAATCCGCCCGCCCAAGGAAAAAGAGCGCTTCTTCGCCCTGTTGAAGGTCGAGGGTGTCGACCAGGAAGACCCGGACAAGGCCAAGGACAAGACGCATTTCGACAACCTGACCCCGCTCTTCCCCAACAAGCGGTTCATCCTCGAAACGGCAGCCGACGAGCTCTCGACCCGAGTGCTGGATTTGGTCTGCCCCATCGGCAAAGGAACGCGCGGTCTGATCGTCGCTCCCCCGCGTACGGGCAAGACCGTGCTGATGCAGAAACTGGCTAACGCCATCCTTAAGAACAACCCCGAGTCCTATCTCTTCATCCTGCTCATCGACGAGCGGCCTGAGGAAGTGACCGACATGGAACGTTCCTGTCGCGGGGCGGAAGTCATTAGCTCGACCTTCGACGAACCACCGGAGCGGCACGTCCAGGTCGCCGAAATGGTCATCGAAAAGGCCAAACGCATGATCGAGCACAAGCGCGACGTGGTGATCCTCCTCGACTCGATCACTCGCCTGGCCCGCGCTTACAACACCGTCCAACCCCACTCCGGCAAAATCCTCTCGGGTGGTGTGGATGCCAACGCCCTCCACAAGCCCAAGCGGTTCTTCGGCGCGGCCCGGAATATCGAGGAAGGCGGATCCCTCACCATCATCGCCACGGCCCTGGTGGACACTGGCTCGCGGATGGATGAGGTCATCTTCGAAGAGTTCAAGGGCACCGGCAACATGGAAGTCCACCTCGACCGCGCCCTGGTGGATCGTCGGATCTTCCCCTCGATCAACATCGAGCGCTCGGGCACACGCAAAGAAGAATTGCTCTACCACCCGGATGAATACAATCGCGTGGTCATCCTCCGCCGTGCCCTCACCGGTGTTCCACCCGTCGAGGCCATGGAACTGGTCCTCAACAAGCTCAAGAAGACCGGCAGCAACATCGAGTTCTTGCTCAGCATGAGCGTGGTCTGAAGCCACCTGCGCCGGAGGCCCTGCCTCCGCCAGGACCCGACCTGTGACTAGCCAGGCCGCCTAAGTGCTTTTCAAGCTCCGACCGGGGCGGCGCCGGACCCAACCCGGCTTGGTCGTGGGTGCTCACTCATGCCGGAGCGCCTCGACCGGGTCCATGCGGGCCGCGCGCTGGGCGGGGTAGAGGCCGAAGATAACGCCGACTAAGGCGGAGATGGAGAAGGCCAGGAGCGGAGACCAAAAGGTGATGATGGTCTTCATGCCGGCGAACCAGGTCACGAGCAACGGGATCGAGAGACCGAGCACAATGCCGAAGAGTCCCCCCACGCCCGAGAGCATGACGGCCTCGACCAGGAATTGGGTGATGATGTCCCGGCGTTTGGCGCCCAGGGCGCGGCGGATGCCGATCTCGCGCGTCCGTTCGGTAACGGTGGCAAGCATGATGTTCATGATGCCGATGCCGCCGACCAGGAGTGAAATCGCGGCGATCGATCCCAGCACAATGCTGAAATTACGTTTGGTCCGTTCCGCTTCCTTGAGCAGTTCCAGCGGCACGATGACCTCGTAGTCCTGCTTCTTGTGATGGCGCTTGAGCACTGCCTTGACGGCATCCGCCACCGCCACCACCTGCTCCGGGCTGGCGACCTTAACGGTGACCTCGTGGAGTTCGACTTTCTGCGCCTCGACACTGCCGCTCCGCTCCTTGACGAGCACCTCGCCGAAGCGGACCTTGGCGGTCTCGAGCGGAATGAAGATCTGGTAAGCCGTGGGAGCCTGGCTGCCGGCCTGCGCCGCGTCCGTCTTACCCGTGCGGCCCAGCGGCTCCATGACGCCGATGACCCGGTAGTAATCGCCGCCAACCCGCACGTCATTGCCCAACGGTGAGGTCATCGGGAAGAGGGCGTGAACGGCTTCCGCGCCCAGCACACACACGCTGGCGTAATCGTCCATGTCCCGCTCAGAAAAGAACCGGCCCTGGGCGACCCGGTGGTTGCGCATCTGGGGGTACCACGGGACGGTGGCGGTAATGTCGCAGTCCACCTGCCGGCTGATGTTCCACGCATACTCGCGCACAATCCGGCCGGGGACAATGATATCGACGCCGGGGATAGTGGAACGAATGCGGCGGATATCGAGATAGGTCAGGCCATAGGTGAGCACGAAGCTCTGGCTGGTCTTGTCCGACACCTTCTGTTCCTCCGGCGGCTTGACACTGCGGAGGATGATATTCTGGCTGCCCAGGTTCTTAATCCGTTCCTGGGCCTCGAAACTGGCGCCTTCGCTAATCGCAAGCATGGCGATGACCGACCCAACCCCGAACACAATGCCGAGCATGGTGAGCAGCGAGCGGAGGCGATGCAGCCAGAGATTCTTGAGGGCGAGGCGGAAAGTGCGGCCCAACCGAGCGGGAACCAGCGCCGCCAGCACGGAGGCGCGTCCCCGAGTCACGGCCACGGGGCGGCGGGCCGCGCTCACGGATTCACCCCCGCTGGGTTCCACGGTGGATTCCTCACGTCCATCTCCACCACACCGTCGCGCAGCCGAATGGTCCGCGAAGAATGCCGGGCAACGTTCGGGTCGTGGGTCACCAGGATCAAGGTCTTGCCCTGGGCGTTGAGTTGGTCAAATAACTCGAGGATCTCGGTGCCGGAGGTGGAATCGAGGTTACCCGTGGGTTCATCGGCGAGGATCATCAACGGGTCATTAGCCAGCGCGCGGGCGATGGCCACGCGTTGCTGCTGGCCGCCGGAGAGTTCGAAGGGCTTGTGCCGCAGGCGATCGCCCAGGCCGACCCGAATCGCCAGGTCCTCAGCCACGGCCCGGCTTTCCGCCTCATGACAGCCTTGGTAGTAAAGGGGAACCTCGATGTTTTCAACCACCGTCAATTGCTGAATGAGATTATACGACTGAAACACGAAACCGAGCCGGGCTCCCCGCACGGTCGAAAGGGCGTCATCGTCCAGGAGTGAAACATCCTCGTCTCCCAAGTTGAAACAACCCGAGGTCGGGCGGTCCAGGCAACCGAGCAGGTTGAGCAGCGTCGATTTTCCGCAGCCGGACGGCCCCATGATGCTGACATATTCGCCGGCCTCAATCTCGAGGCTCACCCCGCGCAGCGCCTCGACGGTGACCAAACCCATCTGATAGGTCTTGCGGACGTCGATGAATTGTACGACGGAAGTGGACATTAGCCGGCAAGCCCCACGACCGACCGGCGCGCCGAGTCTCTCCCTGCCCTGCCGACTTGGCAGTCGGCGACACAGCAGGTTGGGCCGCCTGCGCTACGCAAGCGGGCCTGGGCGCCCGGTGGCGCGGCGGGAGCCACCTTCAAGCTGGGCTTGGGGGGCGCCTCCTCCGGCTTCTCGTGCGCGGGCGTTTCCGGGGGTTGGAGCACCACCGCTTCCCCCTCCCGGAGCCCGGTCTTGATCTCGATAAACTCGTCGTTGAAGTCCCCAACCTCCACCTCACGGCGTTCCGTGGACCGGCCGTGCAGAACGTAGCAGACCTGTTTCCGCTCGAAGGGCGCCACCGCCTGGATCGGCACGTAAACCACATTGGTCAGTTCGTTGGCGAGGATGTCCACCTTCGCCGTCATACCGGGTTTGAGCCAGTCGTTGGTGCCCGCGATCGTGATGGTCGTCAGATACACCTTCATGTCCGGGTTCATCCACATGTTCTGCGAATCCGGGAGGACACCAACCCGCGAAACCTCGCCGTCCAGGACTTTGTCGGCGAAGGCATCCACCGTGATCCGGGCCTTCTGGCCTTTCTTGATCTTCTTAATGTAGCTCTCGTGAATCCTGACCCGCACCGACATGTGGGTCATGTCCGGGATGGTGATGATGGCTTGCTGTTCGCGGACGGTGGCGCCCTGACGGATGCGCTCCTCGCCGCCGCCAAAGAACTGATCGTCGGCACCGCTGCCATAGACCACCAGGCCCGGTTTGGTCGCCCGAATGATGCATTTGTCGAGTTGCTCGTAGAGGTCCTTCCGTTGGCGGGCTTGAATGGTGTACTGGCCCTGGGCGGATTTGAGTTTGGCCTCGGCCTGGGCCAGCTTGGAGACGGCGGCTTTCCGCGCGCGGGTCAGTTCCCGCACCGCTTCGGTGTACTTCGACAGGGCCTCCTCCGCAGTCTTGGGGAATTCGTATTTCGAAAACAGATCTCGGGCCGTCACCGCGGTTTGCACTTTGAGGCGGGAGTTCTCGTTCGCGATGTCGTCGCGTTCGAGATCCATCTTGGTGACGTAACCCTTCTCGAACAGGCGCCGGGTGCCTTCCAGGCTCACCTGGGCCTGTCCTTCCTCCTTCCGAGCCACCTGCAGATCATCCTCGAACTTCCGCAGTTTTTGCTTGGCTTCCCCGTCCCCCAACAGGTCGATTTTGGCGTATTTGGAGAAATCAATCAGGATGGAAGGAGCCGAGTTAGTCGCCACCACCGCTGGCGGCGAAGGATTGGTGGCAGCGGGCGGGGCGTTCGATGCCGTGACGGTCACGGAGCCGGTCGACTTTGCATTGGTATCCGGGCCGGGGGCAGGTCCTCCCATGGCATCATGCGGGGCCGCGGCCACGACGGCGGTGGCCATGGCGGTGGCATTGGTCTGCTCGGCGGCGAGTTCCCGCTCCAGGCAGAGTTGGTCGATGATCCCCTGAGTAACACTGTCGCCGAGATATTTATCGAAATCCATCCGCGCGAATCGAACCTTCTGTTCGGCCGCTTTGATGTCGCTCAGGTTCTGGTTCAACTGGATTTCATAGGCCTGTTGGGCGTCGGTGAGACTGGCCCCGGCGGACTCGAATTGAATGTCCTGCTGGACAACCTGCTTCTGGAGGTCGGAGGAATCCAGGTCGACCAGGACCTTGTTGGTACGGATGTCCTGGTCCGTCACTTCGTAACCCTCCTCGACGATCCTGAGGATCTTGATGCCTTGGTAGCCCACGCGGGCTTCGCATTTGATCTCCTGGGAATCGACCGCGCGGATGCTCCCACCCTGAAGAATATTGATGCGGAGCGGCCCACGGCGGGCGACGAAGGTGGCGGCGTCGGAATGCGAGTGAGTACCGGAACGCCACCACCAGTAGCCGGCGGCGCCGGCCGCCAACACCAACAGGACCACCAGCCAGCGCCCCAGGGCGGACCGGGGGCCCGGCCGGGCAGAAGCGGCAACGTTGGCGGACCGAAGCGGGTCGGCTGCGGAGGGGGAAGGCGGAGGGGCGGCGTTCATTTCTTTTCGGCCTTGGTTTCTTCGGTGGCGTGGTCCTCCCACTGGCCATGGTCTTTGATGTAGAGAATCCCCAGGTTGTACCAAAACTGGAGGCGATCGATGGTGTGACTCACCAGTGCCTGGGTCAGTTGGTCTTTGGAACTGAGCAGGGCATTCTGGGCGTCCACCTGGTCAAGCGCACGGGCGCGGCCCAGATCCGCGAGTAACTCTTGTTCCTCGACGCGCCGCTCGGCCAACTTCACGCCGATCTGGCTGATCTCGTAATTTCGCCGGGCCTGTTCGAGAGATCGCCAGCTCTCGCGAACCTGTTGCGAGATGGTATCCCGAAGCAAATCGCGAGCGCGGGTGGCCTGCTCCTGCGAGATCAGCGCCGCCCGGTAGTTATTACGCTCGGCCTGCCGATCCAGCGGCAAATTCACGTTCGCGCCGGCACTCCAATAGGAATGCGCAAAACCCGGCCGCGCAAAACCGCTGTTTTGGGGCCCGCCTTGCAAACCGCCGGTGGCCACGAAATCCAACTGGGTTTTGAGCTGGTTCTGGGCCACCTTCACCTTCCGCGCGCTGTCGGCAACCTGGTCGGCGGCGGTCTGGTAATCCGGGCGCGCCGCCAGGGCCACTTTGATGGCGTCCTCGGCGCCCATTTTAGGCTGGCGGATGGTGAGAATCGCCAACTCGCGGTCGTCCAGCACGACCTTGGCTTCCACGGGCAGACCTAACTGGATCTTGAAGTTGTCGAGCGCGCTTTGGTAGGTGCGGACGGCATCGATCCAGCCATTTTCGGCGCTGAGCTCCTGCTGCTCGATGCGCCCCAGGTCCGTCTGCGTGGTCCGCCCTTCTGCCGCGAGTGCGCGAGTGCGCTCCGCCGCGTGACGGGAGCTCTGCCAATTGAGATAGCTGTTCCGAGCGGCATCCCGATTGCTCAGCACACCGTAGTAGGCGGCGGCGGTTTGGACACTGAAGCTCTTGCGAAACAGCACAAACGATCGCAGTTGGTACATGAGGTCGCGCTCGGCTTGCGTGAGATTCTCGAGCTCGACCTGATAGCCGGCATTCTGAAGCAGCGGGTGGGTGAACGTCAGCCCGATTTGCGAGGAAGATACCGTGTTGGGACTGCCGGCGAGATAGCGGAGGAAGTCGGTGGTGGCAGCGACCGAGATCTTCCCGATATCTCGAATCAGCCAGTCCAGGCCGCCACTGCCGGTACCGTGGGCGTTATAGTTTTCCGCCAAATTATCACTAGTCGAGCGTTCGTAATTCACGCTGCCGCTACCGCCGGCCGAGAACAGGGGCGTCCATTGGTGACGGGCGAGCGTGAGCGACAAGGCCGTCAGAAAGAGCTGTTCTTTGTTGTCCTGGTAGGTGCGGCTGTAACGAACGGCCAGAGCCAGGGCTTCCTCGAGGGACAACACGCCGGCGCCCAGTTCGGATGCCGCGGCGGCCCCGAGAAACGCGTTGGTCTCGATCACCGTCCGAAGTCCGGAGAGGTCGAGGTGGTTGGTCTGTTCGATGGTGAACTTCGGCTCCATGTTGGTCACGAACGGAGCCTTTTGGTTGATCGTGGCGTAAACCTCCTTGTCGGCCGAAAGGCGGTAATGGCGCGCGGAACAACCGGCGAGCGCCAGCAGACCACTGGCCATCAGCTTCGGCAGCCAGCGGCGCAAAGCTGCACCCCAGCGCTCCAACCCGAGGGTTTGAGACATGTTCTTTTCGGCTTTCACTCAGCGATAATGGCTGACACCGTCCGCCTTCCCGGCGGGCAAAGCGAGCTACTATTTCCAGAAACGCAATCGACTTCCAGATTTGACCATAGTGGGGGAACTTTGTTCTGAAAAAAAAGGCGCGCCCACTCCCGGGCGCGCCAACAATGCTCCTGGCCGACGGCCAGTCTATGGCCAAGCCGCAAGCCACTGGTGGAGACGACGATCCGCAAGGGGAGGTTACAAAAAAGGCGCACCAACAGGGTGCGCCCAAATACACACGGTAAGGCCAACCATACCACTGGAAATGAGATTGGCAACGGTTTTCGGGCTCGGTTTTCGGGCTCGGGCCGATTCTGGCGGGGTCCGATTCGAGGGCCTCTTTGAAAGGGGCGGGGGCCGATTGTGTGGTTAGATGAGCCGGAGACGTTTTGAATCCTACCCCCACCGCCGCCACGTTCCTGCCCGAAGTTGCGATGCGAGGTCTCGCCGAGGAATGGCGCCCACCTAGGGAGCGAGCCGGATCTCGCCAAGAGTCGCGGAGAGCTGGGCCCGCACTTCTCATGAGAAGGTAGTGCCGCATGGCGACTCCAGCCGCCGACTTCGTTCCCGAATGGACTGCCTCTGCCTTGGCGGGTTCGAGAGCGCAGCGGTTCCTCAACGCACCGCGCCGGTCCATTCCTTGCCGGATATCACCACACCGGTGCAGTGGGTGGTGTATTCGAACGGATCGCCGTCGAAGAGCGCCAGGTCCGCGTCCTTGCCCTTTTGGATCGAGCCGACGCGGTCGCTGATGCCGAGGATGCGGGCGGCATCGATGGTGATGGTGGCGAGGGCTTCCTCCGGCGTGAGGCCGTTGGCCGCAGCCAGCGCCGCCTCGAACAGCACCACGCGCGTTTTCGGCACGTAGGTCTCGTAGCCGCTTTGCAATGCAAAGGGAATCCCGGCCTTCCTCAGCTTGGCGGCAGTTTCCATGCTCAGGTTCTCCGCTTCCTCATACGAACGGGCCATCGTGGGATGCAACAACACTGGAAAACCGCTGGCCTTGATTTCGTCCAGCACGAGCGGCGCGTCGCTCACCCCGTCCAGGACCAGTTTGATCTGGAATTCCTTCGCGACTCGCAACGCGGCCAGAATGTCCTGGTGCCGGTGTACCGTCACCAGCAACGGCATACTCTGGTCTAGCACGCGGGCCAGGACTTCGAGATGCAGGTCGCGTGCCGGTCGTTTGTCCTCCTCCTTGCGATTCAACTTCTCGCTGTATTCGCGGGCCTTGATTAGTTCGGCCCGCAGCATGGCCACGGCTTTGGCCGAGGTGCCAGGGGACTTCTTCTCCTTGGTCTCAAGGGAGCCGCGCCCGAGGGTGCAGGCCACCATCGCGGCGGGGTTCAGCACGTTGGTGGAGATGGTCCGGTCGCCGGTCTTGATGATCATGGTCTGGCCCGAGACTAGCGCGCCCGGCGCGTGGCCCGTGTGCAGGGTGGTGACGCCCAGTTGCCGGACCCATTCCACCAGCGGGTCGATGGCGTTGTAGCCGTCGATGGCACGCAATTCCGGCTGCATGGGGGCTGATCTCTCGAGCTGCTCCTGGTCCTGCGCCTGGTTCAAAATGCCGGACAGCCCCACCACGCTGTGGGCATCGATCAGGCCCGGCGTGACCACCTCCGCGCGGATCACTTGATAATCCGCCGGAACCACGACCTCACCCCGCCGCCCGACCGCCTCGATTTTGCCATCGTGCAGAAGCACAATGCCATCCGCAAGGGGCGGGCCGGCCAGTGTGAAGACCTTCTTGCCCTCGACCGCGATTTGGGCGGATGCGGCGAAGGCGAGCGCCGGTATCAGCGCGGCCAGAAAAGAGCGGCGAAAGAAAGCGGAGCGGCTCATCGGAAATCCTCCTCGGTGCCAAAGCAGCATAAATGCGCCTTGCGCGGTTCACCGGCGCCAAATCCACCCACGGCCATCAGATGGTCCTTGGGATCGGAGCGGTCGAAGACCTTTGTCCCTTCCACCCACGTTTCCAGGACATGGCCATATACGCTTAACGGATCGCCGGACAAGAGAATGAAATCGGCGTCCTTACCGGGTTCGAGGGAGCCCACGCGGTCCTGCAAATCCAGAATCACCGCGTTGGCAAGGGTGAGCCCCTTGAGGGCTCCCGCGCGGGACATGCCGGCGCGGACCGCGTACGCCGCGGACCGCAAAAACAGGCGCGAATCGGTGATGGGATCGTCGGTGTGGAACCCGACCACGACGCCGGCGTTTTCCAGCACGGCCGGGGTCCTCCAATCCGCATCCCGCGCCTCCAACTTGCCGCCCGGGCTGTCGATCAAGATCACTGAGCAGGGGACGCCCGCCGCGGCAATTTCCTCCGCCACCTTCCAGCCGTCGCTGACATGGTGCAGCACCACCTTGAACCCGAACTCCTTTTGCAGGCGCAGCACGGTGAGAATGTCATCGTGCCGGTGGGTGTGGTGTTGGACGATGCGTTTGCCGTCGAGGACTTCGAGGATCATCTCGAGCCCGAGGTCGCGGGCGGGAAGTTTCTCCGGGTCACCCTTGGCGCGGGCAAGCTTGGCGCGGTAATCGAGCGCCTTGACGAATTCCTCGCGAACCAGGGCGGCGGACTTTCCCCGCGTGCCCGGAAACGGCGGGTCGCGGCGGGGATTGGTTCCGTTGGCCATTTTCAACCCGCCGGCGATGACGCCGTTGCGGTTGGTGATGAGCAGATCCTCGATCTTGTTGCCCCTGCGGTTCTTCAGGTAGACCGTCTGGCCGCTGATGAGATGGCCTGAGCCGGGCATGACATTCATCGTCGTGATGCCCCCGGCCCGCGCCTTTTGAAAGGTCGAATCGCGCACGTCGATAGCGTCCAGCACCTTCACTTCGGGTTGAATCGGACTGGAACTGTCCCCGCCGCTGCCCCCGCCAATATGGCTGTGGGAATCCACGAGCCCCGGCATGATGACTTTGCCCCGGGCATCCTGAATGGTCGCCCCGGTCGGCACGGTGACGCTGCCGGCCGACCCGACGGCCAGGATCTTCCCGGCCTGGAGGACCAGCACGCCGTTTTCAATTGGATCGCCGACAACGGGAATAATCTTCGCCCCGGTGAACGCGAGGGGGTTGTCTTGCGCCGGGGCGGGGAAGGGCAAAACCGCGATCATCAGCAACCCGGCCAGGCTCAGTTGCCATGCACGCGTCATCTCGCGGGGCGCTCGGGGGCGGGGGAATTCAGGCTGGGGCTCGCCTTGCACGAGGGGCATCGCACCGGCGGGCGCTGCCCCAGTTGAGGTTGTGTAGATGGCCATCTTCAATCGGGATTTCCCATTTGGTTTCTGACCCGCGACCAGCGCGGGCCTTTCTTTGTGATTCTGTTCACCTTCGTGCTGTTCCTGGGATTTGCAAGTCCATCTTCCAGTCCATCTTCCAATCCGTTCTCGGTCTTTCCTCTCGACCTTGAAGCCAGGCGAATTCCGTGAAATGGCCGTCTGCCAAGTTTGATCCGTGAGGTCGCGCCAATCGATGGACGCGCCCGAATTACTGGCTGAGTAGGTGAGGAGTAGTGGGCGAGTACTGACCGGTAGCGCCGCTCTGGCCCGAATCAGGCTTCCGCCGTTTCCTCCTCGGCATGAAGAACCTGTATTGCGTGGGAACCAGGTGAGCTCGGGACCTCCCGCTACGAGCGATGGGATGAATTGACTTTCGGACTCCAGCCCGTCAGCTTTGATTCAGGCGGGCGGCCCGCCGACCCAATCCATGCGAACAGAACACAAGACGGTCAATTTGATGCAGGCGCAGAACGTAGCCACCCTGGCGGCCCGGGAGGCGGGAGCGATGATGCGCCGGAACCTGCGGTCCGACAAGAAGGCCAACGAAATAACCCAACACGATATCAAGCTGGAGCTCGACGTCCGCTGCCAGGAGTTGATCGAACGGCGGCTGGTCGAGACCTTTCCCGGCATGGCCCTGCTCGGGGAAGAGGGCGTCACCGGCAACCCGCGATCCGACTGGCGCTGGGTGGTGGACCCGATCGATGGCACAGTCAACTTCGCCTACGGCATCCCACACGCTTGCGTCTCCATCGCCTTGCAGCACCTGGGGGAAAACCCCAACACCACCACTTATGAGGACGGATACCACACCGAAGTCGGGGTAGTCTACGACCCCTTCTGCGATGAAGTGTGGACGGCTCGACTAGGTCAAGCCGCGCGCCTCAATAGCCGCCCGATCCAGGTCAGCCGCCGACCCAAACTGGCGGAGGCGATCCTCTCCATCGGTTTCGCCAAATCGTCAAAAAACCTCGATGCCATGCTCCCTTACTTCACGCGGTTGGTCCACCGCGTCCGCAAGATCCGCATCACCGGTTCCGCGGCGCTCGCCCTGACCTATGTGGCGACGGGCCGTTTTGACGCCTACATCGAGCAAGGCATTCGCATCTGGGACATCGCCGCGGGCGGGTTCATCACCGAACAGGCCGGTGGCGAATTCTGGCGCCAGGCCACCGGGGGAGATTACGCCTACCGAATGGTCGCCAGCAACGGTCTCCTGCGAAAGAAGTTGGCGGCGCCCATCCAAAGTTGAAACGGTAGCTTGCCTGTAAGCCACGAACCGGCTCTGTCCCGCCCCTCCGGCGCAAACCACCGCGAGGAATTCACCCGCCGCTGTGGGTCTGTTCCCACCAGGCCCGCAGCGTTGCAACGGCCCTCGCGCGATGGCTGAGGACATTCTTCACCTCATCACCCAGCTCCGCAAAGGTCTGGTCGTAGCCCTCCGGAACGAAGAACGGGTCGTAGCCAAACCCTTGAGCCCCTCGAGCCTCGGCGAGGATGTGGCCGCGGCATTCGCCTTCAAAAAAAACCGTCTGCAACCCCGTCCCGGGAGCTTGCCCGGCCGCCGGGACCACGGTGGCCAGGACCAGCGCACAGCGGAACCGAGCGGTTCGCCTTTCGAGCGGAACATCCTCGAGCAACCGCAACAGTTTGGCGTTGTTCTCGGCGGTGGGGGAGTTGCCGGGGCGTCCGTCATCCAAAGCCGCGAACCGGGCTGAATGCACCCCCGGCGCTCCGCCGAGGGCGTCGACCTCAAGCCCCGAATCATCGGCCAGGACCAGCAGATTTGGATCCTGACCGTCGAGGCCGCCCGTTTGGCTCCGACCCGCCAGCCAACCCGCCAGGGCCAGCGCCTTCTTGGCGGCGTTGCCGGCGAAGGTTGGCGCGTCCTCGATCACGGGCGGTGCACCCGGAAACTCCTTCAAAGTCAGGCAGCGGAATTGATCCCCCAGCAAGGCCTGGATTTCTCCAACCTTGTGCGCGTTACCGGTGGCGATAAGCAGCGTAACCAATTAGACCTTCGCCGGATCCGGATGGACCCACGGGGCTCGGTAGGGCCGGTTGAGAACTCCGTTGGCCTCGTCATCACCCACCACTCGTCCGGCCACCGGATCCCAGGTCAACGAACGGCCGAGTTTCATGGACAGATTGGCCAGGATGCACGAAGTGGTCGAGATGTAGCCCTGTTCGATGTCGGCCACCGGCTTGGCACGCGTAGCCATGCATGACAGCAGGTCCCTCATGTGCCCGCGGATGGCCGGCGCGACGTGCCGCTCCAAACCCTCCTCGGTCCGATCGATCGGATACTGCTCGAACTCGTAGGTAACATCTTTGTGCACGGCCTGACCGCCATCTGCAGGGATGAAATCGTAGCCCATGACGCTGGCCTTGAGCGTGCCCTTTTCCCCGTAGAAAACGGCGGCCCAAGGGTATTTCGGGTCGGGCGCATCCCCCCACGAACGGTGCGTCCAGACGAGCTTGACGTCGTCATGATCGAAGGTGGCGGTCTGGGTGTCGGAGATATTCGCCCGGCTCTGCTTGTCGACGAGGATGCCGCCGAAGGAACTCACCCGCCGAGGCCAGCCCAAATCCAGCATCCAACGGGCCATGTCGTACATATGCACGCACATATCGCCCACGATGCCGTTGCCGTATTCCATGAAGGCGCGCCAACCGCGGGGATGGACAATCCGATTGTAGGGCCGCAGGGGCGCGGGGCCGGTCCACATCTCGTAATCCAGATAGTCGGGTGGGGTGGAATCGGGTGCGGTGTCACTCGATCGCATGTGGTAATAGCAGCAGAGCTCGACATAGGCGATGCGGCCGAGCTTGCCGGACTTGATAATATCGTTGCGGGCCTCGATCAGGTGCGGGGTGCTGCGGCGCTGGGTACCGATCTGCACCACCCGCCCGTATTTCCGCGCGGCCGCCAGCATGGCCTGACCCTCGACCACATCCAGGCTGATCGGCTTCTGAACATACATATCGATCCCCGCCTGCGCGGCGGCGATCATCGGCAGGGCGTGCCAATGGTCCGGGGTAGCGATGAGCACCAAGTCGAGGTCCTTCTCCTTGAGCATCTCGCGATAGTCGGTGTAAGTGCGGGGCTTCTTCCCGGAGGCCTGGCGGGTGGCCGCCATCTCCGCCGCCCCGGCCAGCATCCGCTTGTCCACGTCACACAGCGAGACGATCTCAACCGGCGCCACCTGCACCAAACGCCACAAGTCGGCCTTGCCATACCACCCGCAGCCAATCAGGCCCACTCGTTTCTTGGGGTCGGCTACCTCGGCGGCATAGCCGCCCAGGGCCGAGAGCGCCAGTCCAGCCGTGCTTACTTGCAGAAACTTTCGGCGATTCATGCGGCTCCTTTTACGCGGAAGCGCTGGGAAAGGCAAGGACATTGAACCGGCCTCAAGGGCCCTCGGCCGGGAGGGTAAAAAAGAAGGAGGCTCCGTGGCCGGGCTGGCTCTCGGCCCGGACCTTCCCACCGTGGCACTGGACGATATGTTTGACGATGGAGAGCCCCAAGCCGGTGCCCCCCTGCTCTCGCGAACGCGCTCGGTCCACGCGATAAAACCGCTCGAACAACCGGTCCAGAGCCTCGGCCGAAATCCCCGGGCCCTCATCCTTCACGCTGACCTCGACGACCTTATCGGGCAACGCCTGCGCCCTCACGGTGATCTTGCCGCCTTCATGGCCGTACTTGATCGCGTTATCAATGAGATTGCTCAAGACCTGCTCCAGCCGGCCGGGATCGGCCCGCACAGCCAGCTCCGGAACCTGGTTCTCCAGTTTTACCTTGGCGGCCGCGGCTCGTTTCTTGAAGTCCTCGAAGACCTTGCCGACCACCGGGACCAAGGCCACCGGCTGCACATCCAGCCGGATGCGGCCGGACTCCAACTCCGAGATGATCAACAGGTCCTCGATCAGTCGGCGGAGCCGGGCGGTATTCCGTTCGATGGTTTGGAGGAAACGCGTCGAGACCTCGGGGTTGTCCTTGGCGCCGTCCAGCAGGGTCTCCACGTAACCTTGTATGAGCGACAGCGGGGTGCGCAACTCATGGCTGACGTTGGCGACGAAGTCCTTGCGGACGTCCTCCAGTTGCTTGAGGCGGGTGAGGTCGTGGAAAACGATGATGGACCCTTGGCGCCGACCATCCGCACCACGAACGACGGCCCCATTGAGTTGCAGCCAACGCTCGGCAGGACGCGAGAGCCTGAGTTCCGTCCCCAGAATCTCCTTTTGAGCCGCGAGCGGCTCGATCGCCTCAGCCAGCTCATGGAGCCGCACCGCCTCGAGAATCGTGCGCCCACGAATATCGACCGCCACGCCGAAGAGGGTGAAAAAAGCGCGATTGGCCAGGACGATGCGGCCCCGCTCATCCAAGACGAGCAGGCCCTCCAGCATGCTGTCCAGCAAGGCCTTTTGCTGGGCCTCGATCTGGAGCGAAGCGCATTGCTGGTCTTGTTTGAGTCGCGCGATCTCCGCCGCGGCCGCCTGCTCCGCTCGCCCCAGTCGGCGACGCCAAACAAGCTGCAGCGCGGGCAGCGAAGCCAGCGCCAGAAAAGTGAGGATGGGCCAAACCATGGGGGGCTCCCCGGGCACCCACTGCCCCAGGGCGGCATTCAGCTCACGACTCCACAAAACGATAACCGACGCCGCGCACGGTGTGGAGGTACTTGGAGGCTGGCCCCAGCTTCTCGCGCAACCGCCGCATGTGGGTGTCCACGGTTCGAGTATCGATCAGGCTATTGTATTCCCACACATCGCGCAGCAGTTGCTCGCGGGACTGGACCCGGCCGCGCCGCTGAGCCAGCATGGTCAACAATTTGAATTCCGTGGCCGTAAGGTCGATGGTCTTCCCCTGCCAGCTCACAATATGGCGGGGTGTATCTATGAGGAGCTCACCGAACTTGAGGATTTCGACGGGTTCAGCCGCTGCCTGACCCCGCTGCAGGAGTTTCTTGACCCGGAGCACCAACTCCCGAGGACTGAACGGTTTAGTGATGTAATCGTCGGCCCCCAACTCGAGTCCCAGAATACGATCAATCTCGGCCGCCTTGGCGGTAACCATCACGATGGGAATCGCCGCTGTCGCCGGGTCGCGCCGGAGCATCTTGCAAACCTCCAAGCCGTCCACCTCGGGGATCATCAAGTCCAGCACGATCAGGCTGGGCAGCAGCGAACGGGCCTTCTGCAAGGCCTCGGTTCCGTCGGCAGCCGTCACGACCTCAAGCCCAGCCTGCTTCAGGTTGAACTCGACCAACTCAACCGCCTCCGGTTCGTCATCTACTACCAGGACTTTAGGTTTCACGCAGTCCATGAATATCATGTCTCCCCTCGGGCAACAACCCTCGGACTGTGACAAGCTAGTTACAGAGACATGACAGAACGGCGTCGCAGGCATCGCCCCGGTTCCGGCCGGCACTCAGACCAACCCCTTGATTTCCCACCCAGCGCGGTAGGGACGGCTGACAAAATGGTTGGCCTCAGGCTTGTCAAACCGCATCTTGGCTGAGTCCCATTTGAGCGTGGTCTGGGGAAAACGGGAGGCCACGCCCCCCAACAGCACGGCCTCGGTCAACGGCCCCGCGTAGTCGAAACTGGCGCCCGTGGCGCCCTGCCCCTGGCAGGCGGATACAAACTCCGCCCAGTGGTTGCCGGACGGGATAGCCGGGAACTTCACCCCGTCGAAGGCCTTATCCGGGTAGAGCAACGCGGGAGCCCAATGCGGCAGCACGAGCAATCCCTGCGTGCCCACGAAAATGGACCCCGTACCGGGAAGATCGTCCGCCTTTCCATCCGTCTTCAGCATCGCTACCAGCTCGGCCGGGGGTCGTTGAGCGCCGTCATACCAGGTAAGCGGGAGGGTCGTGCCCTCGGTCAAGGGAGTACCGGGGAAGGTATAGTGAATGCGAGAGTCCATCGCCCAATTCCAGGCGTTGGGCGCCGCGCCCTCGGATCGGACGGAGAGGGGTGCCTTCAGGCCGAGCGCGGTAAACACGGGGTCGAAGATATGGCAGCCCATATCGCCGAAGGTGCCGGTTCCGAAATCCAGCCGTTTGCGCCAGTTGGCAGGGTGGTAATACTCGCCGCCCAAATAGGGACGATTGGCACAGACACCCAGCCACAAGTCCCAGTCGAAGCCCTTAGGGACGGGGTCGGAACGCTCCGGCCGCGCGGCAGGATCACCCCAGGATTTGGAACACCAGGAATGAACTTCTTTGATCTTCCCGATCGTGCCAGCCTGCAACAGGACGGCCGCGATGCGGTAGTGGTTGACCGCGTGGATTTGGATCCCCATCTGGGTCACCAGCTTCTTGCGCCGCGCATATTCGGTCAACCGGCGCACCTCGATCAGGTCGTGTGCCATCGGTTTCTGACCATAAACGTGCTTGCCCAGTTCCATGGCGCTCATGGCGATGCTGGCATGCATATGGTCGGGCGTCGAGACGTTCACTGAATCCAGGTTCTTGGCCTCCCGATCCAGCAATTCCCGCCAATCCTGGTAAACTCGGGTGTGGGGAAACCGCTTCTGGAGCTCGACGGCCCGCCCCAAATCCACCTCCGCGACGGCGACCAGATCGACGTTCTTGCAATGGGCAATCTCGGTGAGATCGGACCAGGCCATGCCGCCCGCGCCAAAGCTGGCATGACGCAGGAGACCACCCGGGGGACGGGCTATCAGGTCTCGAGTGACGAACGGCGCGGCCAAGGCAGCCGCCCCGATGGTTTTCAGGAAGGCACGACGATTGACAGGATAGAGAGGTTTCATAAGGTAACGGAGAAGCGCACCGTGGTTGGTTTCGTGGCAAGATTTGAGCACAACAGCATGGCGCCAGCAGACCAAAAGCCCGGAACGGGGTCAAGAGTCGACCTCGGATTCTCATCCTTCGCTGGACTGGAAGCCGTCGTAATTCTCATTCTGGCGCCAGCCGGCCCGCCAGGAAATCCTTGAACCCGTCCAGGCTCTTCCAATCCGTGGCCACGCTGACAGATTTCGCCTGGTCATCGATCCGGGTGAAACCGTCGTCGGTCACACGGATGCCCAGCCGTTCCATGCGGCAGAGGTCCTGGCGGCAAGCGAGATAGACGGCGACGGTATCAAAGAGCACGCTGGAGTGCTGCTCTGCGGCTTCCTTGGCTTGGTGGTTGGCCTGACTCCAGAGACGATAGTTCTCGATCACGGTTGCGGCGATCAAATCCTTGGAATCGCGAATCCGTCGGTAACGAGCACCTTCCAGGGTGACGCGACCGCAAGTATCCAGGGGCGTAATGACGATGTCCCAGGGCGCGGTAAAAGCCCGCTGGCAGGCTTTGGGGTCGGCCTTGACGTTCCATTCGGCGGAGACGGTCTTGCCGCCATCGTAGCCCATCCGGACGCTCCCATACATCCCGACCAAACGTGCTCGCGTGGCAATCTTGGGCTCGCGGGCCAGCGCCGCGGCAACGTTGGGTATGGGCCCAATGGCAATGATCGTCACGGGTTCCTTGGATGCCAAGACCACCTCGATGATGGCCTGCACGCCATCTGAATAAACTTTGCCGGGATAGGCGCTGAGCTCAAAATCCTTGACCCACGCCGCCTGCGGCCCTTCGCCCCTCGGCTCAATGTCCATCCCGACGCCAACCGGAATGTCGCCGTGTTCAACGGTCTTCAGGAACTTCGCCAGCAGCTTGGCTCGGTACTGCGGCTTGCCATACTCGCCCACGACCAGCTTCAGGTCCAACTCCGGGCTCTTCAGCAGCAACCCCAGCGCCCAGGTGTCGTCGATGTCGTCTCCGATGTCCGTCGCCAGGATCACCGGGGTGCGTTTGGCCGAGACCGAACCGGTCTCCGCAGCCTGGACTGCCAACCCGCAGGTCAATACCACCAGGGCCAACCTCACGAGCCTTCGCGCCGCTCTGTTCCATCGAGCCATCATGTGGCCAATGTGAACCGAACGACCTGGAAGTCAAGCCTCCGGGCGCTACAACCCGCCCACCGCCGGCTGCAGCCAGGGGGTGAGACTCCAATACCACATCGAAGGCTTTAGGCTGGCGACATGCCCATCCATAAAGGCGACGGCGCTGCGGCCATTATGGCGCGGGTCCGGCCCACCCCAGTTCGGGTCATCGCCCGCCACGCCCCCGGTATCCGGAGCATCGTCGCCGGGGTCGTGAAGGATCCAACAACCGGGTTTCTCCGGCGTGGCCAGAGTGACACAAACCAGGGGATTGGTCGTATTGAGCGGTTTGGTCCCGGAATCGGCCAGGTAGGCGACGCCGGCGGGTCGGGCAATTCCTCCGCGCACGCCGGGCCACTGCGAGTACGGCCACGGCGCATAATCACAGCCGCCCACGCGAAAATTCATCCCGTAGTTCGAAACCCCCAGATCCGCGGGACCGGTGGGATATTCCTGAATAAACTGATTGAAAACCCGGCTGCGCACGGGGCAAAGCAGCAGATTGGTGGTCTTTTGGTAAGGCAGAAGGAAATCAAACCAGGCTCTTCGACCGCCCGCGATCGTCGATGAATTATCTCCGGTCACTTGGAAGGTCAGGCAGTACTTGCCGTTGTATTCGTCCGCGTACAACTGGCAAGCGGTGGTGATCTGGCGGAGGTTGTTGACACAAGCGGTGGCCTGTCCCTTTTGCTTGGCTTTCGAGAGCGCGGGCAACAACATCGCGGCCAGGATCGCGATGATCGCAATCACCACCAGGAGCTCGATCAGGGTAAAAGCCGCCGCGGGGATTGACGTCACGGTTTGGACAGGAACTCCGTGAGGGCGGTTCTGAGGCATGGCTTTCACTGAGAAAACCCATAGCCCAGCCCCGAGGGGAAGTCAATGACTCCACGAGCGGAGGTAATGTGCTTGTGGCTGAGGCCCCGCAGCTTAGACTGGTGGCGAAATCGATGATCTTCCATTTGCCGGATATAATCGGCCTGCTCTGGGGCGGGTCCGAACTTCGCCTGGCCCTGGCGAAACGTTCCAAAGCGGATGCGGTTTCCAAGGATCGCCATTCCCTGGCGATCATCTGGCTGGTGATTCTCCCCGCCATCGCGCTGGGCGGGGTCGCCGCTCGCCGACTCCCCGGGTGCGGGCTCCCGTGGCCGGGCACAATTCAGTGCGTCAGCGCCGGCCTCTTTGTGGCGGGCACGGTTCTGCGTTGGCTTGCCATCCGCCACCTCGGACGTTTTTTCACCACCAATGTGGCGATCGCCAAGGATCATCGGTTAGTTGATTCCGGCCCTTACCGTCTGGTCCGCCATCCCAGTTACACCGGCAGCCTGGTCGCCGCATTCGGGTTCGCCTTGAGTTTCTCCAATGGGGCGTCGCTCCTGATCATCTTTGCACCCTATGCCGCGGTCATACTCTGGCGCATCCGCATCGAAGAGCAAGCGCTGACCGGCGCCCTCGGTAGGGATTACACCGCCTACATGCGGCGAACCAAACGCCTCATTCCCAAGGTCTTCTAGTTCGGGCGCCCTTTCCCATCCCGCGCCCTGCGGCCCAGGGCTGACCCGGGGTGGATCGTGCCTCTTTTTATTTCCGGTTTTGCCTTGAGGCAGCTCGCGTGGACGGGCAACCTGCCGATCGATGTCCAAATCACACTCCGTTTGAACCTATGAAGACCGTGGAAGTCATCAGCCTGCTGCTCGCTGCGAGTGCGACCCTGGCGCGGGGGGCTGACCCCGCCAAGACGGCGTCGGGCGCCACTTATTCGGAAAAGAAGTTCTATTTCGCGGCCTGGGGCGGGCCAGGTTCGGGGACGGAGACCAACCAACAAGCCCGCCTAGCCAAGCTGGCCGACGCGGGTATCACAGATCTCCTCCCAGGGGATGGTCCCGAGCGATTGCGGGAGCTAATCCGGCTGAGCCAGCCTTTCGGCATCCGCATTCATGCCTGGCACTGGATGATGAATGTGGGCGGCGCCAAGGAATGCCAGGAACACCCGGATTGGTATTCCGTTAACCGCTTGGGCCAGACCTGCCGGGATTTTCATCCCTATGTCGGCTACTACAGTTTTCTGAGTCCTTTCTCCCCCGGCGCACGCGAGTATGTCAAGCAGGGCGTGCGTGCCATCGCGCAAGTCAAGGGCCTGGCCTCGGTCCATTTTGATTACATCCGCTATGTCGATGTCATCCTCGGCTCGGAACTCCAATCCCATTACCAGCATGATGGCGGGCCGCTCCGGCAGGACCGCCTCCTGGCCGAGTACGATTTCGGCTACCATCCGCTCGCCCGCAAGGAATTCAAGGAGAAGTTCGGTGTGGACCCCATGGACCTCCCGGACAAAGAGGAGAACGCCGCCTGGAAGCAGTTCCGTATGGACGCCATTACCTCCCTCGTGAACGAGTGCGTGGACATCTGCCATGAGGAGGGAACCTTGGCTTCAGCCGCTGTGTTTCCTTTCCCCGAGCTGGCACGCGAGTACGTTCGCCAGGACTGGGGCCACTGGAATCTGGACCTCTTTTTCCCCATGGCCTACAAAAAGGACCATGGTGGGAACGTGGATTGGGTCGGGTTTGCCACCAAACAAGGGGTCCGGGACTTGAAGCCCGGACAACGCCTCTTCACCGGAGTGTTAGTGGACCATTACGGCAGTAACCTGGCCGAGTTCGAAGCCGCTATCCACCAGGCGCGCGACCATGGCGCCAGCGGCATCACCTTCTTCACCGCCAACTCCCTCAAGGACTCGCATCTCGCTATCATCAAACAGTGCAACGCCGCTTTCAACCGATAGCCCCCCCAGACGCGCCACTCGACGGCCGTCTCTCGACCGGGTCGCTCGTTGCTTCGGCGCGGCTGATAGTGGCCTCCCAGGCCGATCGTCCGCGACCAGGTCGTACTGCGGCGATCGCACCTTCCTTCTCAACTGCCTGTGAGCGCAATCCTGCATCGTAGACGCTTTCTAACGGCTGCGGCGCAAGCAGTCGCCGGCGCGACCTTGACCGGTTGGGGCGCCGCCCTCCGGGCCGCGCCCGCTCAGTTCCCCTCCGATGCCGACACCTTCCCCATCATCGACGCCCACACGCACTTCTACGACCCGACGCGCCCGGAAGGCGTGCCGTGGCCGCCCCGCGACGACCAACTTCTCTACCGCCGGGTGCTGCCCGAGAACTACCTTGCCCTGCAGGGCGTGAGGAAACCCGTGACCGGCACGCTCGTCGTCGAGGCCAGCCCGTGGATCGAGGACAACCAGTGGGTGCTCGACCTTGCGGCGAAGCAGTCGTTCATCGTGGGCTTGGTCGGAAACCTGCCGGTCGGCACGAAGCAATTTGGCGCGCACCTGAAACGGTTCTCGCAGAACAAACTCTTCCGGGGCATTCGCCTTCGTGACCGGAAGCTCGACGGCACGCTGGATGACCCCGCCTTCGTCAGCGACCTGAAGTTGCTGGCCGGCTTTGACCTATCGCTCGATTTGGTGGGTGGCCCTGAGATTCTCCCGTTCGCGGACCGGCTGGCCAGAGAGGTCCCCACGCTGCGTATTATCATCGACCATCTGGCCGGCGTGGTGGTGGACGGGAAAACACCCCCGGCTGATTGGCTACGGCAGATGCGCGCGCTGGCGCCCAGGCCGGCGGTTTGCTTCAAGGTCTCCGGGTTGGTCGAAGGCACCGGTCGCGGCGACGGCTCAGCGCCCAGTGATGTGGCATTCTACCGCCCGGTGCTGGATACGTTGTGGAATATGTTCGGGCCTGAACGCCTGATTTACGCCAGCAACTGGCCGGTGAGCGGACGGTTTGCTCCGCTGGCCGCCGTTCAGGGCATCGTTGCAGACTATTTCCGCAGCCATGGACGCCAGGCGGAGGCAATGGTCTTTTCGCAGAGCGCCAGGGCGGCCTACCAATGGGTGCTCAGGCAGTGAAAGGGTCCTGCAATAGTGACACTTTTCCGTGCTCACGGCGCCTCCCGGTCGAGCGATCCAGCCGGTGCGCGAAGCGCGCCCGGGCCTTGCTCACCACCGCATAGTCCAGTCTGCCGGCCAACTGGCCCAACTCGGCTAATCGCAGCCGTCCGGCTCGCCTCCCCAGCCCCGAGGCAGCGTCCCGCCTCCAGTCCCCATGACCCCGGTGGGTTTTCGCTGAACGGGGTCGGAACGCGGTCCCGACCAGGAGGTGGAAATGGTTGGACATCAGCCAACGCGGTGGATAAAAGTGGGAGACACTCAAAGGCTGCCACAACGCAGGCTGGCCAGACCCGGCGGAGGATCAGGATGAGAGAGTACGAGATTGTCGATACCAATGCGGACAACATCGGCGCGTGCAGTTTGTGCGGCAACAAGTCCGACAAGAACGAGGGGCGTCGTCGCAAGTCTGATTGGCTCAAACAGCGCTACGCGGAAGGCCTGAGGTTCAAGGTGCTCCGCTCACGCGAATGCGGTGATATCGGGATGATCGAGTATGCCCCTGGCAGTCATACCTGGAGACCCGTCCAAGCGGAGGGCTACCTCGTCATTCATTGCTTGATCGTCTCCAGCAGGCACCAGAGGAAAGGACTCGGTACTGTCCTGCTGGATGATTGTCTGAGGGACGCGAGGAAGAGCCAGTGCCGAGGGGTCGCAGTGGTCACCAGTTCAGATAGTTTCATGGCAGCAAGCGGTTTGTTCCTCAAGGCGGGTTTTGTCTCGGTGGAGAGTAACCCTCCTTATGAGCTACTCGTCAACAAATTCAACGCCACCGCGCCCGATCCTCGTTTCATCGTCAACCGGGAGCGCGCCCTGAAGAGACACCCGAAGGGCCTCACGATCCTGGCTGCCGATCAGTGCCCTTATGTCGCCAATTCGGTGGCGAGAATTTCGCAGGCGGCCCGAGCCCTGCGGCTGAAGCCGAAAGTGGTTCGAATCAGCAGCGCCAAGGCGTCCAGGGAGCTTCCAACGCCCTATGGGGTGTTCAGCATTATCTACGATGGAAGGCTGCTGGCGGAGCGTCCGATCAGCGCAACGAGATTCACAAACATCATGAGGAGCCATCTCGACCACCGATGAGCACTCTTCATGGACTCCGGCTTGCCTGCGGACAATCTCCGCCTGAACCTCCGCCGGCCTGGCCTGCCGGGCCGACCTGTCCGCCATACCTCCGAACCCCGCGAACATCGTTACACCAGCCAGACCGCTCGTGTTTTCGCGCCCCGCACCTTTACTGGGGCACACCCACACCCTTGGTGCCCAACCGGTGGGCACTCACGGGCGAGCAGCCCCGGGCATTGGGCACGGACCCCAGCTCCGCGAGCGACACTGCCGACGCCGTCTCAACGATCGGCTACGCCCGCGATCCCGATGGAGTGCCGTCTCCCGCCTCACGGGGAGGCCAGGAGGCGATACAGCCGGGGCGGCTGCCGGAAGGCGGTGACATCGAAATAGAGTTGCGGCGAGTTAGTGAGTGTCACGGTATCCAACATCACCCAGGCGTTGGTCGGGCCGAACTGGTTGATATAATCGATTTCCACCAAACTCCCGACCTTCCCGCTCAGCGGAATCCTCGGGGCCAGGATGAGGTTCAGAGCCGGCGCCGGGCCGGCGGACTGCCAGGCTCGGTAAAACCGTTGCGCGGGCCGGGGCTGCGAAAGGTCAAAGCAGAGCTGCGGCCCGCTACTGAGGATCGTGTTCGTGAGGGAGGTCCACCGCAGGCCAGGTCCGACCAGGCTGTCCGCCTGCTCGACGTGGAGCAGGCTGCCGGACGCGCCCGTCAACTGGACGGCGAGGATGGAGCTTCTATCGACTGGCGCAACGACACTCAGCAGGGCCGGGGCGCTGGTCACCGCCCCTACCAGATTCGAGACGACGACGGTGTAAGCCCCCGCCTGACTGGGTTGGAGGTTGGTGAGCTCAATCGAAGAATTGGTGGCGCCGCTCAGCGCGCCGGTGCCACCGAAATACCATTGGTAGTAAGTGGATTCCGGCGGCGTGTCCGTCACTTCCACAGAGAACCATGACGTGGCCCCGGTCTCAGCCGTCTGGGTCCAGGGCGGCGTTGTCACGGAGGGCAGCGTGACGGCCAAACTGAAGACCACGCCCGAATTGGAGTCCCCTCCAAGACTGGTCGTCCCATAGAGTGTGCTGCCCGCCAACGCCAGGCCCGCATACGGACATGACCCATTGCTCCCAGTGAAGCTCTTGAGCACCGCGTAGCCCGACCCGTCCGTGTTCAGCTTGAAGACCACGCCATCACCCGAAGGGCCGCCGGAAGACGAATGGCCCGAATACGAACTTCCGCCATATTGCGCGGTCCCATAGAGCGTGCCGCCCGCCAAGACCAGGTCCGACGCGGAAATCGCCCCATCGCTGCCGGTGAAGTTCTTGAGCACCGCGTAGCCCGACCCATCCGTGTTGACCTGGAAGACCACGCCATAACCCGCACTGCCGCCACACCACGTCGTCCCATAAAGCGTGCCATTTTCCGTCGCGACCAAGCTCGCATTGGGATTCCAGCCATCGCTGCCGGTGAAGTTCTTGAGCACCGCGTAGCCCGTCCCATCCGTGTTGACCTTGAAGACCAGGCCATAACCCGCAAACCAAGGACTGCGACTGTACGCACTGCCGCCAAAAAAAGTCGTCCCATAGACCGCGTTGCCCGCGATGACCAAGTGCCCAGCCGGGCGCAGGCCATCGCTGCCGGTGAAGTTCTTGATTACTGTGTAGCCCAACCCGTCTGTGTTGACCTTGAAGACCACGCCACCACCCGCACTGCCGCCATACCACGTCGTCCCATAGAGCGTGTTGCCCGCCAGGGCCAGACTTGCCATTGGACGGGACCCGTCGCTGTCAGTGAAGCTCTTGAGCACCGCGTAGCCCGACCCATCCGTGTTCACCTTGAAGACCACGCCATAACCCGTACTGCCCCCATAGAACGTCGTTCCATAAAGCGTGTTGCCCGCCAAGACCAAGCCCCCCTGCGGGAACCAGCCATCGCTGTCGCTGAAGTTTTTGAGTACCGTGTACCCCGACCCGTCCGTGTTGACCTGGAAGACCACGCCATTACCCGAACTGCCGCCACCAGTCGTCGTCCCGTAAAGCGTGCCACCCGCCACGACCAGGACCCCGTCCGGGGCCGCCCCATCGCTGCCGGTGAAGTTCCTGAGAACCCTGTAGGTTTGGGCGGACGCGGCGCTGGCGAGCGTTAGCGCCAGCATCACGCCCAGCCCGACCGGGCGCATCCCCCACCCTCTCCTTTTCAAATCGCGACCGCCCCGTGAGCCTGGCTGGAAGCTCGCTCTAGCCTCGGTTATGTCCCTTCGGGCCATCATAATCACAAACAGAATGCAGATGCGCCGAAACCGTTAACTCCGCAACCGAACCTTCGA
>Ga0316225_1001128_pt1 | contig 27399 bp, 11 predicted proteins | sample TBH18015metaG_FD_206010 | JGI IMG/M metagenome (GOLD analysis project Ga0316225, IMG submission 206010) | Freshwater microbial communities from Trout Bog Lake, Wisconsin, USA - TBH18015 | ecosystem: Environmental > Aquatic > Freshwater > Lake > Hypolimnion/Profundal zone | place: USA: Wisconsin... | reverse complement strand
CAAGGCGCCGCCGGTGGTGAAGGTGAGGCCGTTGGCGTACACCGTGGCGCTGACGGTGGCGTTGAGCGAGGTGAGATTAAAGACGGCGTTGTCGGTCAGGCCGTTCGTGGAATCCCAGGGCGTGCCGGAGACGCCTGTCCAGTTGGTGTTGGTGGTGTTCCACGTGCCGTTGGTGGCGCCCGACCAGGTGGCGGTGGAGGCATTGGCGGCGGTGGGAAGAAGCGCGCACGTGAGCAGCGCGCCGATGGAGCAGGCCAGGGCGGACCGTGGAGGTTGAGCGGTGCGGGCGGTGAGCGACAATATGGAATGGGTGTCTGGGTATTTCATAGGTGGAAAGGATGGGTGAGGTTGGTGGTTTGGTGTGTGGAGAAGTCTCCACAAGCGCCAATTTTTCAGATTTTCTTGATCCGTGCTATGGCCCGTACGGGCCATTTTTCGGTTTTTTTGAGTTTTTCGGCGAGACCAGAATGGCCTTAAGGTCGTTTTCGGACGGATTTCGGCACTGTTGGCAGTCAGCGCCCGGGTCGAGGATTCCGGGGAGCGCAGGTGCCTCGCCCAATACCGTTCGAATAAGCAGCGGGTTTGAAAACGGTGGGGCTTTGGTGGTCGCGCCAGCGCGTTTTTTGGAACCCCCAACGCAATCCGTTGCGAGTTACATTCCCTTGAAGCTGCTCGCGTTTGCGCGCTCGTTCGCGAATTGAACTTGGGAATGCTTCCATCTTCGAAACTGCGCTCCGTAACGAAAGAGCGCGATGGGGCACTGGCGATCAACTCAGCAGCCCCAGTTCAAAGGCCCTCGCCACTGCTTCGGTACGGTCGGCCGCCTCCAGTTTGTCGATTACGGCTTTGACATGATGCTTCACCGTGTGGTCGCTAATGCCGATAGCTTTGGCGGTTTCAGCGTTGGTGAGGCCGCGGCGCAGACAGTCGAGCACCTCCAGTTCGCGGGTGGAGAGGGCGTGCATCAGCGGTTGTGGCACGGAGCCGGAATGCTCCCAGCATGTTGCGCCGGATTGGACGCTGCGGATGCTGCCGGCCAACTGCTCAAGGGTGACCTGCTTGGGCAAAAACCCGCGCGCGCCAAGCTCTTGGGCGCGGCGTACCTCATGGGCGAGCGAACTGGACGCAAACATAATTACGCGCGCGGCGGGACTTGCTTGCAGCAGGCACTCCAGGACATGAAAGCCGTCTTTGCCGGGAAGCCGCACGTCGAGCAGGGTGACGTCGGGTTGCAGGGCGGCATGGATACGGATGGCCTCCGCGGCATTGCCAGCCTGCCCAATGATCTGAAAGGCCGGGTCGAGGCCCAGCATGGAGGCCAGCGACTCGCGGAGGACGGCATGGTCATCGACGAGGAGGATGCTGATGCGAGAGATGGGAGTCATGGCGCGGTTGGGGCTGGAGAGGACGAGGGGAAAAGGCGATGCATCGCGGCCCATGGCAGCACGACGACCAGTGCGACGCCCTGACCGGGCGCGGAAGTGAGGGTGAAAGCGCCCTCCAGTTCATCCACGCGCCTTCTCATGCTACCGATGCCCAACCCGCCGTGCGGCGTGGGGTGTGGCTGCGCAGGGTCGAATCCGCTGCCGTTGTCCTGAATGGCAAGCCGGAGAGCGTCTGTAGTGAATTCCACTTGCACTTGAATGCGGGTGGCGTGTCCGTGACTCAGTGCGTTTTGCACGGCTTCCTGCACGAGCAACAGCAGGCTGCCCGCGGCCCTTGCCGGCACTGTCCGCGGTGTGCCTGAATCGGCGACCTCGACGACCCCGGACGGCCAGTGATCCATTCCCGCCAGCGCCTGCGTGAGCAGCTCGACAAAGTCCGCGGAATCCTTGGAAAGCTCGTGCAGGCCCCACATCAGGGCCCGCATTTCGTGCTGGCTGTGGTTTAAGATTTTCTGGGCGGCTTGGACATGGGGCAGCGCGGCGGCCGGATCGCGCACACAGAGATTGGCCACGCTCTCCAGGCGGTAAGACGCGGCATTGAGAAGCTGATGCACGCCGTCATGGAGGTCGCCGGAGAGCCGCATGCGCTCCCGCTTGGCGGCCCGGTGTTCCAACTCGGCGTTTCGATGCGTGCGCAGGGCGGTTTCGATGCGCAGGGCTTGCTGCTTTACAGTCCGGCGCAATAATACCACCCAGGCTGAAGCGATGGCCAGCACCGCCGCGACCGCACCCAAGGCGATTCCAAGCCGCCGGGCAGTCCACCAGGATGGGGCCTCCAAAAGGCGAATATCTTCCGGTCCACGCAGCAACATCTCCACACCCGCCGGGTGAATCAACTCCGGCAAGTGTGTACCCGGTACATAATTGACAATCCCCACACCGGTGAGTTCGACACGGCTGCCCTCCTCGGGCATTCGCGAAATGCCGGGCGATGCGGTAGCAAAACGAAAGGTTACGTTGATTCCCGTGTCCGACTGCAAAGTGAAGGATTCCGCACCGGGGTTAAGCTTGCCGATCAAAGTCCCCCTCAGCCGAACGAGCCGATGGTTGAAATCCACCGGTTGCTTGCCCCAGAATCGAAAGGTGTTGCCCTGGCCAAATTCCAGAATGGTTTCCACCGTGGTGGAAGCAGGCGCGGGGGGCACTCCGGCGGAGAGCCTTTTCACAAGAGCGTTCGTCAGGTAGGCGACCGGGGTTCGAGCCTCCACGAAGCCCGACAGGAGAACCCGATCCCCGACCTTTAGCCCTGTGGAGGGAGTGAGCTTCACGCCAACCCCGCGCTCGCCGTCCTGAATCACCAGTTCATCTGGAGATACCAGGGTGACGGTTCCTTCCACCTGGCATCGATGGGGAGACAACCCTTGCTGACGGAAAGGGGTGAGCGCACCCACTTCGACTTTGGGGGCGGCAAAAGGATCGGGCGGAGGCGGCTTTACGATGACAAAATCCTCCGCCAAAGATACCGCTACCCTGACTCCTGTCTGTTCCGAACGCGAACTGGTAAGCGCCAGCACGTTGCCTCGCACCCGCACCTCGGCATCGATGATGCGTGCGGGTTCATTCCATGCCGCGGGCGATACTTCGAGGATGGTGTAATCTCCCGAAGCGCCGCAAACCCGCAACAGACGCTTGTCATGTTCAGGGTTGCGAATCACAGACTGAACCACCACCGTTTCCAACTCGATGCGCTGACCGTCCTCGCTGCCTCCATTGAGATGGTCGATGGTGACCTGCCTTACCGGCAACGGCCTGCCTTTCCCGAGAAGATTGACGCGTCTATATTGAATGATGGGAGTGAAACCGCCGGAATTGGTGAAGCCTTCCAGTTCCACCTCCATGCCAATATGTTCCAGGCCAGGATGAAGAACCAGGAGCCCGCCGCCGGAATTGACCGCATTCTCCTGATCGAACGGTGGCAATCTAACAGCATAGATCGCCGCCGAGTCATCGGCCAAAATAAAGTCGTCTTGCGGCCTGCCACCCACCCACTGCACCACTCCCCGCACTCGAACGGGCGCTTTCCGCGACGCCTGCTCCCGATTAAGCGCGCGGATGTCCGCGATTGGCGTGACAGGGCGAGCCGGCGCCTGTCCCATCGCACAGCCGACTGCCAGCAGCAGCCATATAACGGCAGACTGGCGCCATTTGCGACGGGGATGACACTCGAGCTTGATGGTCGATTGAGTTAATCCCATCAATTCTTTAAGTCGAGCCGAAAAGACGGGTGCGCTATGGCCCGTACGGGCCATAGCGCATCTCAAGCGGATCTGGAACATTGTTACACGCACAGCCTTCTGTCCTCAACCAATCCACCCCGCTAAACCTGTGAAAAACCGAAACTTCCTTTTATTGACGCTCATCGCCTGCGCCCTTGCCACGCGGCCCGCCCGCGCCGCCACTGGCACCTGGTCGGGCGCCGCCACCGGCACGTGGGACACCACCGCCACCAACTGGACCGGCGTTTCCGGCACGCCGTGGGATTCCACGAACGGCCTGACCGACAACGCCGTCTTCAACACCGCCTCCCTCGCCGCCGTTGTCAGCGGCACGGTTAACACCAACGGAATCACCTTCAACACCTCCGGCAGCCTGAGCAATGGCGTCATCAATCTTGCTGGAACCACGCCGTTCATCAGCGTGACGTCATCCATCACCGGCACCATGAACTCCGCCCTCGCCGGCGCCGCCGGTCTCATCAAGAGCGGCACGGGCACGCTGATCCTTACCGCCTCCAACACCTATAGCGGCGCCACCACCATCAGCACCGGCACCTTGCAGATCGGCAACGGAACCAACGCCACGGCTGGTGCCGGCACGGGCGTGCTGACTTTGAGCAACAGCACCACTCTGCTGCTCAATCTCACTGGCCCCGTCACGCTCGCCAATTCGTCGATAACGAGCGCAACCTCAACGGCGACGGTCCAGAACAACGGCACCGGCAAGGTAACGATCAACAATGCTGCCACAATCGCCGGAACGATTAACGGCGGTACGGCGGGCATCGTGATGAACACCACGCTGACCGGCGTCAGTTGGAGCGCCAAAGGTGATGTCACCCTCAGTTTCAACGGCAGCGCGTCGGTGGGGCCAAGCAGCCCGGGGGCGACATGGCATATTTCGGCCAACAGCTCCTGCTGGCAAATTGGCGCTGGTAGTACGGCCAACGCCCTAACCCTCGACCTCGCAGGCGGCGTGACGCTCGCGGCAAGCTCCGGTCAAGCCGGCGGTGCCCACTACTTCAACAACCTGACCGGCGCGGGCAGCTTCCAAGCCCTGGGCAACGGCGGCACCGTCCCGAACTACTACGTCCTCGGCAACTCGACTCTGAGCGGCACGCTCACAGTGGGCAACAATGGGCTTTCCTTCGGCAACGGCGGGTCAACCGGTGCGGCTGGGGCGACGACCATCGTAGCGAGTTCGACGAATGGCGTGACCTTCAATTCCACCACCGACAACACCTACTCCGGGGTGATGAGCGGCACAGGCGGTCTCATCAAGCTGGCGTCCAACACGCTGACTCTTACGGGCAGCAACACCTACACCGGCAACACAACAATCAACGCGGGCACGCTGATCCTGGCCGCCAATGGCGGCTTGAATTTTGTCGTCACCGGTTCCTCCAACAACCGCATCACGGGAAGCGGCGCGCTGATCGTCAATGGCGCCTTTGCCATAGACACCTCCGCCGTGACCTCCGGCAACCTGTTCTGGACTTTAGTCGATGCCACCAACGCGACCTACGGAAGCAGTTTTGTCGTAACTGGAAGCGGTTGGTCCCAGAGCGGCGGAGTCTGGACCAAGTCGGAACGCTTCAAAACGTGGACTTTCACCCCAGCGTCCGGAGTGCTCTCGCTGGCCACCACCACGTCGCTCTTCGTCTCCCCGGGCGGTTCGGATACGAACCCGGGCACACCGGGCGCACCCATGCAAACCCTGGCCGCCGCCGTGCCTCTTCTGAGCCCCGGCAATACGCTCTACCTGCGGGCGGGGACTTATCGCGAGACACTGAATCCAACAACCTCCGGCAGCCCCAGTGCCCCCATCACCATCGCGGCCTATGGCAATGAAACCGCTGTTATCACCGGTTGCGATCAGCTTACTGGCCCCTGGACGCTGACCAGCAACGGCATCTATAGCACGAGCGTGGGATGGGACCTGACGGAAGGCTACAACCAAGTCTTCGTGGACGGTACGATGCAGCATGAGGCGCAATATCCGAACTGGACGGGAACCAACACCCTGTTGAACCCGCCGACCAAAAGTGTGACGGTTTATACTGGCGGACGAATCAATTCCTCCAGCTTTAGCGGCCAGACGAACAACTTCTATGCAGGATCCCGTTTTTGTGGCCGCGTCGGCGCGCCCGGGGTTGGAGGCTTCGCCTGGCAAACGGCGGTCATCACCAGCAGTTCGAGCAGCAATCTCTACACGGACACCACCACGGAGTCCAATTTTTGGTGGCCCGAATATTCCGGCGACTCCAGCGATCCCGGCATCGGATTTGTCTATGGCAGCCTGAACCTCCTCGATGCGGATGGCGAATGGTATCTGCAAACCAACGCCGTAGCGCCAAACACACTGTATCTGCGCATCACGGGGAGCGCCAATCCCAGCTCCCACCTCGTCGAGGTGAAACACCGCAACTGGTGTATTACTCTGACCGGCAATTACGTCACCGTTAGCGGAGTGCAGACGCGCGCCGGCGCCATCCAGATTTCCGGAACCGGCAACGTGTTGGATAACTGCGACGCCGGCTATCTCAGTCATTTCATGACCTGGGCCGATGCCAACAACAACCCGGGCGGCAACAACACCGAGGGCCGCGGCATTTCGGTCAGCGGCACCGGCAACACCGTGTGCAACTGCACTATTCACGACACGTCCGGCTCGGGCATTACCCTCACGGGGAATAGTTCTCTAATCACGCGCAACCTGATCTACAACACCGATTATTCGGGCACCTATGCCGCCTCTTTGTTTGTTTATAGCGGTGCCGACGATATCATCACCTTCAACACCATGCATGACACCGGGCGTGAAGTGCTGCGCCCCTTCGGCTCGGGACTGTCGGTGATGTACAACGAACTCTACAATGCGAGCATTCTCTGCATGGACGCCGGCGTAATCTACGCTATCAGCGTGGACGGAAGAGATGCCTCCGGTACCGATACCCGAATCGCCTACAACTGGTTGCATGACATTTACAATCCCGGCGGCGACTACCGGAGCCCGCACATCTATTTCGACCGGTACTGCCAGGACTTTCTCGTGGACCATAATGTTTGCTGGAACAATTCCGGCGACAACGGCATCCGCCTTAACTGGCCCAATATGCAAATGCGTTGCTACAACAACACCCTTTTCAACTGCGCAAACTTCGGCGCGCACGATTACAAATGGACCGGCCCCTACAAGACGGGGTGGACGGGATGGACGAGCACTGCGTATCCCGAAACTCTGACCAACAATCTCTACCTTTCCAGCACGCCCCAAACCCAGCTCGTGAATTGGGCCAGCGACGATTTCCGCCTGCTCTCCAGCGCGACGACCTCGATCGATAAGGGTGTTACCATCACCAGCGATACCAGTGGCATCAACATCACCTACGGCTATGCCGGCGCCAAGCCCGACCTCGGAGCCTACGAATATGCCGGCGCCTATTGGATGCCCGGCATCGACGGCTGGGCCGTGGAAGAACCGGCGATCCAGGCCGCGGGCGCGACCAGCGTCTCGTCGACCACCGCCACCTGCTCCGGCACGCTCATTTCCGCCGGCCTTTCCACATCGACAGTACAGCTCTTCTGGGGGCTGGTGGACGGAGGCACAAGCACCGGAGGTTGGGCAAACCAGATGACCGTGAACACCGGCTATTCCGGCAACTTCATCAGCGTCACCCAATCCCTCACTGGGCTTTCGTCGGGAACTCTCTACTACTACCGGCTCCGTGCAACGAATACGAATGGCGAATCGTGGAGCGACGCGTTCACGTTCCAGACCATTCCGAACCCGACGATCCTGTTAAGCTGGAGCGCTGGCTCCAGAACCAACCTGAACGTGCAGATACCCACCCTCACAGGCTTCACCTACAAGCTTGAGTCAACCACCAGCCTCTTGCCTCCTGTCGTTTGGACACCGGTCAGCACCAACGCAGGGACGGGCGCCCTCATGACGAACACCGTCGTTGTGGCCCCGTCCGCGAAGACCATGTTTTTCCATTACGTTGTCACGCCTCAGTGACAAAAAGGAAATTTCTGACGGCGCGAACGCAACACACGCGCCATGTCGGTCGATCCGGTTTGAACGCACCTGAATCGAGGCTACTTACCCGGTCCCGTGTCCTGTGTTATGATTAGACGAAGAAACAATTCGAAATAATTTTAAAAATAGTGGGATTCTTCACGCTCTCTTAATGTCCGTTTGAGTAATTTGCGGGCATGAAAGCTTCCACAAACACATTTCTCATCGCGACGGCGCTGGCACTTGCCTCCTCGACGATCCTGTTAAAAGCACAAGACGGAGGAGACGCGCCGCCTCCGGATGCGCCCCCGCCCGCCCAAGGCGAACGCATGGGTGGTCCTGGCGCCGGACACAGGCCGCCTCCGCCGCTCGAATCCGCTCTCGACGCCAATGGCGACGGAGTCATCGATGCCGATGAAATCGCAAACGCTTCCGCGGCTTTGAAAAAACTCGATAAGAATGGGGATGGAAAACTGACACCCGATGAATACAAGCCGCAGCGCCCCGGAAGCGGCTCCGACCAGAATGAACCTCGCGGTCCCCGTCCGAACAGAGAAGGCGGCGCCCAGCATGAGCCAGAGTCCGGTGGGGGTGATACGCAGCCTATGCAGGGAGCAGGAGCACCGCCGCCCGAACCGCCTGCATCGCGCGAAACCGAACCCCAGAGTCACTCCGGCGACGAACACCGGACCAAAAGCCATCCAGACTCCGCACAGAAGTATTCCATCGAGCAAGCCGTTTCGGACAACGCCCAACTGCACACGATCGCTTTCAGCGGACTGGCGTTCCTCACGGGCGATTTTGGCGCGTCCACGTTCATGCCACCGGGAAAAGTTTGCGACTTCTTTGGCTTCCAATATATGCGCGACATCGATGCCGCCGGCAAAGGGCACAACCCGATGTTTCTCAACCGCGTTGCCGGCAATGTGATGCACGTCCTGAACGACGCGCAGAAACAGAAGTTCATCGATCTCGCCAATGAGCAGGCCCCTCAGTTGGAGCAACTCGCCCATATGCGGTTGCCGTTGATCAAGAGCTTCCATCGCCAACTCGACGGACAAATTCCGGTCGGCAGTTCCGGCCTGAACGAGGCGGCGGTCGTCCGGTATACCGGCGAGCTTTTCGCGAAAGATGCGGAATTGAGCCTGCGCCGGGCGGAAGTCATGGGGCAGGTGTTCCGTTCGCTAACCGCAGACCAGAAAGCCTATTTGGGCCAGATGAAGTTCGGCGATTTCAACACCTGGCCGGCTCTTGACGAACGGGACCTCCTTAAAGCGATCGGGCGCGGGAAATCGCAACTCTTCAACGTCGCATTCATGACCTACGCGAGCGAATTCTTCAGTTGGACGGCGGGCAGTCTGAAAGCGGACACCTACTTTTGCCCGGAACGGCACGGCACCTATTTCGGGGGCTTCTACATGAAAGACATGCCCGCAATGGGCAAACGCAACTTTGACATCAGCACCTCGCGCACGGGGGACAGCGGTCGGGCGCTTCTGGAGGAAGTCATGACGGAGCCGCAGCGCAAACTCATCACCGGGATATTGCCCAAGCAGCATAAGCCAATTATGGAAACGATTGAGGTGCGCCGCTCCATCGCGCAGGAATTGCGAAAGTTCCTGGTCGGCCAAACACCCGACCCAAAGAAGGTTCTTTCGTTGGGCCGCCATTACGGCGAATTGGATGGCGAGATGTCGTGGCTCTACGCCACTGCCTTTGCAAAAGCGAACCGCACGCTCACTACCGACCAACGCGCCTCGCTCATGAAGCTGCGCAATTTGGATGGCTACAAGAGCGCGGATGCATACCTCTATTCGCACCCAATTTCAAAGCCGGAGATTCCAAACACCGATTTCCTATTCCAACCCGTCACTAAATAGATCCGCAATTAACCCAAACAGCTAGAAAGCCAAATGCTATGAAAATTCGTTTTACAGCTCTGATGGCGCTCATCGCCCTTGGCTGTGTATCCCATGCACAAACTTCCGGAAGCAGCAACCTTCCGGCATATACCACAACGCAAACAATCTCCGATTTCGCCCAGCGCACGACGCTGGCCTTCGCCGGCCTCGGCATGATGACGGGAAATCTGAATTCCCAGTCCTTCTTCCCACCTGGTAAGGTTGCCGACTACACCGGCTTCCAATACCTGCGTGACAACGATCCGGACAATATGGGGCACAACACCAGCTTTCTGACCCGGATCGCCAACAACGTGCTGTATATCCTTAATGACAGCCAGCTTTCCCAACTGACGACGCTGGCTGCGGCTCAGCAAAGCCAAATCGACCTATACGGTTATAAACGGTTCGCATTGATGGAGGCATTTCGTCGCCTTATGGACGGCGACATTCCTTCCGGGTCCGCCGGACTCAGCCTCGACGCCGTAATGCAGGCGTCCCATGACCTTTATCTCATCGATGGCCAAATCAGCTTCGACCGGGCGCTGCTCTATGCGAATATCTACAATTCCATGGACTCGACTCAGACGGCTTACCTGAATGCCATGAAAGGAAAGGGGTGGAGTTCCTGGCCTGACATTACAGACGCCCAGGTTGCTTCCAAAACCCAGGGACTCTCGCAAGATGCAGCAGTTGCGGTGATGACCTACGCCAGCGATCTCTTTAGCTGGTACGCCGGATCGGTCGATGCCGACGTCTATTTCTGTCCGGAACGCCATGGAACTTACTTCGGCTCCTTTTACATCAAGGACGCCCCCGCGGTCGGTCACGAAGGATACAGCATCAGCGAGCAACTCACGGCGACAGCGGGAGCGGCTCTTTGCGACAGTTCGAATGGGTACGTCACCGCAGATCAGGCCGCCGCCATCTCAAGCTTGGTGGACATACAACGAAATAATCTTTATGCTGGCGTTACCAGCATTGTTGGCCTTCGGACACAAATCGCAACGTTGCTACGTAGCCTGCTGGTATCGACGGGTTCCAGCAGCACGGTCAACAGCCAAGTCCTCGCATTGTCCGGCAGTTATGGCGACCTCGATGGCGAGGACAATTACCACTACGCCACCGTTTATGCCCAGGTGTATAATACCATGAGCGCTGCCCAGAAATCCAGCCTCGCGGGTCTGCGAAAGGCAATCATGTCCGGAACGTATTCCGACGGAACGGCCTTTGACTTCTCGGTCTGCAGCACACCGTTTCTTTATTCGGGCGCCATCACGGACACCAGCGTGCTCGCGCCTTATATTGCTGACACCGATTATCTGTTTCTACTCGCCAGCGCGCCGCTGGTCACCACCGGCACCGCCGATAATACAACGGACAACACATCGACGCTTACCGGGACCGTGAATCCAAACGGATCGGAGACCATGCTCTGCTTCCAGTATGGCCTGACGGCAGGTTATGGATTCGTGACCGGAACCCAAGCCGCCGGAAGCGGCACCGACGCCGTGCCTTTCAGCGTCAATATCGGCAGTCTCAATCCGGGCACAACCTATCACTTTCAGCTTGTAGGCTCAAATACCGGCGGAACAGTTTTCGGGTTGGATCAGACGCTGACCACCACCAGTTCGACCTTGGCGCTGAAACCGACTGTCACCGGCGGCCGCGTTTCCGTTCCAGGCCAGAGTATTGTCACCGCAGCGGCATCGGTGGCTCCCAACTGGCTCGCGACGACCGTCCGCTTCGACTACGGACGCACCACCGGCTACGGTTTTCATACGGCGAATGCAAATCTTTTCGCCGGCGGTTCGGCAGCCTCGGTTTCGATGAAGTTGACAGGGCTCGTCCCGCATACCACTTATCACCTGCGGTGCGTCGCCCAAAACGCCCTTGGCGTGACGTATTCAGCGGATATTCCCTTCCGAACCCTGCCTCGCAATGACTTTGACCAAGACGGGTTTGCCGATCTCGTTACGATCAACCCTCGCACGCACGTGACAAACATCTTCTACACGAGAAACGGCTCTGCCGTTGGGGCTCCGGCCACGGGGCCAACCCTGCCGGCAGCCTTGTCGCTGCGCGGCGTGGCGGATGTCGATGGAGATGGCAACAGCGACTGGCTTTTCTACGATAGTGCTAACAAGAGGGTGACGGCGTGGTTGATGAATGGCGCTCAGAAAATCAGAACAGTGCCAGGGCACACGATTTCCGCCGGATACGAAGTTGCTGCATTCGCGGATTTGAATGGGGACGGCAAACCCGATTTGATCCTTTACAAGAAGACTACCCGGCAGGTTGTTTTCTGGATTATGAACGGAATGACGGTCACCAAGTCGATCGTTGGGCCGCTGCTGCCCGCCGGCTTTGCGATCGTTGGCGTGGACGACTTGACCGGAGATAAGAAGCCAGACCTGCTCCTTTGGAATTCCGCCACAGGTCAAACACTGATCGAGGTGCTCAGCGGCCAATTCGGGACCACTTTGGTTTCGAGATTATCCGGTCCACGAATCTCATCTCCATGGCGTCTGATTGGGGTTGATGCATTTAACAGCGACGACACTGCGGATTGGCTGTTGTTCAATCCCGGCACGGGGGCCACCCAGATTTGGAAGATGACTGGAGCGAAGAAGATTTCTTCCATGGCCGGCCCGCGAATCCCGGCAGGTCAGGTTCTCCTTGGACCGAGGTAAAATGATTAAATGAGGAAGGAAACGCATTCCTCGCCGGTTAGCGGCGCGAACGCGATGAGGGAAGCGTAGCCCGCTTCTAATCCTCGGGCCAGCCAATTTCACTGGATGCGAAAAGAGGGCGGTCCGTCGATACAGATTGAAGCGCTTGAGTCCGGCGGTGAACGCGACCGGGCCAGGCGCTTCAGTTCGTATGCTGGAGCAATCCTGTGGTTCTTCACGTTCTCTTAATGTATTTCCGCCTATTCTTGAGACTGTGAAAAACGAAAGCAGCTATCTCGTTCGAGCAGCGGCTATGACCCTGCTGCTTATGATAAACGTGCCCATGACGCAGGGACAGGACACAGGCGACGCACTGCCGCCGCATACCGTTGATGGCGTCAATCATGTCCCGGAAAAGACCGGCGCCCTGGCGTCACCGACGCCTGTGACCAGAGAAGCACTCCAACTGCGAAGTCCCGCTGTCATCGATGGTGGCCAACTCCCGAAAGAGTTTACCGGAGACGGGGAGAGCGCGACGCTGCCGTTGGAATGGAAAGGGCTTCCGGAGGCGACCCGCAGTCTCGCCATCGTCATGCACCACATTGATCGCGAAGGAAAAACTAAATGGTATTGGCTTCTTTATAACCTCCCCGCTACTATTCGCGGCATCCCGAAGAATGTGAAAGGCATCGGAGCTCTTGGAAACAACAGTATCAACGGGCGGACGGAATACGCCCCGCCTCACTCAAAGGGCCCGGGACCGAAAACTTATGTTTATACCCTCTATGCCTTGTCTGCCCCAGTAAAAGTCGACGTCAAGCCTGCCAAGGTCAGTCGCGACATTCTGCTGGCGGCGATGCGGGATCGGATTCTGGGCACGGCGGAATTGAGGGCGGTGTACTCGCGTCCGGCGAGTGTTGCCGTTGATGTACGCAAGCTAACTCACTGACCGCGCAACCGATCTTTGGGGCTTTTCAATATACCCGTCTCATCACGGCGCCACGACCTTGAGACGGATGAACCGCTTTGCCGCACTGCTCATTGGCGCTAGATCCCGAATGACGACTCTTTGCGTTACTCCGTCCGCGTTGTTGGTCGCACTCACGAGCGCGGTCGAGGTGGAGCCGGAACTCCACGTTTGCAGATCGCCGGAGACTTCGACGACATAGGCGATGTCGGTGGCCGCGATGACCTGGGAATAGGTCAATATGAGGTAATTGTCGGAGCCAACAGCGATGATCCCCGGCATCGGAAGGCCCGATGTTCCAGATGTCATGGGATCGAGGCCGAGCGCATATTTCAAGAGATTTGGGATTCCATCGTTGGAGGGGATGGCGGTGTTGGCCGCGATTCCAGCGTTCCCGGTTGTGCCAAAGCATTCAAGACGCCACACTTGAATTGGACTCAGAACGGTCAGGGTGCCGCTTGCGTACGTGATCGAATAGTCCGAATCGACGGCACCGGAGACGTTGATGAGATAAGTGCCTGCCGGACTTCCCGTTGTGGCGCTTGTTGCCAGTATTGGCTGGATCGTCAGGCTGGCCGCTGTGTCACCGTTGACAAGCCCGCAAATACTGCCCGTGAGGGTCGGGATCGCCGCGCCGTAGATTGCGATCTGATTATTGGCGGTAATCACAAGCGGCGCCGGCATTACCGTCAGGCCCGTGGTAGCGCTGCACGAGGCGTAGACGCCGTCCGTTGCAAAGACGGCCCCCACCGCAGCCGTCGAACCGGAGTGAAGTCCGGCGAGGCTGACACCGGCAAGCGTCGCATAGCCGCCAAGATCCGTGGTGGCCGTCCCCACAGTCGTCCCATTGATGTTGAAACTGATCGGTTCACCGGCAACGAAAAGCCCGCCCTGGGTCAATGTTCCTCCAAGGACAATCGCACCGCCGTAAGTGCCCGTGATATTCCCTGCGAAGGAAAAGCTCGATGCGATCAAGCCGTTCGCGGAGCCAAGGGACGCCGTCGCCTCCGGTCCCCACGTCGTGCCGCCGTTGGGAGAGCGCCCGTAGGAAACGTTGTCCGTCTGCGCGCCGTAGGAAACCGCGTCCACCTCAGTAATCCCATTGGTATCGAACAGCCCGATGCTGCCGCCCGTTGCACTAAGGATAAAGCTGGTATGGCGTCCGGTGCCCGTCGTGGCCGATGTTTGTCCGTCCGCATAAAAGAGCAAGTACCCACCGGCGGCGATAGAAACACCTGAACCAATCTGCCACATCGTGGGCGAACCCAGGCTGCTGGAAAGATACATCCCACTCAGACTTAACGCCGTTGTGCCGGTGTTCCGCAATTCAATGACGTCGCGATACTGTTCAAGCGTTCCGCTGGGAGTTAACGTTCTTCCGGTAAATGCGCCGTAACCGAGAGGATAGCGTTCACATCGAAAGATCGTAGTTAGATAGCCGCTGCTCTGATGGGGATCCGCCGGAAGGCTGTCGCCCTGAAAGAGCATCGTGCCGCCGGTACAAGGGTTTTGGTAATCCCAGACAACCTGGCCGCTGGAATTGACCTCCCACGTTTCCCCTTTGACACCGTAACAGATCAGCGTATCGCCGTTGGGCTGCCTCTGGACGCCGCCGACATCGGGGTTGTAGAAACTCGAAGGGGGTGTGGCGCACCAGGTCCATGTCAGCTTTGTGGGGCCGTATGCGGAACCCGTCGTCAGCGCGTAGTTTCCGTTTGTATCGACGGGCGGGGTAAACTCATCGACGCTGCTGTAGTTTCCGCCAGGGCGATTTTCGCCATTGTCAAAAACCAGGATATCGCCGGCCCCGGGATAGCCGGACGGAATCCATTGCGCATTGTGCTGCTGAAAAAGTGTCTCAGCGCCAGTCGCCCCGTAATTTGATGGATCGCCCCAGCGGTACAGGAAATCGCCCCCCTTGCCGTGCGCTCCACCGCTGTGGCTGGCCGCCTGCGCCGTCGTGGTGCTGTGATCGATAATGTAAATCTCGTTCTGATTGCGGGCGCTGATCATAACCTGATCCAGCGCGGCGTTGTATGCGATGCTGTTGGCGTGGTTGAAGAACTGGATTGTATGCTGGCCGCAATTGGCGTTGAGCAACTCCGGATGGCTGGCGACAACGCCGTAGTTCAGCTTGCTGGAGTCGTAACTCTGAATCAGATGGTCCCAGAAGTGCCATTGCCAGGCGACATTGCCGCCGGCGGTTCCCGATTGCTGGACCTCGACCACTGAATCCATCTGAATAGCTCCGCCTGCGGCGAGGTTCGCATCGAACAGCGCTGGATTAAAACCGGCGGCGATCGCCTGTGCGTACGTTTTCTGCTCCACCACCAGCATGAGGATGTTTCCGTTGGGCAAGACGCAGAAATCGTGATGCTGTTCATAGGCCGTGCCGTCACCATTGGTTCCCGAGTATCTGAAAGACCAGACAAGATTGTTGTTCCAGTCGCGCTCCTCGACGATGCCGCCTTCGCCGCCTCCTGTGTTGACCAATGAATTGGTAAGCGCACCAGCCCGAATCAGATTTCCGTTGGACAACAGGTAACAGCTACGACCCGGAGCATAGGTGCTGGTCCAGGAATGCACGACTTGTCCGGTGATATCGATCAGGTAGGTGGTCTTGCCCATCATCGGATCGACAATGGTATAACCCGGGTTCGCGCTGCTGCTGCTGGTGAACAGCCCGACTGTTTGCGTCGGATAGTCCGCGGTTGCCGAGAAAGACGTTGGATTCGCCAGAAACTCGTTAATTTGCAAAGCAGGCGTCGAATGGCCAACCACGTATGAGTAATAGGCCGGGGCGATCGCGGGATCGCTTGAAGAGAGCCCGGTATTATCGGTTGCGGTGACGCTGTAGCATACCAGCGTGCCAGCGGGCTGGGCTGGAATCTGTGCCCCGTAGACGCCGTCGCCTGTAAGGCCGTCGTTATGTGCGCCGTCGTCGTACATGGGGAGGGTTGTGGTCGTGCCGTAGGTCGCCGTCACGGTGATGTCGTCCAGTAAAACCGTGTCGGTTGTGCCGTTGCCCTGGAATTGAAAGCGCATTTTCATGCTGCCGCTCAATTGCGCACTGGTCAGGGTGTAAGTATAGAGTTGCCAGCTATGCGCTGTGCCGCTCTCGCTCAGGCAGGTCGTGAAACCGCTCCCGGCATTGATCTGAAAAGTCCAGCCCTCCGATGACGATCCGCTGGTTGATTTCAGATAAAACTGCACCGAGGCTGCCGTGCCGGCCACGTTGATTCCGTTGACAGTGGTAATCGACGTGTCGGAAAGATTGCTGTCACCGCCTTTGAACTGCACCCCGCAGGCATTTCCGGGGCCGTAATTGGCGCCAACGCTCTGGGCCACCGGCAGTCCTGACGGATTTGTCACCGTCCAGGCATTCACCGCTCCGGTACCAGTCCATGTCGTCGCTTGAGCCGATGCAAACGTCTCCGTAAACACATTGGTGGGCAGGCCACTGCCGCCGACGGTGTAATTGAGCGTGACCCCTGCCACGCTTCCGTCGTCCGTCACTTTGCTGGTGATCCATTCCGCATCGGAGGCTCCCGGGTTTGTCACGGATCGGGTCGTGCTGGTGATCGTTGGCGCACCGTCGATCGTCACGCCCAACGAGGTTACCGGAATGGAATAGAGACTGTGCGGCGTTGTCACGAAGAGAGTCCGCCTGTCGGCGCCGCCGAAACCGAGCCCCACAGCCTGCCCGTGCGCAACAAATGCCGCGACCTGAGTCCCCGCGGGATTGTAAACTACGACACCGCTGCCGGAGGTCATATAAACATTGCCGCCCGTATCGATCTCCATCCCGGTTGCAGCGGCCGCAACGAAGAGCGATTTCCCAGTCAGCGCTCCACTCACGCCTACCGCGTACTTATAAGTCGCCCCAACCCCGGCGTCGCTCACATAAAGCGTGGCGCCGTCGCTGGTGCCGATCAATCCAGTTGGTTCCACGAGGTCGCCAATCACGCGGCTGACCGTACTTCGGTCGGGGCTGATGTAATAAACGTATTGACCGGGCTGCGCCGCCGATCCGGACACGACCGGGTCAGTAAAATAGATCCCGCCACTGGGAGCGATCCAGAGAGCATAAGGACCGTTGAACGGCTTGCCCAGGTACTGCGAAGCTAAAGCTGTGACTGCTCCCAACGGAGATATGGAAACAACCTGCCCGCTGCCGCCTTGGCAGACAACGAGGTTTCCGCGCGCATCGAATTTCAGTCCGTTGGCGCCAGTGCCTAAGTTCGATTGAAAAACCGACGTTTGCCCGGCGGTTGAAAAGATCGAGATCGTCCCTGTTCCGCAATCCGCAAAATAAACGTTTCCACTGCCGTCCGCAGCCACGCCTCCGCCGGATTGCAAATTCGCCTCCGCAACCGTTTCTGACGTGCCGGGCTGAACCGGACTGGCAGTCGCCAAAATCACGCGGAACCCGATCGAGGCATAGGTCGTGTTAAGCGGTTGGCGATAAAACGCGGGGTCGCGGTTGCTAATTCTGGCATCGGTAGCGTCCTGGGCATAGCTTCCGCCGCGAAGCGTATGGTAGGCGCTTCCGTTGAATAGATCGCCCGAGGCTGGGCCGGTTGGGTTGCTGGCGGGGCTGACCTGGTAATACCCGGCGGCATACCAGTCGTTGGTCCACTGCCAAACGTTCCCCGCCATATCATAAAGGCCGTAACCATTTACCGCACTGGACGTCTGATAGCTCGCCTGGCTGCCGGGCCAGTTGAAATCAGTCTTCTGATGCAACGATCCGTCGTAGAAACCGACGGGGGTCGACCACGGATAAACCGCGCCGACCTGGTTAATCTGGGTGAATGTTGCCCATGGATTTTCCGATCCAAGGGTGTTGGTGTGCGATCCATCGGTGTTTGGATCGTTCCCCCACGGATACATGTAGTAGGGGTTGGTGTTTCCGCCGTTGGCGGCGTATTCCCACTCAGCCTCAGTGGGCAGACGGTAGCCGGCCTGGGTGTAATCGCAGGTCCCGCTGGTCAGATTGTAGCACGGCTGGAACCCCTCGGTCGCGCTGAGCCAGTTGCAGTAAGCCACAGCGCCCTGCCATCGAACGCCGACCATCGGCATACTCTGATCGCCAGCCAGCACGGAGAAGAGGCTGCCGTTCCAGGATATGCCGCTGTAGGTAATGCCATACAGGGCGGTTTGCCCCTGGCGCGTTTCACAATAGATACTCGTGCCGCTGGTTCCATAGACGAGTCCGTTCGTCACTTGAATCAGGCCCTGCGCAAAAGCCGAGTTGAGATAGTCGCAATACTGCTCATTAGTGACGTCGAATTTTCCGATTGAAAGCGTGCTCACTGAAACCGTGTGCAATTGCTCGTCGCTGGGATGATTCGGATCGACAGTGCTAAAGTGGTCCCCCATGACGAACGTTCCGCCGGGAATGGCGTGCAACGTCGGAAGGCTCGGGCCGCTTTGCACGCTATAGGAATACTTAAAGGCGGGTGCTATCGCCGGGTCAGTTGAAGAGAGTCCGACGTTGTTCGTCGCCACGATGTAGTAGCTGACGGTCGTTCCTGTCGGGAAAGAGGGGATTTGACCGCCAAAGATCCCGTCGCCGGCAGCAACGTCCTGATGCGTGCCGTCGTCGAGCATCGGCAGAAAGACGGAGCCGGCACCGGCATCGTAAACCAATTGGACGGAGGTAACAGCATTCTGGCCGGTGGCGGACGTGGTAATCCAAACCGGAGCCGATGCCGAAACGGTCGCCGGCGATTGCGCAGTCGTTGCAATCACCGGGGCTGTATTGGCGGCAGAGATCGGTGCCGCACCGAAATAGAGCGCCGCAAGAACGACCATTGGGCGGGAGAAGAATGCCAAGTTCATAAGAGGTTTCGCTATTTGACAACTCGATAGAATTTCTTCGGAGTAGTTTGAGCCGCGAAGGCAGCAGGATCGGTCCACGTATTCGTCTCGCCAACCTGGACACTCGTCCAGTTCAGAAGGTCCGTGGACCACTGCACGGTGTAGTTTTCCCCGCGCAACGCATCCCAGGTAATGACGGCATCGTTCCCGACGCGCGTCGGCGGGATGATCTCCGAATGGAACACCGGAGCCACTGTGTAGGCGTCCGCCACGTCCCGGTTGTGAAGCGTCGTTGTTTCCTGCGAAGGAAGCGCCACGCGGACGTATTCGATTTTGGCGGCGTCCGGCGAAACCGTCACTCGCAGGTGCCCCGAGTTTGGCAGGATGGTCCCGGTGGTGTATTGCCCATCGACCTGGCTGCCTGTGCTGAATAGCGGCGTGCCGGGCTGCGGGCATTCTTGATACACAATGCCGTCGAGTTGTTGACGGTCGTAGAAATGATCGTGGCCGTGAAAGACCGCGGTCACGCGATTGGCAAGCAGAAGCTGGTGGATCGGCATGTCCCAGCCCGGGCGGTGCGCGGCAAATCCGTCCGATCCATCCAGGTTTTTGCCGCCCCATTCGTACATGCCCGCCACTTCCACGCCGCCGCGCGCTTCGGCGACGCCGCCGACCAAGTGATGCAAAAAGACGAACTCGTAGCGTGCGGTGCTGGTCTGGAGCGTCTGTTTGAGCCAGTCATATTGGGTTTTCCCGAGCGACCAGTGCCAATTATCGGCGGGGTTGGTGTTTGGATCGGTAAGGGTATTCCAGAATGGGTTTAAGACGACAAACAATGCGTCGCCCCACTCCCATGCGTAATAGTCTTCGAGCAATTGCTGCGCGCCGAAAACAAGTTTCATTGTGGCATCGCCCGTGTAGAAAATATCCGGCACGGGCGAGACCAGATCGGGAATCGGCGTCGGGTAGTAAAGTTTCCGGGCTTGCAGATCCCACGATGCGAAGTTGTTGTCCTTTCCCGCCGATGTGTCGGCATTATAAAGGTAGCCATATTCTCCCTCGTGGTTGCCAAGCGTAAAGAAGAACGGAACGGAGTGGCAGAACGCCCCGAAGAAGCTCCGCAAGCTGATTGCGCGATTCACGATGGCCTGGTAGTTCACCGTGAGCGACGGAATGATCTGAGAGAGTTTGTCGGTCATCAAAATGTCGCCGAGATCGATGTGAAAGTCCGGGTTGTCCGCCGCTGCGTTGGCCATCGTCAATGAAAGCAGGTCGGGGCTGGTGACATCATCGAGATGAGGGTCGGCGGTAATTGTAAAAACGTACGGTGTGCCCCTGGGGCGCTGCGTCTGAAAGCCGCGGTCGCCTCGACTCTTGAAAACCGTTTCCCCAGGCTGCCGATAGCGCACTCGATAATGATACCGGGTGTTTGGCAGCAGCGGTGTTTGCGCGGTCGGCGCCTGGATCGTCTGTTCCAGCGGCGAACCGGTTGGAAAGACCGCGGTCGGAGTCTGCCCCGTGTAATTGCCTGCCGCTGGGCCGTATTCGACGTAGAGTTCCAGGTTTACCGACGCTTCCATGTTCAGCTTCACGCTGCATCGCGTCGGGACGCCGAGGAACTCCGAGGAGGTGAAGGTTTCATCCGTCAAGTTGTAGCTCACCCCATACGAACCCGTTGCGGATAAGGCGGTTCCGCCGCTGTCGTCGGCTGCGGACACGGTATAACTCATCGTGGAGGCGCCGGGCTGTGCGGGAATCAGCGCCCCGTAAATCCCGTCGCCCGCCACGCCGTCCCCGTGAAGGCCATCGTCGAACATCGGGATCGTGACGGGAACCGGGGCCGATGTGATCGAAACGACAATGTCGTCAATGTCCACGATAGGGGATGGCGTCCCCGACAGGGGAGTGTAACCTGCCATCTGAAACCGCAGTTTGAGGCTGGCGGTGAGTTCCGTGGCAGCGAGATCGTAGTGGTAGAGTTGGTAGGCGTGGCTCGTGCCGGTCAACTCGCTTGCGCGGGTGGCGTAGGTTGCGCCTCCATCCGCCGAAACCTGGAAGGTCCAACCATTCGCGGCAACCAGGTTCTTTGTCGCCACCCAGAACTCGACCCAGCCCGACGTGCCAGTGGCGTTGATGCTGTTGGTCGTGGCAGCCATCGTGTCCGTTGGGGCGGACGTTCCTTTGGCGAACTCAAGTCCGCAGGGATTTCCCCCCGGACCGTGGTTTGCCCCGGTGGTCTGCCGGACGTTGTTCGCCGCCGCCGCTGTTACCGTCCACGAATTGTCGCACCCATCCCCGATCCAAGGCTGCGCTGCCGCACTGCGCATGCTTTCAGAAAAGACGGTTACGGTCTGCCCGGTTCCCGAGATGTAAGTGAGCTTCACCTGCGAGAGCGCATGGCCCGACGAGGCTTGGACATTCGCTGTAACCCTGACGCCATCGAGGTAAGTCGGCAGTGTCGGCGATGTCGTCACGCTGGAAACCGTGGGCACATCCGCAAAGAGAGGGCTGGCTGCTGTCAAGACCGCAAGCACGTTGAGCGCGGTCAGCAAAAATGACCGCGCAACTACCAGTGATGCCGTCTTCATGGCTCCATATTATCCAAGATACATTAAGAGAAGATGAAGAAAGGGGGATTTTACGAAACGATTGAATCCGGGCCCAGCCGACGGCTCCCTAACAAGTGACGCCGAAGGTCGTCAGAATTATTGCCCCCAAGCCACGCAGGAACTTCGCGGCGATCGAAATATGGCTGTCGTGGCTCCAACGGGAAACGCCACAATCCAGGCGGGATGCACGACGGTTCACTCCCTTTTTCAGCATCCCGCCCCGCATCGCGTCTTGGCTCGGCCAACCGCCGCCTTCTTGCCCCACGCATTCTGGAACTCAAGCCCGGCGCACGCGTAATGCCGGTCCGCAACGATTCTGGCGGTCGCTGGCATAACGGTTCGGTTGGAGTGGTCCAGGTCTCAGCCCGACTTTCGCAACTGGAGGGGGGGTAAGGCTTGTAAGTGGTTGAAAATCAATGAAGCCAAGCCAAAGGTCTCCCCTACAGGAGCAATTGGCTATGGGGTTAGTAGTTTGCCATCTCTCGTGATTCGTGGTGGGCTCTGGGGCGGCAGGTCGAGGTTGAGTTTGGCTAAGATGAGGCGGTGGTCTTTCTCGGGTTGGGTGTAGCGCGAGAAAATCAGCCAGCGTCCATCGGTGGTTGGAAACCAAACGTCGAGCATCTGGATCGTCGCCAGCTTTTCAAGCACCGCGCGAGGGGTTAGCCCGGGAGCGTGCAGATGCAAGCGGTGGCGCAGGGTCGCCTGCACGCAATAGGCCAGGAAGGCAACGAAGATATGCGCTTCGATGCGTTCTTGGAGTTGATGGTAGACAGGGCGCACGGCCAGATCGCCCTTGAGGTTCTTGAACGCTTCCTCCACTTGCGAGAGCTGCATGTAGAGTTCCCAGAGTCTTGCCGGGTTATCCCCGCTCAGATTGCTGCGCAGCAGGTAACGGCCTTCGCGCCCTCTCGCCTCGCGTAGCCTGGCGCGGTTGATGGCAAAATGAAAGGTCTCCGCGTTGACGGGCTGGCGCGCTTGGGGAAGATGGATGTCCACGAGGTGCCAGGCACGGCCGGCCTCTGCTTTGGCCGCTCCGAGCTTGAGCAAGAGTTGGTCCCGTTTAAGGCTGGCCATGGCCCGAAGCTCGGCCAGCCGCTTGAGGAGTTTGCGCAACGCCCGGCGGCGCATCGATCGCTCCTTGCCGACGCGATCACGGCTTTGAGTAAAGACGTAGAGTTCGCCTTCCTTCGGGCAGAGCTTCACCTCGATGCCTTCGCGCACTTGCTGCCACGGCTTGGAGGCAAGCTCCGCTTCGAGCTTGCCCAAACGCCCCTTGGGCGTGCCCACCAGATAGCAAACAGGCGGGACGCTCGCCCGCATTTCGGCCAGGACCTCCTCGGTGGGGATGCCACGATCCATCACCCAGATGCGTTCGGCGCTGCCGTATTGATCGGCGATCTTTTGAAGAAAACCGCGCAGGGTCGTCTTGTCTGCGGTGTTGCCGGAGAATACCTCGTAAGCCAGCGGAAAACCTTCCGGGGTGACGATCAGGGCGATGACCACCTGCACGCAGTCCCCGCGTTTGTCGCGGCTGTAACCGAACTGGCGTTTGTCACCTTCGGCAAAGGGCGGATTGCTTTCAAAATAGGTGCTGGTGAGATCGTAGAGGAGCACCTCGAACTTCACCCCGAAAAGATCGCGCCAGCGTTTGGTGAGGTGGTCAAAGAGCGCTTTCTTGTGGGGCAGCAGCATGTCCAGCACGCGATAGAGATTGTCCTTGGCCGCAAGGGCGTCGTCTTCACCGAGCAGATCGCCCATGGCACTGGCGCCATACCAGTGTCGGTGCATGCGCCACTCGCTGCCGGGATCGAGGAGACGGTAGGCGCACGACGCCGCCAGGACATGCTCCCAGTCGGTGCCTTCGCGGCTGTAGCCGAGCTTGCCCTGCCAGAATTCTCGCAGGCCCAGTTCCTCCCAGAGATGGTTGAAAAGCCAGCACGCCCCCCACTGCCGGGGCCGCTTGAGGACGAATTCGGAAAGCCGCACCCCAATCTTGTCTGCTTTGGAATCGGCAATCGGGCTATCGGAGGCGAACAGCGATAACTTGCCCTGAGAATTGCGGTCTTCATCGAAGACCTCAATGGAGCGAATCCACGCTTCGCGCTGAGCATCGTTAATTTCGCCCAGATAAAGAACCGGACGCTGCACGATTCGCCCCCCGGAGCAACGCCGGTTCTCCATGATGCTCCAGTAACGATGCACTTTGCCGTCTTTGAGTCGCCGATTGCATTTGAGATACATGATGGCTCAGCATTGTAGGCAAAAAAATCCCCCCAGGAAGAGGGTAGGTCTCCCCTACGCAGCCTTTTGCAACCATGTTTCCCTATCCCCCCAGGGCGGCACCTGCGCTACCGCCCGAAAAAAACTGAAAAGCGCCTCCAGTTGCGAAAGTCGGGCTAACAGCGTGGGCATCTGGGCCGATAGCGGCACAAACGGGCACACGCTGATTGTGCGCACGGGATCGGCCACGCCCGCGCCGGGCTACGCCGGATCGAGAACGACGGTGGGGACGTTCGCCACGTTGAGCGACCCGGTCTACGCCGACGACGATTCAATCGCCTTCCTCGGTACGCTGGTGAAGACGGGGACCGTTGCGGTCGCCAACTGCACGGGCATCTGGGCGACCACGTCCGGTTCGCTCGCGCTGGTGGCGCGGGTCGGCGATCCCGCGCCCGACGCCAGCGGAACGACCTTCGGGAGCAGTCCGGTGTTCTCTGTGCTGACGCAATACGTGCTACCCAATCAGGGCGGGGTCATCATCCTCGCCACGCTCAAGGCCGGGACCGCATTGGCGCCGGCAGCCGGTGGAGTGGTCGCGGCCAACAGCCAGGGCATCTGGGCCGTGGACACCACTGGAGTCTTGAAGCAGATCATCCGCACCGGCAGCGGCCTGACGGTGAACGGCAGCGCGAAGACCGTCTCCTCGCTGACGATCTTCAACACGCCAGCCGCCGCCACCGGCCAGACGCGCCACTTCGATAATCCCGGTGATTTGATGTTCAAGGCGACCTTTACCGACGGCAGCGCCGCGATCATGCAGTCGGTATTCCCGTAAGACAACGGGAAGCGAGGCAACGATAGGCTTGTCCTCCCTTGGAGATTCGAAGCTCACTGCCTTACATCTTCCCCAAGAACTTCAGCACAGCGACAACTTAACGCGAAGGATGGCTCTGCCCGAAAAACGCAACCCAGGATGCAGACTCCGGGTTGACGGAAATCAAAATCGCCGAGGAACTGGGAGTCGCCCGCCTTGGAAGCTGCCTCGGTCTGGCTGATCTCGTAGTCTGCCGAGTTAATCCAGTCCGGTTATGTGAGAATTGAAGCGCGTTCCGCAGCACGCCCGTGAGTAAGATGCAGGCTGCGTGAAAAAGTTGGTTTTTTCAAAAATGAAAAGAGTCCTGCTTGCGGGCATTCCTTTTTGACCATAGCTGAGATTGATGAAACACCAGAAAAATGATCCCGTCCCTGTCTTGAGATTCGACCTGGTCCAGCGCCAAACCGTTATTCTGCAGGAAATGGCCGATCTCGACCGTATGCACGGTGGCGAACTCAGCAATCGGCTGTTTTTTCTCAAGCGAAGCGGTCGGGATATTCTATCGAGTCCATACCCTTCGATCCGCACCCTGAACGAGCATCCGAACTTGCGGCTCATCGATTTGCCTGCCCCCTCTGTGAACAACATCGAGGAAGCCTGCGAGCGTTTCGAGCAACTGGTGGAGGAATATGAGGCCGCCACCGCGCGTGTTTTTCTGGATCTCGGCATCGCTCAATGACGTCCTGATTGCGGGGGCAGAAAACTGCGGAACGCCACGTCCGTGGCCCCGGTACAACGTCGTCTGAAACAAAAACCAGTTCCGCGCCACAAGGTCGCATTTATTGAATACGATGCTCGTTAACGGTTTGCCACCAAGCCGGGTGTTTCATCGGCAGCGGCGTTATTGAGGCTGGCTGCAAGTGTGTCGTCGGACGCCGACTCAAGCAATCGGGAATGTTTTGGAGCGAAACCGGCGCCGAAAACCTGCTTTCACTTCGCTGCCTCGTGCTCGGTTTTCACTTCGAAACCTTCTGGAACGCACGTTGTCAGATCCTCCAAGGCCAGCAGCTTGCCGCCCGCCGCTGGCAAGCCAGTCTCAATTGACTATTTCTCCCCGGTTACTTTTTTTGTCCTGCACCCAGCACCGCAATTTCTCTTTGCGAGGTCGCCGAGAAACTTGCAAGTGTTGGGCAGGATGGACTGATAACGGGTTGAAGGTCCGTATCCAGGGTCTGGTTCCTACCGCCCTCACTCCCTACATCGAGTCCTATTTCGAATCGGTCCAAAAAGAGGAAGGCCCCCTTCGGTTCATCGAAAACCGAGAACCGTTGACCGCTCTGCCTAATACTGATGCAGAGATTCCTTGGGGGACCGCTCTTCGTTAGAAGCTGACAAAGAAGCTGCTCGAAAAGATTCCTGTCGGTGCCTGGGTCGTTTCCAACATCTTCGGCCCTGAGGAAGAGATTCTTTGCGAAGCTTGGGGCAGATCGTGCAGCAATATGGCGACGGGCAAAGATCGCAGGAGCCCAATACCGAATCTGCCGGGTCGTGTGGACAGAAATCGATCTCAACAGTCCCCGTCGCCCCGATCCGGGGGGCCACTGCCGTTGAGCCTCTCGCTCGCTGCCGTGGTGTTCGACACCAAGGCGGCTGATCGAAAGTCAAACAGACAACCGACGAAAAATTCTGAGCCTGACGGATCATCCGGTAAAACGTGGACTGGACGAGCTACTGTCCCAGAACGAAAAGAATCACGGTTTTTTGCCGAAGCATTGGGAATTACGCTCGTTTCTAGGGAGTGGAACCTGATTTGGTGGCTCGCGTGGTCTTGATCCACGAAATTGCTCATTACATCACCCACATAGGGACTCATAATCAGGGAATCTGGAGTTTCTGACACTGCCGTCCCATAGAAAAGCGCCGGGAAATTCCACAGCCATCCCACAGAAAACGGCTGACTAGTGAAAAAAGTGATGGACGGAGGAGTTGGAACCTGCCACTCGGCAGGGTGTAAAAAAAACATCCAATCGCCGCCGTCCATCGGCGTCTAAGTTCAGCGTTTTCCGGCAGCTTTGCAACCTCAATCCCAATTATCTCGTGCCGAAGCTGGCGCGGGAAACGGGCGTCGACAAGCTCTGCCGCACGTTCTCGGCGTGTAGCCATGTTGTCGCCATGCTCTATGCGCAGTTCAACCCACTGCATCGGCCTTAACGACGAGTGCGACGCAATGCGGCTCAACAGCGGGCCGCTTTCGGCCATCCGCGGCGCGATGCAGTCGAGCCGCAACGGACTCTCTTACGCGGGCAAGGGGCGCTCGACGGTTGCGCAAAAAGTCTTCTGGGAGGTGCTCGGCCATTTCCAGGCGCTCTCGCCCGGTTTCGCGCGGGGACGCCGCGGCAAGGGCGTCACCCACTGTTTTCGCAGTGCCATCCACATCGTCGATTCCACCACCATCGAACTGGTAGCCTCTTGCATGGACTGGGCCAAGCACCGCCGCCGCAAGGCCGCCGCCAAGTGCCACATGCGCCTCGCCTTGCAAAGTTTTCTACCCCGGTTCGTCCTCATCGACACCGCCCGCGACGCTGACCCCAAGCGGGCCCGCGAGGTTTGCGCCGCCGTGCAGGCTGGCGAAATCGTCGTCTTCGACCGCGCCTATGTGGACTTCCCCCACCTTTACGACCTCTTGCTGCGCGGCATCTTCTGGGTCACGC
>Ga0316225_1001121_pt1 | contig 27496 bp, 23 predicted proteins | sample TBH18015metaG_FD_206010 | JGI IMG/M metagenome (GOLD analysis project Ga0316225, IMG submission 206010) | Freshwater microbial communities from Trout Bog Lake, Wisconsin, USA - TBH18015 | ecosystem: Environmental > Aquatic > Freshwater > Lake > Hypolimnion/Profundal zone | place: USA: Wisconsin... | reverse complement strand
GAAATGAGCGACATTTCCTCAATGAACAGTTTAGTACTTAAGGTTGCTTAATGGATAAATCTGCCCTAGCTAAATGTGTAAAAACTTCATTAGATGAGTATTTCAAGGACTTAGACGGTCAACCACCGCATGCCATTTATGATATGGTATTAGCATGTATAGAGAAACCATTACTTGAATACGTGATGCAATTCGCTGGAGGCAACCAAAGTAAAGCTGCTGAACTTTTAAATATTAATCGTAACACTCTGCGTAAGAAACTCCAGCAGTACAACATTCAATAATCAACTTTCTTCAAGAGCTTCGACATGGCAACTATTAAACGCGCGCTAATTAGCGTGTCTGACAAAACCGGCATTATAGATTTCGCAAAAAAATTAAGCGGTTTGGGCATAGAAATTCTTTCTACAGGTGGCACAGCAAAACTATTTCGAGACAATCAAATTGCGGTAATTGAAGTTAGCGACTATACGGGCTTTCCTGAGATGTTAGATGGTCGCGTTAAAACATTACATCCTAAAGTTCATGGCGGTATTTTAGGTCGGCGCGAATTACCAGAACATGTAGCAGCTATGCAAGCTTCAAATATACCTAATATTGACATGGTTGTCGTTAATCTATATCCATTTGAAGCCATGGTATCTAATCCTGATTGCACACTGGAAGATGCGATTGAAAACATTGACATCGGTGGTCCAGCAATGGTGCGCTCTGCTGCTAAAAACTGGAAAGATGTCGCGGTGCTGACCGATGCGAGCCAATACAGCGATGTACTCAACGAGCTTCAAAGCACTGGTGGTGCGATGAGTCAAGCCACTCAATTTGCATTAGCAGTGGCAGCATTTAACCGTATCAGCAATTACGATGGGGCAATTAGCGATTATTTATCTTCATTTAATGCTGATGGCTCACGTAGCAACTTCCCAGCACAAACCAATGGGCGTTTTGTAAAGCTACAAGATTTGCGTTACGGTGAAAATCCGCATCAGCAAGCGGCGTTTTATAGAGACTTACACCCTGCCCCAGGGTCACTAGTAACAGCGCAGCAATTGCAAGGTAAAGAATTAAGCTATAACAATATTGCTGATGCTGATGCAGCTTGGGAAACCGTTAAAAGCTTTAACACTAATGCTTGTGTAATTGTTAAGCATGCTAACCCTTGCGGCGTTGCCTTAGGCAAAGATGCACTTGAAGCTTATAGCAAAGCTTTTAAAACTGATCCTAGTAGCGCTTTTGGTGGGATTATTGCTTTTAATATAACGGTAGATAAAGAGGCGGCAGATGCTATTAGTAAGCAGTTTGTAGAAGTGCTAATTGCGCCTAATTACACCGCAGAGGCTTTAGCAATTTTTACCGCTAAAGCGAATGTACGTGTACTAAAAATTGACTTACCTAAAGGTGGCACATCAGCATTCGACCAGGGTCGTAATGCGCAAGATATTAAACGAGTCGGCTCAGGTATCCTGATTCAAACAGCTGATAACCACGAAATTAGCCCAGCTGATTTAAAAGTCGTGACTAAGAAACAACCTACCCCGCATCAAATGGCTGATATGTTATTTGCTTGGCGCGTAGCTAAATATGTAAAATCCAACGCTATCGTATTCTGCGGCAATGGAATGACTTTGGGTGTAGGTGCAGGGCAAATGAGTCGCATCGACAGCACTAAAATTGCCGTGATTAAAGCCCAAAATTCTGGGCTCAGTCTTAAAGACTCAGTAGTTGCATCCGATGCATTTTTCCCATTCCGTGATGGCATTGATGTATTAGCAGAAGCCGGTGCCAGCTGTGTGATTCACCCAGGTGGTAGCATCCGCGATGATGATGTGATTGCGGCAGCAGATGCACATGGCTTGGTCATGGTAGTGACTGGTATTCGACATTTTAGGCACTAATTCGGCCAAACGAAACTGCGACGTTTACTAAAAGAATTTAAAGGTTTAAAGATGAAAATATTAGTGATTGGTAGCGGCGGTCGTGAGCATGCTTTTGCTTGGAAAGTGGCTCAAAACAAAGAAGTAAGCCGCGTCTATGTGGCACCTGGCAATGCTGGCACTGCATTAGACCCTGACATGATCAATGTACCGATTTCTAGCGTGGCTGATTTACTCGCATTTGCGCAAAAAGAACAAATTAAACTGACTATCGTTGGCCCTGAAGCACCTTTATCAGAAGGAGTAGTTGATGCATTTCGTGCAGCTGGGTTAAATATTTTCGGCCCAACAAAAGCAGCTGCGCAACTAGAATCTTCTAAAGATTACGCCAAATCTTTTATGCAGCGCCATCATATTCCTACCGCGGCATATGCTACTTTTACCGATGCAACGCTTGCACATGCTTATGTGAAAAAGCAAGGGGCACCCATCGTAATTAAAGCCGATGGCTTAGCCGCAGGAAAAGGCGTAGTGGTCGCCATGATTGAAGAGGAAGCGCATTTCGCTATTGATGCTATGCTCTCTGACAACACACTAGGTAGCGCGGGGGCCCGTGTCGTAATTGAGGAGTTTTTAACGGGTGAAGAAGCCAGCTTTATGGTGATGGTCGACGGTAAAAATATTTTAGCTCTTGCTACTAGCCAAGATCATAAAAGATTATCTGATGGTGACCAAGGACCAAATACTGGTGGCATGGGGGCTTATTCTCCAGCCCCGGTCGTAACCCCGGAAATTCATGCAAAAGTCATGCGTGAAATCATTCGACCAACGGTTGAGGGTATGGCCAAAGACGGCATTCCCTACACTGGATTTTTATACGCAGGCTTGATGATATCGCCTAATGGCGATGTTAAAACCTTGGAATTTAACTGTCGCATGGGTGACCCTGAAACTCAGCCAATTATGCTCCGTTTAAAAACTGATCTTATAGAATTAGTTAAACATGCTATTAATGGCTCGCTCGACCAAGTTGAAGCTGATTGGGATAGACGCACAGCGCTTGGCGTAGTGATGGCAGCGGCTAACTACCCAGACACACCAAGACTCAATGATGAAATTGATGGCTTACCTAAACACTTAGAAGATGCTTATGTATTTCATGCTGGCACCAAATTAAGCAGTGACGGTAAGGTATTAACTAATGGTGGACGAGTGCTCTGCGTTACCACCTTAGGTGAAACTGTTAAATTTGCCCAAAGTCGTGCTTACCAAATTGCAGATGAAATTAAATTTAATGGTGCGCAATACCGCCGTGATATTGGCTATCGTGCCATTAAAGGTTAGTTAAACAGTGAACAGTTCAAATCAGTCTAGCGCTATCAATTCACAAGCAGTTTTTAACTACTTACAGGGTTTACAAGCTCGTATTGTCGAAGCCATCGAGATAGTTGATGGTAAAAATTTTTTACACGATAGCTGGCAACGCCCTGAGGGTGGAGGTGGCACTTCCTGTCTACTAGAAGAAGGTAATGTCTTTGAACGTGCTGGTGTCGGATTCTCGCATGTAATCGGCAATAAGCTTCCTCCATCCGCAAGCGCTGCACATCCTGAGGCTGCCGGTCGCGCTTGGGAGGCAATAGGAGTGTCACTGGTATTTCACCCGCGCAATCCGTATATACCAACGGTGCATATGAATGTACGATTTTTCGTAGCTAAAGCACCTAGTAATTCAGATTTCCTTGAGACAATAACAAGCAATGAGGAAGATATTTGGTGGTTTGGAGGTGGAATGGATCTGACGCCTTATTATGGCTTTGAGGAGGATGTAGTACATTTTCACCGCAGCAATAAAACGGCTTTAGATGTTTTCAATCCAGCTTACTACCCGAAATTTAAAAAAGAATGCGATGAGTATTTTTACCTAAAACATCGTAAAGAACCTCGAGGCATTGGTGGAATTTTCTTTGATGACTTTAATGCTTTAGGTTTTGAGAAAAGCTTTGAAATGCTTCGCGCTGTAGGCGACAGCTTTTTGGGCGCTTATCTCCCAATTGTACAACGTCGCAAAGATACTATTTATTCGGAACGTGAACGAGACTTTCAAGCTTATCGTCGCGGTCGATATGTAGAATTTAATTTAGTCTACGATCGTGGCACTCTGTTTGGTTTGCAATCCAATGGCCGTACTGAGTCTATTTTATTATCAATGCCTCCCATAGTAAAATGGCGTTATGACTGGAAACCAGAAGCACTAAGCCCAGAAAATAAGCTTTATACAGACTTTCTAATCGATAAAGATTGGCTGTCAACCATCTAAAAATAAGGGCATCCATGATCCCAAGCCTAGTAAAAGCAAATGCACAAGACTTACTTAATTTCATCGACTCCAGTCCTAGTCCTTGGCATGCTGTTCAAACTGCAGAAAACTACTTGGGAGCAGCTGGATTTATAAAGCTCGACGAAACGGAGGTTTGGCAATTAAAGTTGAGTGGCAGTTATTATGTAGTGCGTGGCGGCGCCTCTGTCATTGCCTTTAGCTTAGGCAAGCACGCACTTACCGACAGCGGCTTTCGTATCGTTGGCGCCCACACAGATTCACCAGGACTTAGACTCAAACCAAATGCAGCTTATGGAAGTGATGGTTTAGTAAGAATTGCAGTAGAGGTTTATGGTGGTCCTATTTTAGCAACATTTACTGACCGTGACCTTAGTGTGGCAGGTCGCGTCAACGTGCGAACAGAAAAAGGCTTTGAAGTACGCTTATTAAAATTTGATGATGCTTTGATGCGTCTGCCTAACCTAGCCATACACATGAATCGTGAAGTGAATGACAAAGGCCTAGTCCTTAATAAACAAACCGAATTACCGTTAATTTTTGGAGAAGGTGCCGACGGACTGTTAGCTGACCAACAGTTTTTAGAGCACATCGCACAAGCACTGAGCGTCAAGGCTGTTGACATTATTAATTTCGAGCTCAATGTATTCGATACTCAAAAAGGCATATTCTGGGGAGCTAATCAAGAATTTATTGCCAATAGTCAGTTAGATAATCTTGCCTCTTGCCATGCAGCTTTGAGTGCCTTAATAGCTAACAGGACCCCAGACTCAACTTGTATCTGTGCATTATTTGACCATGAAGAGGTTGGCAGTGAAAGTGCAACTGGTGCCAGTGGTAGCTTTCTATCTGACGTACTTAGTCGTATTGGATCACAACATGAAACAAGTAATGAATCTAAATTCCGTGCGCTAGCACTGAGTTTCTTTATTAGTGCCGATATGGCACATGCTTATCACCCTAATCATCCTAATGCTTATGAGCCGGGCCATCATGCTTTAATCAATAAAGGAGTAGTTATTAAAACTAATGCTAACCAGCGCTACTCTACAGATGCCAATTCAGCTGCCAGATTTATTGCACTTTGTGAGCATGCAGGAGTGCCATATCAACAATATGCCCATCGAACTGATCTAGGTTGTGGCAGTACGATAGGCCCCATTATTGCAGCTCGCCTAGGTATTTCTAGTGTTGATATAGGGTCACCGATGTGGGCCATGCATAGTGTTAGAGAAAGTGCTGGTGTATTAGATCATAGCTACATGATTGCCGCACTCAGCAGCATGTTTGCTAGTTAATTGATTAGTCAATCAAAATAATGCTAGCATTGGTCTTGAGTTATCCTATTGATTAAGCTTCATTAGAAAGTAAAAACTATGTACAAGCAGATGCTCCGCACCAAGCCTATCGTCGCCCAAACAGATACCGGTTTAAAAAAATGCCTAACGGCCTTTGACTTAGCGCTACTCGGTATTGGCTGTGCTATCGGAACTGGCATTTTTGTTCTCACTGGCATTGCTGCTGCTACCCAGTCAGGTCCTGCGGTCGTCATCTCATTTATTATTGCTGGAGTGGCTTCTGGATTTGCTGCATTAGCTTATGCAGAGCTAGCATCTTCAATTGGTGGTTCTGGAAGCGCATATGGTTACAGTTATGTAGCATTTGGAGAGTTTGCTGCCTGGATCATGGGCTGGATATTACTGCTGGAATACGGCGTGGGAGCGGCAGCTGTTGCCAACGGCTGGGCCGGTTATTTCGTGAATACACTAGCGAATTTTAATGTACATTTGCCAAATGCAATCATTAGAGCACCAATGTTGGGTGGCATTATTAACCTGCCAGCCTTCGGCATTATCTGGCTGCTAACCATATTATTGATTATTGGCGTCAAAGAAAGTGTGCGCTTTAATAACATTATTGTATTAGTTAAACTATGTACGATTGCTATTTTTATCTGTATTGCCAGCATGCATTTAAATACTGATAATTGGCATCCTTTTATGCCTTTTGGGTGGTTTAGCACCTTAGATAATGGTAAGAATGTCGGTATATTAGCCGGCGCATCTTTGGTCTTTTTTGCTTACTTTGGCTTTGATGCCGTTTCAACTGCCGCTGAAGAGGCTAAAAATCCACAACGTGATTTACCAATAGGTTTAATTGCTTCCCTGATATTTTGCACAGTAATCTATATTATAGTTTCTGGATTGCTAACTGGCATTGTCTCTTATACCGAACTCAACGTTTCCTCTCCCGTTGCTTATGCACTCACAAAAGTTGGCAACATTTGGGCCTCCACACTCGTTGCAACAGGCGTACTAGCAGGCTTGATTACAGTGCAATTGGTCTTGCTTTATGGTTTAACGCGCATTTTGTTTGCCATGAGTCGTGATGGCTTAATTTCACCAACATTCTCACAAATCAATCCTGATCGACAAACACCAACTCGCGTCATATTGCTCTGCGGCTCTGTAGTTTCTTTAGTTGCTGGATTTATTCCATTGGGTGAGTTGGCAGAGACAGTGAATATCGGCACCTTGGCTAGTTTTGTCATGGTTTGTGTAGGCGTAATAGTATTACGCATACGACAACCGACACTTAAGCGGCCATTCAAGAATCCATGGAATCCATTAATTCCTTTAAGTGGTATATTATCATGTGGTGCATTAATGAGCTTTTTACCAACAACTACTTGGTTTAGATTCTTTGTATGGATACTTATCGGGATTGTGGTTTATTTTAGTTACTCTTTGCATCACAGTAAGCTAAAGTCTTAGAAGGTCTTAAGTGGCTTCCAAAAAAACCAGTCAATCGACTGGCTTTTCATCAGCAAAATAAGCTGTAATTTACATGCTTAATACCCATTGAACTACTGTAGTAATATCCGCATCTTTAACTCGTGGACTATTAGCTGGCATGGGCATAGGGCCCCAAACACCACTTCCACCAGCCTTAACTTTAGCAATTAAACGTGCCTCAGCCGTTTTATCACCTTTGTATTTAGCCGCAACATCTTTATATGCTGGGCCCAATACTTTCTTTTCCACACTGTGGCAAGCTAAACAGCCACTTGATTGGGCTAATGCTTCTGCTGCCTTGGCATCAACTGCATTGGCTTGAGCTGCAACCAACATAGAACCAGCAGCAGCGATTGCTAACAATAATGCTTTCATGCTATCTCCTTGAATTTATAATTATTAATTTATTAGATTTTTAACTTGTGTCACAACTAGAATTATAATTTATACGAACTAGTTGAGAAACAATTTTTTTCATATCAAAGTTATTATAGTTGACTTAATAGAGTTGGTATATCAGAAATACTTTGAGAGCAGACAACACCCTTACAAACCCAAGCACAGACCTCTGCTCCTAATTTTCTTTGCAGTGTCGGTGCCAATATTGTTGCTGTTTCGTCTAGAAATAGAATTATATGGTGGGGATAGAAGCCTTGATTCAATGCACAGCGCCAATGTTGCAGTTGAAGCGCCTCTCCACGAATTATCACCATAGTGGGGGGATTTAGATATTCTTGAAGTGCATTACATAAACTAGCGCAGCCAGCTGGATTACTTTTAATTGAGCGATCAAACGCTTGCAGAGCATGTTCAGCACTTTGTAAATACCTGACTTCACCTAATATATGCCCTAACCGCTGCAATGCAATTGTAGCAATTCCGTTTCCGCTAGGCGTTGCATTGTCATAGGGTTGCTTGCTCCGATGAATCAGTTGTTCATGTTGATGCGATGTAAAGTAAAAGCCACCCTCTTCTGCTTCAAAATTTCCCAATATGGCTTCAGCTATTTCTTCTGCAAACTGCATATCCTTTGTGCGATAACTGGCTTGAAGCAATATAATTAACGCATCCAGTAAAAAAGCATGGTCATCCAAATATGCATTAAGATGCACTTTGTTGCCCTTGGCGGTTGCCATCAACTGAAAATGACCTATTGCATTTTTTACCCATAAATAGTCATAAATATAATCAACGGCACCCTGAGCCAGCTCAATCCAATCCAATCTATCGAATACTATCCCAGCGCGTGCCAACCCTTTAATAGCTAAAGCATTCCATGAAGTGAGTATTTTATCGTCCAAACCTGGACGAGTACGAAGTGCACGTGCGGTTAGTAATTTAGCTTTTGCACTTTGTAAAAGTGCTTGATCTTGCTTATCTGGCATCATTGCAATGTAGGCATGCCATGCTTGACCCTCAAAATTAGCTGCACGATCAAAACCAAAGCATTGGCTTGTCACTACAAACTCCTCAGCGCTGAGCAATGCCTTTACCTCAGCTGACTGCCATACATAAAAAGCACCCTCTTCACTATGACCATTCTCATCTAAAGAGTCTGCATCTAGAGATGAGTAAATAGCTCCTTTGACAGATAGCATTTCGCGCTGCATCCAAGAAATAGTCTCCCTAACCACTTGCGCGTAAACTGATTTCTCATGAGAATTACTGCTTAGTTGATAACCGTCAGAGTACAGGCCTAATAACTGTCCATTGTCGTAAAGCATTTTTTCAAAATGTGGAATATTCCAACGCTCATCTACCGAGTAGCGACAAAAACCACCACCTATTTGATCATAGATACCTCCAGCCGCCATAGCAGATAACATCTGCAAAGCCATCTCTTCAGCAGCTTTATTACCAGCCTGCGCCTGATGAAGTAGAAAAGTGATATCAGCAGGGTTTGGAAATTTAGGAGCAGTCCCAAAACCACCATTTTTATAATCAAAATTGGCTTTAAGTTGCTCAAAGCCCTGTTGAATGGTGTCAAAATTTGCGCTCACCACGTTATTTGCAACAGGAATTGTGCGCGCTAAAGCATCTGCTAATTGCACGCTTTGCGAAGCTAACTCCTCTTTTCGTTCATGAAAGTAAGCTGCGACCCGTGGCAGTAAATCCGCAAAACCTGGCAACTGATAACGTGGAGTTTTGGGGAAATAAGTGCCAGTAAAATATGGGGTTTGCTGAGGAGTTAGAAATACAGTCAACGGCCATCCACCACTGCGTTGAGATAACATGCTATGTGCAGTTTGGTAAATTTGATCTAAATCGGGCCGCTCTTCCCGGTCAACTTTAATATTAATAAAGTGCTTGTTCATTATGGCGGCGGTGGCTGCATCTTCAAATGACTCATGTGCCATCACGTGGCACCAATGACAAGCAGAGTAACCTATCGAGAGTAATATGGGCTTATTCTGCTCACGTGCCAATGTAAGCGCTTGCTCACCCCAAGGATACCATTCAACAGGATTACTAGCGTGCTGAAGGAGATAGGGGCTAGTTTCTTCTCCTAACTTGTTTTCATGTTTCGTTAGCATGAAATATCAATCTAAAGTGACTCTAGTGAATACTCAGTCACCATGGTATGGGTTTCATTCGGGTAAATAGTGACACTGTTTTCCATTGCATTGGCAGACTCAACGCAAAGCATTTTTCGCCACTCGTTCGCAGCGCCCATATCACCCATTTGCTCAGCCTTTTCTCTGCCTGGCGTCCAAATAACGGTGGTATCACTTCCAGATTTTGCAACGCGAATAGCACGTCCATAACCGCTATCGCGAATAATGCAGTCTTCGCCACTATTTAAATAAACACGATCAAACTCGCCATTAAACTTTAATGGGCCATGTTGCACATTGCGCTTGTAAGCATCAACTTTATCCGAATAAACGACATTTTCAAGACCTGTAATTTGGGTATTGGCGATATCACTTACATTAAAGTAAGTGTGAAATGCCTCACCTATTATAAATGGATGATGCGCTAAATTAGTGGTGGTCATTTCCATACGCAAGCTATTACCAAGCGTAATGGCCAACGTAAATTGATAGGGGTAGGATAGTTGTTTTTTTGCAACATCGGTTTGTGTCATCTCTAGCAGCAAGCGTGTAGTACCGTTTTTTAAACTAACACTTTCCTTTAACTCCCATGGCACGACGCGAGCAAAACCATGTGGGCAGTAACTACTATCTGTTGGATGGGCTCCAAACCAAGGCCAGCAGACTGGCACCCCCCCACGAATAGAGCGTCCAGGTGTATATCGAGCATTACTAGACAACCATAAAACTGGTTGAGCAGTGGTTTTAGGTTGCCACTGCATTACATGCGCTCCTTGCAATGCAAGTTTTCCCGTGGCGTAGTTATTTTCAATTTCAAGATACTCCAAACCATTATCATCTTGGACTACACGTACATCATGAGTAGCAGCAATATCAGTGAGGGTTGGCTTGATTAATACATTGGCTGGCGTCATTTTTATTTACTTTTTAAGTGCTAATTTAACAATACTTAGGTTGGTTTATTTTTCAATTTGTGAAACATCACGCACAGCTCCACGTGCAGCACTAGTACTCATCGCGGCGTATGCACGAAGGGCAGGAGAAACAACACGCTCACGATTCACAGGCTTCCAAGCTAGCTTACCTTTGGCCTCCATCTTGATGCGGCGATGTGACATTTCTTCATCACTAATTGCCAAATGTATGGTGCGATTAGGAATATCAATTTCAATAGTATCGCCCTCCTCAACCAAGCCGATGGCACCGCCTTCAGCGGCTTCAGGTGATGCATGACCTATACTAAGGCCTGATGTACCCCCAGAAAAGCGACCATCCGTAAGTAAGGCACATGCTTTGCCTAAGTCTTTAGACTTCAAGTATGAGGTTGGGTACAACATTTCTTGCATACCAGGACCGCCACGCGGTCCCTCATAGCGAATCACAACTACATCACCCGCTACAATCTTATCTGCTAGAATTGCTTCAACTGTGGCATCTTGTGATTCAAATACTCGAGCACGACCAGTAAACTTAAGAATACTGTCATCTACACCAGCAGTTTTTACAATACAACCATCGAGCGCGATATTGCCGTAAAGAACCGCCAAACCGCCATCTTGGGAATATGCATGCGCTTTATCACGAATACATCCTTCAGCACGATCATCGTCTAGAGTTGGGTACAGCATGCTCTGACTAAAAGCGATAGTGGTTTTAATGCCACCAGGAGCCGCGCGGAAGAATTTTTTAACTTCCTCATCTTGAGTCACCATAATGTCCCATTTGTCCAAAGCATCGCCCATGGAGGAACTATGCACTGTGGGAGTGTCACGATGAAGCACACCGGCACGATCTAACTCACCTAATAAACCCATCACACCACCAGCATGATGTACATCTTCCATATGATATTTTTGGCTAGCAGGTGCTACTTTACTTAAACAAGGCACTTTGCGCGAGATACGGTCGATATCACCCATAGTAAAATCGATTTCCGCTTCATGCGCTGCAGCCAACAAATGCAACACAGTATTAGTTGAGCCACCCATAGAAACATCCAAAGCCATTGCATTCTCAAAGGCTTTGATATTAGCAATATTTCGCGGTAATACTGAATAATCATCTTGCTCGTAATGCCGTTTAGCAATGTCTACAATCAACCGGCCTGCTTTTAAGAATAATTCCTTACGCGCACCATGGGTTGCCAACGCAGAACCATTGCCTGGCAAACTTAACCCTAATGCTTCAGTTAAACAGTTCATGGAGTTTGCAGTAAACATCCCTGAACATGAACCGCAGGTTGGACAGGCTGAGCGTTCGATAGCTTCGGATTTTTCATCACTGACTCTGCTGTCTGCAGCTGCCACCATGGCATCCACTAAATCTAGTTTTAGATCTTCACCTTGCCAGTTCACTTTTCCCGCTTCCATCGGTCCGCCTGATACGAATACTACTGGAATATTCAAGCGTAAAGCTGCCATCAACATCCCTGGTGTAATTTTGTCGCAATTAGAAATACACACCATTGCATCAGCGCAATGGGCATTCACCATGTACTCAACACTATCGGCAATCAAGTCACGGCTAGGCAAACTATACAACATACCCCCGTGACCCATAGCAATACCGTCATCTACTGCAATCGTATTAAACTCTTTAGCAACGCCGCCAGAACGTTCAATTTCACGCGCCACTAACTGACCTAAGTCTTTTAAATGTACATGTCCAGGCACAAATTGGGTGAAAGAGTTACAAACTGCAATAATCGGTTTATCAAAATCACCATCTTTCATACCAGTCGCTCGCCACAATGCGCGAGCGCCTGCCATATTGCGGCCATGGGTTGTGGTACGAGAACGATATACAGGCATAAGTGAAATCCGTAATTAAATGATAACTATTAAATAATAGTGTAATTTTAGACTAGCTAGCCGCAACTAGCTAAATAAATATGCTGTTAATCAAGCATCTTCGGTCAATTAAAGTCAGTCAATCTATCTGTAGGCTATAAGAGCATCAGCTCCCTTTAAAATAAGTGATTGACCCTCAGCATTTCAATACAAGAAACATACTAACTAATAAATAAGATTAGCTTTTACGCCAAGGTTGATACTATTTGATAGAGCTCTTATTATTAATAAATTTAAGCCTTAACGGATAGAAACTTAGGTAAAATTCAACATCAATAATAAAGGTTATTACTCATGTTTGTACATCCACAATTTGACCCCATCGCAATTCATCTAGGCTCTTTTGGAATTCATTGGTACGGTCTTATGTATTTAGTTGGCTTTTTAGCATTTTTAGGTCTAGGTCAATGGCAAATTAAATATCGCACTTGGCATGGATGGACCAGCTTAATGCTTGATGATGCAATGTTTTTTGGTGCTTTAGGTGTCATATTAGGCGGTCGGTTGGGTTATGTGTTGTTTTATCAATCTCAATATTTCATACAAAACCCACTTGAAATTTTTGCAGTATGGCAAGGTGGTATGAGTTTTCACGGCGGATTTTTAGGTGTACTGGTCGCAATGTGGATCTTTTCACGTAAATACCAGTTGAAATGGCTAAGAATTATGGACTTTGTGGCTCCCTTGGTGCCGATTGGTTTAGGCGCTGGGCGTATGGGGAATTTTATCAATGGCGAATTATGGGGCAGGCCAACCAACTCTAATTTAGGCATGGTGTTTCCACAAGTGGATAACCTATTGCGCCACCCATCTCAACTATACGAATTTGGCTTAGAAGGTATAGTACTTTTTTTCATATTATGGATTTACTCAGCTAAACTCCGCCCTGTCGGGGCTATTTCCTCTCTATTCTTAATTGGTTACGGTAGCTTTAGGTTTTTGGCTGAATTCACAAGAGAACCCGACAACTACTTGGGTTTATTATCTATGGGACTAAGCATGGGTCAATGGTTAAGTTTACCTATGATAGTGCTAGGCTTTTTGATGTACTGGGCATCGGCCCAAAATAAATTCGGAGGTGCTTAATCCTTTTTAAAACTGCTTAACGCGGTGATTGGCTTTATGCCGTGAGACTTCAGGACTACGAAGTTGCAAATGTTTAGTTTTTTGACCATGGGTGCGTTTACGCCATAATTTAAACGAACTTAATTTAAGATTTGCACGCATCAACTTAATCACACCATCTTGGTTGATACCAAACTGAAACTGTATGGCTTCAAACGCGGTTCTGTCTTCCCAAGCCATCTCAATAATACGTGAAATATCAGATTCACTCATACTTTGATCTAACAGCATCGCTTAATCCCTTTCCATTTTTTGTCTTGCCATTGCTTAAAAAATTCCTCGCGCCTTAAAGGTTCCTGGCCATCATTATGCTCACTTTGATGTTTTAAAAAATGAAGCAAATACTGCTCATAGGCATCATCACCCGACAAGCGCCGAACAGCTTGCCAAAATCTCTGTAATTTTTTAAACATCAATCTCTTACCCAATCCTCAGCTAACCGACTTGGCTCGTGCGCCACCTCCGTGAGCGGAAAGTTTATCTTGCCTAATAGATAACGTATTATCAACCTTAATGTATCAAAAATCACTACCCATAACACCACCACAAAAAACATAGTCAGATAGGCATCAAGGTGTTGATTAAAAATAAGATCGGGAGCTACTAACGCCTTTTCTGAAGGCAAACTACCTGTAGCCAGTTTAGTAGTCAAATCATTGGCTGCGGCCAGAAACCCGACACGCACATCATCACTAAAAACTTTTAACCAAGCTGCACTAGTTGTTACGATCACAAGCCAAGCTAATGGAAGTGCAGTGATCCAAGCATATTTCAACCTGCCCGATTTTACCAAAATACCCGAAGCCACACATAAGGCAATTGCCGCAAGCATTTGGTTCGCAATGCCAAATAAAGGCCATAAAATATTGACGCCACCATTTGGGTCGATCACGCCAATATATAAAAAATATCCCCACCCTGCAACCACTAAAGCACTTGTAAAAATCACCGATGGCATCCAAGAAGTACGACCTATTTTTGGCCAAATATTGCCTAACATGTCTTGCAACATAAAACGGCCAACGCGCGTGCCAGCATCTAAAGTAGTCAGAATAAAAATTGCCTCAAACATTATGGCAAAATGGTACCAAAGCGCCAACATGCTTTTACCAAAGGCGCTACCAAATATACTCGCCATTCCTACCGCTAGACTTGGAGCACCTCCAGTACGAGCAAATAGACTACTTTCACCCATATCTTTTGCCAGCTGGCTCATTTGTTCTACAGTAACTGCAAAGCCCCAACTATTAATTTTTGCGATGGCATCAACAGCTTCTTTACCGACTGCGCCAGCTGGACTATTAATGGCAAAAAATACACCAGGCTCGAGCACGGTAGCAGCAATCATCGCCATAATTGCCACGAAGCTTTCCAGCAACATTGCGCCATATCCGATCATGCGAATATCTCGCTCATTACTAAGTAACTTAGGGGTGGTACCAGAGGCAATGAGAGCATGAAACCCAGAAATGGCACCACAGGCGATCGTAATAAATACAAATGGGAAAAGTTTGCCACCAAAAATAGGCCCCGTACCATCTGTAAACTTTGTCAATGCTGGCATATGTATGTGTGGCTGCAAAACAATAATAGCAATTGCTAGTAGCGAAATGGTACCTAGTTTAACAAAGGTAGATAGATAATCGCGTGGGGCTAACAGAAGCCATACGGGCATAACTGCCGCTGCAAAACCATAGCCGATAATGACCCATGCTAATGTGAGGCCTTCATGATCAAATAAACCGCGTAAAGCTGGCTGATGATCAATCCAACCTCCGCCAACCACTGCCAATAAAAGTAAAGCAACACCTAGTGCAGAAGCCTCTAGTACACGACCTGGGCGGAAGTTGCGCATGTAAAAACCGATTAACATAGCAATCGGGATAGTCGCAGCTACAGTAGAAGTAGCCCAAGGGCTATGCTTCATCGCATTCACCACCACTAAACCCAGCACTGCAATCAGAATAATCATAATTAAGAAGGTACCGATTAGTGCAGCGGCACCCCCAATAGGACCAATTTCATCCCGAGCCATCTGCCCCAAACTACGTGCATTTCGTCTTGTAGAAAAGAACAGCGTCACCATATCCTGAACTGCTCCGCCTAATACTGCGCCAATTAAAATCCATAAAATACCAGGCAAATAACCAAACTGCGCTGCCAAAGTAGGCCCAACTAATGGTCCAGGACCGGCAATAGCAGCAAAATGATGGCCAAACACAATCCATTTATTAGTCGGCACAAAATCTCGGCCGTTATCTAAACGTTCAGCTGGGGTAGCGCGAGTTTCATCAACACCCAAAACACTAGCGGCAATCCAAGCTGCATAAAACCGGTAAGCAATAGCATAGATACATGCGGCGGCGGCAATGAACCACATTGCACTAATACTTTCACCACGATTAAGGGCAATAGTGCTAATAGCTGCAGCACCTAATAATGATATTAGGAACCAGAAAATTATTTTTAAATTTTTATTCATGGTGATTTAAATTCTAATCGATATTATCCTAGTATAAATCACCATTTGCTGTTGGAGACTAAAAAACTAAGCAATCAAACGTTGCTAAGTCATTCTATTGGCTTACTAATGAACTTAAGCTAGACTGATTTACCTTTGCTATAAGCCTATTATTTTATAAAGTAACGCCCTAACTATGCAAGCTAACACAACAACAAAACCTCAGAACAAAAAACTAGCACCCTTAGCAAATTTATGGCCCTTTCTGCGCCCTTACAGCTCTCGCATTTCTCTAGCCTTTATATTGCTTTGCCTAGGCTCAGGTACTTTGTTGATTGTGCCATTGGCTTTTCGAGATCTTATTGACTTTGGTTTCGTTACAAATGCAACTTCAACCAAATTTCATACTGGACTTATGGGTAACTTAAGTTTGAATGGGCATTTTTTGGTAATGTTTTTCCTTGCAACTTTTTGGGCATTGATGATTTCTTCTCGCTACTACACTATCTCCTGGGTAGGCGAAAGGGTTACAGCTGACCTCCGAAGCGCGGTCTATGCCAGAATGATGATTCAGTCACCGCAATTCTTTGAAACAACACAGACAGGAGAGGTGCTATCGCGCCTGACTGGGGACACCACACTCATTCAAACAGTGGTTGGTAGCTCAATATCTATGGGATTACGCAGCTTATTCCAGTTTATTGGTGGAATGCTAATGCTGGCGATCACCAATCTATATTTATTCTCGCTAAATGTTGGTCTCATGCTATTGCTCATCTTACCGATTATTGTGATTGGACGTTCCGTTAAAAAGCTGTCACGCGAATCGCAAGACCGTATTGCTGATAGCTCTGCCATGGCAGGGGAAATACTTAATGCAATGCCAACAGTCCAATCCTATACTCAAGAACTTATGGAAGCTAGACGTTACAGCTTAAGCGCTGACTTAAGTTTTACGACTGCATTAAAAAGAGTAAAAGTACGCGCTATGCTCACCATGCTAATGGTCGCTGCTGTTTTGGGCACTATTATTTTTGTACTATGGGTGGGGGCACTCCAAGTGAGTGCAGGCAGTATGACTGGGGGAGAGCTCGCATCATTTGTACTATATGCAATGATGGTAGCCGGTGCGGTTGGCACCATGGCTGAAGTTTGGGGTGATGTGATGCGCGCAGCAGGCGCTACTGAAAGATTAATGGAGCTACTCCATGCTGACGCTGCAATCAAAGAACCGATTAGCCCAGAAACGCTTAATAATCCCCTACAAGCCAGTATAGAATTTAAAAATCTAGTTTTTAAATATCCATCACGACCACAAATTATTGCTTTAGATAATATCTCATTTAACATTTCTGTTGGTGAAACCATTGCCTTAGTGGGCCCTTCTGGCGCAGGGAAAACAACTTTATTTCAATGCCTACTTAGATTTTACGAATTAAGCGCTGGTAGCATCAGCATTAATGGACAAAATATTAATAAATTAAGCTTTCATAGCTTGAGAAGTTGTATTGCCACCGTGCCACAAGATCCTGTCATATTCTCCGCTAATGCGATGGAGAATATTCGTTATGGGAAACCGGAGGCTAGTGATGAACAAGTAATTGCAGCAGCTAAAGCAGCACAAGTGGATGAATTTGTAAAAAGATTACCTGATGGATACCAAACATTTTTAGGTGAGCGTGGGACACGACTATCAGGTGGTCAACGCCAACGTATTGCAATTGCTCGTGCAATATTGAAAGATGCACCTATCTTATTGTTAGATGAAGCTACTAGCGCACTTGATGCTGAATCTGAAATTCTTGTACAAGAAGGTCTAAATGCAGCCATGAAAAACCGCACGACATTGATGATTGCTCACCGCTTGAGTACCGTTCAAAAAGCTGACCGCATTATCGTGATGGAACATGGGCGCATTATTGAAATCGGCAGCCCATCTGAACTGCGTGACCAAGGAGGCTTATATGCAAGGTTAGCTGAGTTACAACTGGCCTAACATCTAGACTAAAGTTACTAAATTCAAAATATCCACCAGGCAAACCAAATCGCACTGACCTGCAATGCTAATCCTAACGACACCTTACGTGAATATTCGCCACCACCACTAAGCATAGCCATCACTACTTTAGATGATGAATTTATTGAGAAAGCGACCAAAATTGGAATAGCCACACTTTCTGGACTAATTTTTCCAGCTGCTTCTAGCGAGGCTATCGAAATTGTCACCGCATGCACATCCGCTATACCGGCTAAACCAGATGCAACCACCAACCCCGTCTGACCGAACCACAACTTCAAACCCGCTGAGGCAATCAGTACCACCGCAATCACCGCAGCTAGCATGAGAGCAGTTTTAACGCTAAACGATCGACTTGGTTTAACTGGCTCGAGTGTACCTTCATGGAGGGAAGTTAAAGTAACAATGAGACCATAAATCGCAATTGCGAGTCCGCCAAAAATAAGTGATGGCGCCAAAATGACTAATGTTGGTAGATGAATCGCTGCAAGCAAAGTAGCCATTAGCAATATTGTTGATAGGCTAGAGAGAGTTGCCCCTGCCACTGACGAAGCAATTAAACTTGGCGTTTGTCGGGCGCGTTCCCCCATGGCGCCGATGGTGGCGATGCTGGACACAAAGCCTGAAACCAGCCCCACTAAAGGCAACCCTATCCGCTGACCCAATAAACGCAACGCGAGATGACCGAAAGCACCGATCAGCATAATCAAAACCACAATTAGCCAAAGATTATGTGGATTGATAGCATCAAATGGGCCAATCAGCTCATTAGGCACTAGTGGTAATACAATCAGGGTAGCCGCAGCCAAAATCAAAAAATCGATGACTTCATCTTTAGTAATGACCCCTCGCACAAATCCATGAATCGGATCTTTTGCTTCCAGAAGAATAGCCACAGTAACAGCGAGACTTGCAGCCAAAGCTGGCTCACTCATTGCAAGCCCGCCTAAAATAATTGTAAATATTAACGTAACTTCAGAAGTTAGGCCGGCTTCCTTGTCACGCTTAATAAATGAAGCGGTAGCGGCAAAGATGGTGACACAAAATAAAGAGGCTACTAATAACCAAAGGTTAAGCATCATACTGATCGCACCTATCATTGATGCAATGGTAATGGTGCGAATACCGGCAATGGACTGATCGCCTTCGTTGCCACGGTTACGTTCGCGTTCTGCACCAACTAGCAGGCCAATACCTAGAGCCACCGCCAAATCAAGCCAAACAGCATTATCAATCATCATAATTTTCCTAACATCAAACACTTTTGACACGGCAAGACCTTTAGTCTACAACAAAGTCTGCTTAGAGGGAGGTAAGCTGATATTGTCAGATAAAAATAAACCCTGAAAACACTCGCTACCAAAAATAATTTGTATTTAGAAACTGGCACAAAATAAGCTCTTATTTCAATCAAGGACTAATGAGTAGGGTTTTTCTCCAACCCTCAATCACTTAACAAAGTTATGCACATCCCCATACATTGAATGCCCATGTTAAAATCAAATTAATAGTATTAAATAACTCAAAATTTACCATGCAATCTAAGCAAAATAAACAGATAGTTTTAGGCATTACTGGTGGGATAGCCGCTTATAAAGCTGCAGAGTTAGTACGCCTGTTAGTCAAGGCTAATATTGATGTTCAAGTGGTAATGACCAGTGCCGCTTGTCAGTTTATCACGCCCATAACAATGCAAGCGCTGTCTGGCAAACCTGTGTTTATAGACATGTGGGATAGCAGCATTAATAACGGTATGCCACATATAGAATTATCACGCAAAGCTGATGCAATCGTTGTGGCACCTGCCAGCGCAGACTTTATCGCCAAACTGGTGCATGGCCGTGCCGATGATCTACTCTCCACCTTATGTTTAGCACGTGGCACTGATTCAAAACCATGCCCGTTATTAGTGGCTCCGGCAATGAACAAACAAATGTGGGAAAACCCTTCCACACAGCGCAATATTGAGCAACTTAAAGTTGATGGTATAAGCCTACTGGGGCCAGAGAGCGGTGAGCAAGCATGTGGTGAAATTGGATTAGGCCGCATGCTAGAAGCCGAAGACTTATTATTACATGTGCTAGCAAGCTTTGAAGACAAAATTTTGCTGGGTAAAAAAGTTATGATTACCGCAGGCGCTACATTAGAAATGATAGATCCTGTCCGTGCAATTACCAACTTAAGTTCGGGTAAAATGGGTTATGCAATTGCACAGGCCGCGGTTGCCATGGGTGCAGAAGTTACTTTGATCACCGGTGCTACCGCACTTAAACCACCATTAGGCGTTACCGTATTTTCAGCCACAAGTGCCGATGCGATGTATCAAAGCGTTATGCAACATGTGTGTGAGCAAGAAATTTTTATTGGTGTGGCAGCAGTATCTGACTATCGACCGGCCGCAATAAACGATCAAAAAATCAAAAAGAGTGAGTCTTCCTTAACCTTAGAGCTAAAGCCTGGTAAAGATATATTGGCTGAGGTGGCGAGTTTACCTAATGCACCATTCTGCGTAGGATTTGCGGCTGAGACGGAAAATCTTCTTGAATATGCAGAACAAAAACGTCTGCGTAAAAAACTACCATTAATTGTAGCAAACCTAATCAGCGAAGCCATGATGGACGATGAAAATAGCATAACCCTTCTTGATAAAAATGGCGCGCATAAGTTAGCGCGTGCGCCCAAAACAGAAGTTGCCAGACTTCTATTGCAGCACATAGCCAAAATGTTATAACAATCGAGGCCATCTGGCATCCGAGCTGCCCATTAATTCAAAATAATGGTTTTTTACTGATGCTTTAATAGAGATTGTAACGTATTGTGTCAAAAATTTTCCATCACTTAAGTTGATTATTAAGGCCATCATGTCATACCCAAGAACTAACCCAAAAAAACTATTGTCCGTTACTATGCTTGGCGTCTTTAGTATTTTCAATAATGTTGTTTTGGCTGAAGAGATAATAAGAAACATAATCACTGCACCACTTGTAATTTCAGCAACACGTATTGAAACTAATAGCTTTGATGTCCCTGTATCAATTGATGTAGTAGATAAATCTGCAATACAAGATGGACAACTCGATATGACTTTGTCAGAGAGCTTAATTCGGGTTCCTGGACTAACAGCACAAAACCGAACCCAATTTGCACAAGATCCTCAAATATCGACACGCGGCTTTGGTGCTAGATCAATTTTCGGGGTTTCTGGTGTTCGACTCTACGTTGATGGCATTCCATTAACTATGCCAGATGGCATCGGGCAACCAGGTAATGTAGACCTAGAAACTATTAAGTCTATTGAAGTAATGCGTGGCCCATTTTCCTCCATGTATGGCAGTGCTTCAGGAGGAGTAATTTCATTATTCACCAAAGATGCTCCAAAAGATAATGAAATAAGCACTAGCTTTCTAGCAGGGAGTTATGGAACATCAAAAGAGTCTGCACAGGCAACGGGAACAATTGATGGCATTGGTTATTTATTAAATCAGTCAAATTTTAATACTGATGGTTATCGCGAACATAGTGCGGCACATAAGGATCAATCAACGGCGCAGATAAAGTTTGTTATCAATGACGATACACGAGTCATTATCCTAGCGAACTATCTTAAAATGTTTGCGCAAGACCCATTGGGATTAGCTGGGTCCGGAAGTACATATAACCCAAAGATACCCAATATCTTATCAAACCCTCAGTCTGTTCCCTTCGCTGCGACGGCTGCTAATACACGTGTATACAGAGAAAATACGCAGGTGGGAATTAATTTAGAGCATGATATAGATACAAGCAATACAATTAACCTGATTTCTTATGCAGGACATCGTAATAACTCCCAATTCTTATCTACAAGCACCACAACCTCTGCTGGTCGCGATAGTAGAATTTCACGTGACTTCTGGGGAACAGAACTGAATTGGACTAACAAAGGTGAGTTCTTAAATAAGAAATATGTTGTAACGTCAGGCATTTCCTTTAGCAGTCAAACGGATGATAGGTTTGATATTAATGCATCTGCAGGAGTTGTTAACACATCCACTCCAAATCGCAATGAGCAAGATACTGCCACTGATTTTGACGAGTATGCTCAAGGTCAATTATCAGTATTCGATAATGTGGATCTTCATGCAGGAGTAAGGAACATTCACACTATATTAGGCGTTAATCCATTTACTTCACCTAGACAATCATCTTTAATTAAATCAGGTTCATTGAATTTCATTAACACCACACCAGTAGTAGGTATAGTGTGGAAACTTAGGCCAGAAATAAATCTGTATGCCAATTATGGCAAGGGATTTCAATCGCCAAATTTAATTCAAATTGCCTATAATTCTTCATCTGGCGGTGGCCCGAATTTAGGCCTTTCTGGAAGTAGCAGTGATAACTATGAAGCTGGGATGAAAGTATTTGTTTCAGATAATACTAGGTTGAATTTAGCCGTATTTAAAGTAGTCACTTCAAATGAAATTAGTTTATTAAATGATTCAGGTGCTTCTTATACCCAGTATTGGAATTTACCGGTGCCAACTACCAGAACTGGCATAGAACTATCCATAGATTCACAATTACCATATAACCTTGGACTTTATGGTGCTTATACGCTGCTAAATGCCAAGTATGATGGAGCCTTTCAAGAAGCAACAGCACTTTCGGTTAACAATTCAACTGTAAATGCTGGTAATAGCCTCCCAGGAACTTACAAAAATCAACTTTATGGTGAATTGTCTTGGAAAAACCCAGATATAGGTTTTACAACAGCTTTAGAAGGTCGAGTAAATGGAAAGGTATATGCCAATGACCTTAATACCGCAGATGCCCCTGGCTACGCAATTGTAAACATACGCGCTGGATTTAAACAAATCCAAAAGGGCTGGCAGTTCTCAGAATATGCACGCGTTGAAAATATATTTGATCGTAACTACATCAGCGCTGTTCGCGTCAATGACCTTAATGGTGAGTTTTATGAACCCGGAGCTGGCAGAAATATAATAATTGGTGTTAGCGCTAGCTTAAGACTTTAAATTAGCAATTCTAATGAACATCAACCCGTTTATGACGGATTTTTTGATAGAAAATTCCGTAAAAAAGTTTCAACATATTGATTTTATTGATCATTTAATGTTTAATGTCAACTGCCATTTATATTTATAATTTACTGAGAAATCCATGAAAATTATCGTCGACTTAAAAATTCTAGATGATCGTCTACACGAACAAATGCCAACTTATGCCACCACAGGCTCTGCTGGACTCGATTTGCGCGCATGTATAGAGGGCACGATTACCTTGCAGCCAGGCGAAACAACGCTAATTCCTACCGGCATGGCAATACACTTGGATAACATATACTATGCAGCTTTAATATTGCCACGTTCAGGTCTAGGCCATAAACACGGCATTGTGCTTGGCAACCTTGTAGGTTTAATTGACTCTGATTACCAAGGTGAATTATTGGTGTCGTGCTGGAACCGTGGAACAACTGCTTTTGAATTAAACCCATTGGAACGGATTGCTCAACTAGTAATTGTACCTGTGGTGCAAGCAGAGTTTCATCTAGTTGATGATTTTGATACTAGCGAGCGCGGTGAAGGTGGCTTTGGTAGTACCGGAAAACATTAACTCAGGTCTTATTTAAGCGCCTAATTCATTTAGTTTGCTTTAAGCATGATATTTAGGCAATAAACCTTCAAAATTCTTTATATTGTGCTTGAGGAAATATAAGTTTTAGTACTATAATTGCGGTCTTTCGAAAAAAGCAAAAAGTTTGGAGATTAACCATGGCACGTGTATGTATGGTAACTGGCAAAAAGCCAATGGTGGGCAACAACGTTTCTCACGCTAACAACAGAACAAAACGCCGTTTTTTACCTAATTTGCAAAATCGCAAATTTTGGGTTGAGAGCGAAAATCGCTGGATCAGTATGCGCATTACTAACAATGCGTTACGTACAATTGACAAAAATGGCATCGATGCTGTTTTATTAAAAATGCGTGCTGAAGGCCAAAAAATCTAAGCGCTAAATTATTTTAGCCTAATAAGGAATTTGAATCATGCGCGAAAAAATTAAATTAGAATCAAGTGCTGGCACTGGTCACTTCTACACTACGACTAAAAACAAACGTACTATGCCAGGGAAAATGGAAATTAAGAAATTTGATCCAGTTGTTCGTCAACACGTGATGTATAAAGAAACAAAACTTAAATAAGCGATTATTTAAGCAATAATCTAAATTTGACCGCTAGAGGCGTTTTCTATGTTCCCTAAAATGTGAATTTCACGCTGTGGATAAGGGATTGCAATATGATTTTCCTGAAATGCACGCCATATTTGAAGATAAATCTCTGACTGGAGTGTTGCAGAACCCTCTTCTAAATCTGGAATCCATATTGATAAGATAAGGTCAATGCCACTTTCACCAAAGCCTTTTACCAACACCACAGGCTCAGGCGTTAACAAGACACGTGGATGACGCCTAGCAATCTCTGAGATCAGTTGCATAGCGAGTTCTAATCGACTGTCATAACTGACTTGTATAGGCATTTGAACGCGTGCAGTATGGTCTGAGAATGAATGATTGATGACAGGATTAAGAATTAATACCTCATTAGGAATAATCACTTCAGTGCCATCTAACTTACGCAATACTAGATAGCGCATACGCAAATCGTTGACAACGCCATAATGACTATCCACTGTAATCACATCACCTATCTGCATAGACTTATCGAGTAAGATAATGAACCCACTGACATAGTTACTAGCAATACGTTGTAAACCGAACCCTAATCCAACGCCCAAGGCACCACCAAACACTGATAACAATGTAATGTTTAAGCCCAGCGCAGATAAAGCAACGAGCATGGAGATGGACAACAAAAAGATACGCAGTAATTTGCTAAGCACAACACGCATATTCATATTGATGTTTTGAGCGCGCATTAATTTATTTTCAATGAAGCGACTAAACCATAAGGTGATTAACAGCGTGATGACTAATGTAACTATGGCCTGTAAGGCTTGTAACAAATTAACACGATGTTCACCAATATTAAATCTAATATCGGAGAGGGTATTTAATAAATCTGGTAGGAAGCCACTCAAATGTAACGCAAGTAACACCCATATAAATGCAGAGATAGTACTTTCTAGGGTTTTAAGCAAACCACCAGGCGCTATTATATAACGCACCCCATAAACGACCAATCGAATCGCTGCCATCGCTAGCAACAGCGTGCTTGCCAAACGCAATAAACTGGTATGCTGCCAAAAACCAAGTAAGACTTTGGCAGTTATAACAAAAATAAGACTAGAAAGCGGAAAGAGCACACGATTAATGCCACCAATACCTAGCTTCCAACTCACAGGTGCGCTGCGCATCACGTAGGCTCGAAGTACACCATTAATAGACCAAGCTATCCCACAGGCCAGGGCAATAATTATTAATTGCCAGAGTGCAGCTGGTGTTGATATGTCAGCATAAACTTCTTGCCACACAAAGTGCATGTCTTGATTCATATTAGAGTTGATTATTTATGTTTTAGTGAGTCAAAGCAAACCTTAGCAATCAAGTATAACTAAGATTAATTATTCTCTAAGTGATGATTTTTAATTCTACGATTTTCCATATAATGTAGACCAGTGTATGTCAGTATGCCAAGACCAATCATCCCAACAATAAATAAACTATATGCCACTTGCCAAGGAACTACATGGGTCATCATTGAAAACTCTGACATACCGCCAATACCCGCCAGCACATTAATCGGCATAAAAACGACACTAATTACGGTTAAACGCTTAAGATCTTTATTCTGATTAACATTCAAGAAGCCGACTGTAGCATCCATCTGAAAGTTAATTTTATTAAATAAGAAGTGCGTATGACCATCTAAAGACTCAATATCGCGCAGAATCTCGCGCACATCTTCATGTTGGGGAATAGATAAAAACTTACGACGCATTAAGAAAGAAAGTGCATTACGAGTATCAAGAACATTTCTTCGAATCCGACCGTTAAGATCTTCTTCTACTGAAATTGCAGTTAAAATTTCTGCTGCTTGTTCATTGGTCATATGTGAGCGAAAAACTTGACGGCCAACTTCCTCTAGCCTAACGTACTCGTCCTCTAGCGCATTTGCAGAGTACTCCACATCAGCAGCATACAAATCTAATAACACATCCTTAGCCTCAGAAACATAACCAGCTTGAGCACGTGCGCGCAAGCGTTGTAAACGGAATACAGGCAGTTCTTCACTACGGACAGAAAACAAAGTGTCATTCTTCAAAACAAAAGCGACAGAAACGTTACGGGATTCGTCTTCACGGTCCAATAAGAAACCAGAATGAAGATGCACTTCACCATCTTCTTCTTCATAAAATCTTGCACTGGTCTCTAAGTCTGTAATTTCCTTAGGATTAGGGAGATTCACGCCAAAAATTTCTCTTGCCCAAGCAAGTTGCTCATCTTCGGGAGTAACCAAATCAACCCAAATCGGTTTTGCCAGAGCTAGATCTTCACGAGTAAAAATAGGGATTTGTCGTAAACGGCCCTCGTGAAGATCAAAAACTCGAATCACCATACTTTGACTTTGCTGCTTCGGTTCAGACACAAACTCTACACGAACAGAATCTGAAACAACCAAAAGTATTTCCTCCTTACGTTCTTCATTCACTTGCTGCCATAAAACCTGACGATCATCCGAAGATAGTGACTCAAGAATACGCGCTACATCAACAGAATTAAGTTTATCTAGCAAGCGACGTAATTCGGATTGATTATTTTGTTGGACCATAGTTTCCACTATGTCATGCCGCTGCATATCTTGGCGATGGACTAAACCCTCGACTAGCTTATGACGTTCAATCATACTCTTAATTTTAGATTGATGATCTTGAACGGTTTCGAGGTCACTCATCAAGGTTACCTTTATGTAGAATTGATGGTTTAAATAAGTTTGGATTCTAACACGTCAATTAAAATAAATTTGATAAACTAAATTTACTCTAGCTAATAAACGTGCATGGTGTTTATACTTAAAGCTTTTAAGCATTGAATCCTGGATATATTTGAATTGACTATAAAACTACATCTTTTATCGACTTTACATTGTCATTTGTGTGAAGATGCAATTCTACTATTAGAATTAATCAATTCTGATCAAGAGATTGAATGGGACGTGATTGAGATAACAGACGATGAAACTCTTCTCATTACCTATGGAAACTTCATACCTGTAATAAAAAGAAACGATACCAATGCAGTCTTAAAATGGCCATTTAGTAGAAGGGATATTGAGCAATTCATAACATAACGATTAAATACAAAAAAGCCAGCGTAAAACTGGCTTTTTTTACTTCTTTGACCCGTCCTAAAATAAGTTGACACTTTTTTGAGTTAATCAAGGAGAGTCACATGAGCATTGGGATTAAGCGGACACAACGTGATTACACGTTGGCTTTTAAATTGGATGTTGTTGAGCAAGTTGA
>Ga0316225_1001098_pt1 | contig 27893 bp, 9 predicted proteins | sample TBH18015metaG_FD_206010 | JGI IMG/M metagenome (GOLD analysis project Ga0316225, IMG submission 206010) | Freshwater microbial communities from Trout Bog Lake, Wisconsin, USA - TBH18015 | ecosystem: Environmental > Aquatic > Freshwater > Lake > Hypolimnion/Profundal zone | place: USA: Wisconsin... | reverse complement strand
CCGGCCGTGCTTACGAGCGCGCAAACGCGACTGGGGCTGCGGTTCTCCAATTGGGAGGCGGCGGCAAGCACGGTCCACACCACGCTGGTGACCGGCACCTTCCTCACGGGGTTTGCGCTCGCGTGGGGAGCGAACGATTTTCAGCTTGCCGTCTTTGGTGCCCTCCCATTCCTGGCGGCTCCCTTCCAATGGCTGGGCGCTTATCTGGTGGACCAGCGCGCGGAGTGGCGGCGTGAAATCGTGGCATTTTGTTGCCTTCTTGCAAGAGCCTCCTGGGTTTTGGTCGCCCTGATTCCCTGTTTGTTTAGCGAACCGCCGGGACAGGTTGTGACCTGGATTCTGCTCCTGTTTTTCATCCAGCAACTTTCGGGAAACATGCAATCGCCGGGGTGGATGGCTTGGATGGCAGTTCTCTTGCCCCGTAAACTTCAAGGCCGATACATGGGCGTGCGAGGTCGCATGACGGAATCGGTCAGCATCGTCTCGGCCCTGGCTGCCGGGGCGATCATCGACTATTTCCGCGCTCAGGCAATGGAGCGGCACGGCTTTGCCTTGCTTCAGTTCATCGCCGCCGCGGCGGGACTTTGCAGCTTCCTGCTCTTGCGACGGCAGCCCGACCCTGGCCACCGGGCGCCTCCGGGCAAGGTCGGCAGCCGTTCCCTATTTGGCCCTCTCGCCGACCGGCGTTTCCGCTGGCTCGTCGCTTTCAACGTCTGCTGGCTGGCCGGTCTCAATATTTGCACCCCGTTTCTCACGGCCCATCTCATCAAGAACATGCATTGGGATTTCCGGCATCTCTCATGGCTCGCGGTGCTTGCCTCTGTGGCGGCGATTCTGGTGAATCCGATCTGGGGACGCCTCGCCGACCGCCACGGGCATAAACCGGTGCTCAAGGTTTGCTGGCTCGGCCTCCTGACTGTGCCGGTTTTTTATGTCGTTTGTCCGCTGAACCTCCATTGGCCGATTTACGTGGCTAACGTTGCCAATGGTATATTCTTGAGCGGCTTCTCGCTCACGATGTTCAGCCTCTCCCTCAAAGGACTCCCCGCCGAGGCCCGCACCATGGGGGCCGCGGCGCTCAGCGCCGTGACGGGTCCGGCGACCTTTCTCTCTTTGCTCGCGAGCGGGGCGCTACGGCATGTTTGTCACGGGAGAATTCATGACGGAAGGCAATGGATGGTTTTATTGCCCTCAATCGAAGGATTATATTCAAGGCGGCGTTTTCAATGGGCGTTGCGTCTGGGGTCTGGGAGAGGCGCTCCGGCACGACCCCGCTGGACCTCTTGTTCCGGAAATCAAGCACGCGATCCAACTGGCTCTCAAATTTTGCCTTCATGATAGTCTTGGCGATCGGTATGCAAAGAAAACTCCTCAAGGAAACATCTATTGGAAACACATGGGTGAACACGCTTACCTGATTCTTGGAATGCTCGCAGCATATTCGGCGGATCCAAAGATGGAGGTTCCAATGGGAGTTCCTGGAGGCTCGGCGAAACTCAAAGACCTTTGCGTCTCCGGGCTTGACGCAATTGTGGATTTGAAAAAACCGGGCGGCCAGTGGTCGTCCTATCCAAACGAGGATGCAATGGCGATTGAAGCACTCGCGCAAGGGGCGATCGTACTGGGAGATGCCCCTGGATGCAGGCGGTGGAAAACGGCGGCCTCGGAAGCGGCGGATGGGTGGTTGGCTGCCCAACTCGATCCTGCGGAACGCAAGGCCCCGTGCATCCATTTTGGATATCGCAAGGCTCCCGGCGTCATGACGCACGATTGGATGGGCGCCAAGAAAGTGCAGATCTACTACTATATCACGGGGCATTGGATTCATGCTCTCGCCGATCTCTATGCAGCTACCGGCGAATCCCGTTACCGTGATCGGGCGCAAGCCTTGGTTAGCTATCTTTGCGGAAACAACCCGATGAAAGTCCGCCTATTGACTGAAACCGGTGGAGTTTATAACTGGAGCGACGACTGCGACGGAGATGGCGTTGAGGACACGATCAAACAGGACATCTATCCAGAATCAACTGCATTTTGCCAGATTGGCATATTGAGGCTATTGATGAGCTTTCCAGAACCCAAATCCACAGGTTTCCGAGAATGATTTTTACCCGCCGAAGGGCATGTCATGACAACTCGGCAAACATTGTGAGCAACCATGGTTGGCTTGAAGGGTTTACCGTGGCAGTATGGCGGTGAATGGCACTGCCTTCAACGCTCAGCAAATATGATTCCCAAAACGAAAACGCTATTGGCACTGGTGCTCGCAACGACCGGCATCCTTCACCTCAACGCAGATGCGGATGAGGCTCTGGTGAAGCGCTTTGTGCAACCACCATCCGAAGCCCGACCTTGGTGCTACTGGTATTGGATGAATGGCAACATCACCAAGGAAGGGATTATCGCTGACCTGCAGGGCATGAAGGACGTTGGCGTCGGCGGTGTCCTCTTATTCGACATCGGCATTCACCCGCAGGGAAACGTTGGCAATCGCAGTCCCGAGTGGTACAATCTCGTCAAGCTCGCGGTTAACGAAGCGAACCGGAACGGCATTAAGGTTGGCTTCCACTGTCCGGGCTGGTCGGCCAGCGGCGGTCCGTGGATTACGCCCGATCGAGGGATGCAGGAACTTACGTGGAGCGAGGTCACCATCGAAGGTCCGCGCAAATGGAGCGACCGTTTGCCCCAACCGCCCATGCGACTGGAATTCTATCGCGATGCGGCCGTATTCGCCTTTCCCACACCAGAGGGAGACACGGTTTTTCCAATGCCGAAACTCACTGCTACCGACGGCGATCCGCTTACCGGAAGCGAGGCGGTATTTGCGGCGAATACAGCCACGGCCGTTAGATTGCCATCCGAATTTGACCTGGTCTATCCAAACCCCGTCGAGGTGCGTTCGATTTTTGTGCGAGCCGCACGGGGAGGCGGCCGGGGAAGCGGCAAACTCCTGGCATGGGATGAAGCAGCCGGAGGTTTTCATCAGGTGGCGGTGTTTCGAGCATTGATGTCGGGTCCGTTCTCCGAACAAATCGGTTGCGCGAGCTTTGCGCCGGCCAAAGCAGCCAGATTTCGGCTGGTCTTTGACACGGATAAACCTGGCGATCGGGTGACGCTTCAGCGTTTGGAATTGACGCAAGGCTTTCGCGTGACTGACTGGCCATCCAAAGCGGGCTTTGCCACCGAGGCGATTTCAGCGAGGCCGCACGACGTTCAGCCGCGTGGGACTGACGCAATCCCGCCGGATCGGGTCATCGATCTGACCGAGAAGTTCGCTGGCGACGGCAGTCTGGCCTGGTCGGTGCCGGCGGGCCGCTGGACTATTGTCCGGCTGGGCTACACGCCAACGGGTGTGCATATCGCTCCCGCCCCGAAAGGCGGCGATGGACTCGAATGCGATAAACTCAGCAAGGAGACGGCCGACTTTCACTATGACCGGTGTGTCACACCGGTGTTGCATGAACTGGGGCCGGACCTTTGCAAACAGGCGCTCGCCTATTACCACGTGGACAGCTATGAAGCGGGCTGGCAGAACTGGACGGAAAATTTTCCGCAGCAATTCAAAGCACGCCGCAACTACGATCTGCGCCGGTATCTACCCTCGTTGACGGGCCGCGTCGTGGGCGACATCGCGATGACCGAGCGATTTCTTTGGGATTTCCGCCGCACCATCGGCGACCTCTATGCCGACAACCATTATGGTCGCCTGGCCGAACGCTGCCATGCCGACGGCCTCGGATTTTCCACCGAACCCTACGGAGGGCCGTTCGAGTTTCTCCAAGTGGGCCTCCGGGCCGATCATCCAATGATCGAGTTCTGGCTGCCGACAAATCCCCTGCAAAATAAGTTCCATTATGAGTCAGTTAGCGTTGGACACTCTGGAGAGCGCTCCATAATCGGGGCGGAGTCGTTCACCTCGGGGCCGCCGGAGGAACGCTGGAACAGCCATCCGTTCTCGCTCAAGGCACTGGGCGATTTCATTTACTGCTGCGGAGTCAACCGGTACGTCATCCATGTCAGCGCGCATCAACCGCTCATAGGCGAACATCTCAAGCCCGGATTCACCTGCGGCTGCAACGGCATCCATTTCGACCGCAATAACACGTGGTGGGACCATGGGGCAAAGGAGTGGCTTCAATACCTCACGCGCTGCCAATCGCTGCTGCAGGCAGGCGAGCCGATTGCCGATGCGCTCTATTTCCTTGGCAACGATTCGCCGTACGGCTGCGGGCCTTTCGATCCGGCTCCTCCGGAGGGCTACGACTATGACGCCTGCAACAGCGAAATTCTTGAAAAGCTGAAGGTCCAGGATGGCCAGATCATGTTGCCGAAGGGCAAACGCTACTGCTACCTCGTCCTGCCTTCCCATGGCCGGGTAACGCTGGCGTCATTGCGAAAGATCGCCGCGCTCGCAAGCAACGGCGCCACTTTCGTCGGACGGGTGCCGACAGGTTCGCCCAGCCTCGCGGACGCGGCTTCGGCGGACGAATACGCGCGCCTCGCGGGCGAACTGGCTGGCTGCGTGAAACCCGGTTCCCATTTCGAGCGGCTGCTGGCTGCGGATCGAGTGTCTCCCGACTTCAGCTTCGATGAGGAATCAGGGATGGCGATTCACTTTGCACACCGGCGGGTCGGCAATGCCGATGTGTATTTCGTCGCGAATGCCAGCCAGCGCGCTGGCACGGTCGACTGCCGCTTCCGCATTTCCGGAAAGGAGCCCCAATTCTGGCGGCCCGACACCGGTGTTATCGAGCCGTGCCCTGTGTACACCCATACCGAAACGGGCACGCGCATTCCGTTGCGCTTTGATCCCGCCGGTTCCATGTTTGTTGTCTTCGAACCGGGGCAGCCGAAGCCGCACGCGCTTGAGTTAGCATCCGCCGATACGACATCCGCCGGCAGCGCGCCAGCGCTGACGATTTGCAAGGCGACCTACGGCGTTCCCGGGCGGACGGTGGATGTCACGAGCAAACTCGCCGCGCGGGTGAGCGCTGGAAAACTAAAATTCGGTGCTTTCAGTTCGCTCGCGGGCGATCCGGCTCCGGGCATTGTAAAACGGCTTTGCGTCGAATACGAAACCGCCGGAAAATCCGGAACGGCCGAGCTGCGGGACGGCGATACGCTTCGCCTGCCGCCGCCGATTGAAAACCAGATCCCATGCGAATTGCGCGCCGATGGCGAGGGCCTGAAGTTGCGTGCATGCGAAGCGGGCCGATTTGCGGTTACGCTTCCGAATCAGCGCACCGAAATGGTAGCCGTCGATTCGGTGCCAGCTCCCCAACTCCTCTCGGGGCCATGGGCACTCCAATTCCCGGCCGGGTGGGGCGCGCCGGAACAGACAACATTTGATCGGTTGATTTCGTGGCCAAACCATTCCGACGCCGGAATCCGCTACTTTGCGGGAACCGCGACTTACCGCATGAAGTTCCAGGCCGCAAAGCCCGCGCCAGGATCGCAGATCGAATTGGACCTTGGCCGCGTGGAAGTAATTGCCGAAGTCTGGCTGAACGGAAAGTCTCTCGGCACACTGTGGAAACCGCCCTTTGCCTGCGATGTTACGGGCGATCTGCGCTCCGGAGAGAACGAATTGGAAGTCCATGTCACCAATCTCTGGCCAAACCGCATCATCGGCGACCAACAGTTCCCGGACGATCTGTCGCCGGGCCGCGACTGGGGCGGCATCCCTGCCTGGCCCGAGTGGCTGCGCGCAGGGAAGCCGCGTCCCGAACCTCGCCGACTGACCTTCTACACATGGAACCACTGGAAGAAAGATGAGCCGCTGCTTCCCTCCGGCCTGATCGGCCCCGTCATGCTGCGCTGCGTCAAGTCGGTGCGCGTTCCGTAATCGAGGCCAAATCCCCATCCTCGTCGTCTCTGCGCAACCGCCGCAAACGCAGATGTCGAACCATCGGCAACCACATAGTTCTCCAACAAAGCGCAAAATGTGCCCGTGTGGGCCAGGCGGATCCGGGCGAATAGGTCACCGTCGCCGCGGGAGAAAAGAGGTCGTCGACCAGCGCCGACGCCGATGGTTCAATCTCATGCTCCCGCGTCGATGACAATCCCGTGATCACGGCTCGCATTGAGGGTTTAATCTTTGTTTCTCAAGAAAAAAACCGGCAATCTGGAAAAAGCTGATGCCGCAAGTGAACCAACTACCGCTCCAAGGCCCACCGCGGTGGCAACCGCTTCTTTCGGGAAAAGGTCTGAGGCGAGCGTAAAGAGATTCGCCGCCCAGCTTTGATGGGCCGAGACCGCGGCCGCGCAGAGATTAGCCCGACTTTCGCAGATTCCGGTCTCCGCGAGGGCACGTTCCAGGGCGGCGGTCAATTTTCGGCGTCCGGTCGGCCACACAAATTGAGCTGATGCTCGTAAATTTTCGGGGGCGGCTGGGCGGGCAGTGCCCAGCCCAGTTGATGGAGGAGGGCGGCTTGGGGTGGCTCGGTCTGGGTGATCCGCTCCAGGCAGATGCTCCCTTCTTCACGCAGGTTAAACCAGACTTCGATTATCTTGAATGAAGAGCAGCGCCTCATCGGGGTCGAGATTGCTGGCTCGCAAGAGCGTCGCCTGACGATGGGCGGCAAGGAATTGTTCCATCGAAAGATGCTCGTTATGAAGCAGGCGCAAACCCGCTTTGATTTCCGCTTCACCCTTGCAAGAGGCGACCATGCTTCGGGCCGGATTTTCGGCCAGACGGGCGACGAAATGCAAGAGACGTTCGTCCCGACGCTGGTCTCCCAGGCAGATCGTGGCGAATTCGTCTGTAATGTTGCAGGGCACGGGTGAATGACGCCAAGGGCGGCGTCAATTACCCGATTCTCGATGATTAATTTATTTGTACAAGCACTATTGTATAGTTTTTTCAACCAGCCTTCATTGACCTGAAAATGTGTCCACAAGTCAGGACAGAAGCCCTCCAACCGCAACCGTTTGCCAGATTTCCTTGAACCGAGTCGAACCGAGCTACGAGGCCAAGCCATCGCGCTCAATCGCTTCGATTTCGGAAAGGCGGTAGCGGATCAACCGCGGACCGAGCACGATTGGGTGGAGCATGCCGCTCTTTTCACGCCGGCGGACGGTCGCGCCGGAGACTCCCCAGCGCTTCGCCACTTGGCGGCGGCTAAGGAGGTTCTCCGGGTTCGGGTTCATTTTGGGCTGGTTCTGGCTCATAGATCGGCCCTTAGATTGGTCTGCACGCAGAGACAATCTTCCCACGGGATTTTTTTCGAAATTTTTTCTGTCCGCCTTCAGCAACCCCACCAAAAAGCGTTCCCAACGCCGATTTTCAACCTGTGGCCAGCTTCAGACGCCGTGAACCACCCACAGGTTAGCCCGGACCCCGTTCCTGCCCGAAAGGTCCGTCTCCTTGCTTGATTGTTCGAGAACTCCGGTCACGGGCGGGCGTTCTTCTTGCACCATGGCAACCGTTCCGGGAAGGATCTTTTCGCCGGGCCGAGTGTTCAGAACATGTCAGGAAGGCTCAAAAGTCTGCCTAAAAAGTGGCAAGCAAGTGGCAAGCAAGTGGCAAGCAGCTTTTCCCGCCGAATCCTACAAACCCTAACGCTGCGCTCGCAAACCCTTGTCGCTGTGGGACTTAGAATGGAGCCAACGACGAGACTCGAACTCGTGACCTGCTGATTACGAATCAGCTGCTCTACCGACTGAGCTACGTTGGCGTTCCGCACCGGGGATCTGACCGCGGTCTGCGAAATTGCGTCAGCGGTGACCCGAAACTCCGGGTTGGACGCCGAATGGACCGGGCTGTACCGGACCGCCGCCGCAAATTCTGCGTCTTTCTTCGCACGGGCATCGCCCAATGACAAGTGTATTTGCATGGAAAATGCCCGAACCGCCCGAACAGCTCCCGTGACACCCGCCAAGGGTGGGCGCAGAGGCGGCCCTGAGTGGGGCGGGCGGCACGGGGTTTTCCCGGTCTTTTGATGCGATAATCTGCTTTACGGCTTCGCGGAACCGGATTATCGGTCCCCATGCTTTTCCCTCAACCGATCCACGCAGCAAGATTTTTTTGCGTTTGCGCGCTGAGCTGGCTGCTTTCGCTCCTGCCGGCGAACGCGGCGCAAGTGTTGCCCCCGCAACAGACCAATTCCCTTCCTCCCATCCTGAAGACCGGAACCGCTGCGTGGGCCGCCTTTAGCTCCGGCGCCCTCCTCAATCTGAACAACTACTTCCACGTGCAAGACGTTGCCGGCACCGTGGTGCGCTTTACGTTTGTCAGCGGCACCACTCTGGTCAGCGGCAGCAGTCTGGCCAGCGGCACGAATACGGTGGACATCGTTTTGAGCGACTCGGACGCGCCAGTCAGCGTCGCCAACTTCCTCTACTACGTCAACGCGGGCAGTTACGACAACACGTTCATTCACCGCAGCCCGGGAAATTACGGAATCGTTCAAGGGGGCGGCTTTGGCATCTCCCGCACCGCGGACCTGTCCCAGGCCTCTCTCATCGCTGTCTCCAATACCGGCTCCATTATCAACGAGTCCAACGACACCACGCGGCCCAACCAACGCGGAACCATCGCGATGGCGCGCACCAGTGACCCGAACAGCGCCACCACCCAATGGTTTTTCAACACGGACGATAACTCAACGATCTTTGGCGGTGCCGCCCAAGGAGGGACCGGTTACGCAGTCTTTGGCACCGTCCTTAATAACGGCATGGATGTTGTGGACCAAATCCACGAAATTCCGCCCCAAAACTTGACTGGGCTAATCGATGGAAACTTGGACAGTAACTTTGCCACCATCCCTCTTCGGAACGCCCCTTCGGGGACGGGTCTCATTACCGTGCCGCGGTCGGATCTGGTAATGATCGCCTCGGCCCGTGTGACCGCACCGCTCTGGAGCGTTTCGAGCGACCACCCGGAAATCGTCCAGGCATCAGTCGCTTCGAACGGCGTCCTGAGTCTGACGGCGGGAACAGTATCGGGTGCGGCAAACATTACCGTCACCATCACCGATTCCCACGGCGCGCAAACCTCCGGCAAGCTAACCGTCAATTCCCAGCTGCTGGACTCGCAATCCCCCCCCGCCGGCGGCGAGTTCGCGTTCGAGTTCCCGCAGTTCTATTATTCGTGCGCACAGACAGGCTTGGCGACTGTGTATGTCCAAAGGCTCGCCGGCGCCGGAGCGACATCGTCGGTCTATTACACCACGACCAACGGCAGCCTTGCGGACGGCGCCGATTACACCGCCGTTCACGGTCTGCTGACCTTTGGTCCGAATGACGACATCAAGAGCTTCCAGGTGCCGATCGGCGCCACAAAGAAAGCCGGCAGCATCGCCGTTCACCTCGTCTCCGTCTCCCCGGGGGCTTCTCTTGCCAGCCAAAACACAGACGCGGTCCTGTATATCGACCGAAGCACACAACCCATGACCGTTCAGTTTCAGCAGCCGGCATTCTCTGGAGTCTCAGGAGGGATCGCCAACGTCGTGCTGACACGATCGGGACCGAATACCGCAGCGGTCTCGGCCTTCGTTCAGCTCCTGAACACCACAGCCGCCTACGGAACCGATTATACGGTCGCCAATGCCTTGGGGAGCACGTTGAGGGTCGATTTCCCGGCAGGAAGCAGCTGGGCGACGATTCCAGTAACGCTTTCCGGATCCAACATCGGCGCATCCTTTACCGCGCAGTTGATTGGCGTCGACCAGGGGTTCATCGGCGGCCAGAACGCCGCAACCGTCACCTTCAACGGAGTTCTCGCGTTTTCAGCAACCAACTACAACGTCGCTCCGGGATCGTCGTCGGCAATCGCAACGATAGCGGTAACCACGAGCGGCACCAACGTGGCGCAAAGCGTCGCCTATTCCACAGTGGCCAGGACTGGCGCGGGCACAGCCACCGCCGGGGTCGATTATACGCCGGTTTCGGGCGTCCTGACGTTTGCCGCCGGCCAGACCGTTGCGACCTTCGATGTCCCGATCCTGGCCGTATCCGCTTCGACTGACCGCACCCTCGGCGTTCACCTCTCGCAAGTCAGCGCAAACGAGACCGCCGGCTCGGATGCAACGCTGACGATCGTGCATAACACCCAGGCGAGCCCGATCGCCCTCAGTGCCAATTCGTATAACGTCGACGCCGGCAGCACGCTGAATATTCCCCTGGTTTATACCGGCACCACTGGATCGCCGACAGTCGGTGTCCAGATGACCGATAATTCGGCCATTTACAATACGGATTACCAGATCCAGGTCGGTGGGGCGGCCCAACCTGCGTTCTCCACCGTGCAGCTTGCCTCCGGCAGCGCGGTCACTGTCGCCGCTTCATCCGCGGCGGCCGGAAAGAATTTTACCGTAAAGCTCGTTCCGCAGTCGGCGGACAGCATTGTCGGCACGCCGTCCGAGGCCACTGTCACGATATCCTCGGAAACCTTTGCCTTTTCTCCGGCGACTTACCTGGCGAGCCCCTCGGCCTCAGAGGTGTCGCTTTCGGTGGTGCGCACCGGAACCGCTGCGGAGAGCGTTATTTACAACACCGCAAACGACTCAGCTACAGCCGGGATTGACTACACGGCCACGAGCGGCACCCTCGCCTTCGCTGCCGGCGAGAGCTCGAAGTTCATCTCCATCCCCATTCTGAATCCCAGTTCAACGGCGAAGCTCTCGTTCAAGGTGCAGCTTTCCAACGGTCCCGCCAACGCTTACTACAGCGCCGCCAACGTCGTCATCGACCACAGCGCGGACGCCCAGACCGTTCAGTTCGCTTCCATGCCTTCCCGCGCCGCAGTCAGCGGCACCCTCAACGTAACTCTCACCCGCAGCGGCTCCTCTGGAAGCGCAGTCGCCTATATACGCTTGGAGGACGGCACCGCGGTTTTGGGGACGGATTACATCGTCTCCGGCATTTCCGGCAACGTGGCTACAGCCACTTTCGCCGACGGAACGAACCAGGCGACCCTGCCGATAACCTTCTCGCAAACGGGGATCGGCAAGACGTTCTCGCTGGAACTGCTCACGGGCGACCAGATGGCCGTGACCGGCTCCGATACCGTTTCGTTCACCATCGTCGATCTCTTCCAGTTTACGCCCACCGCCGCCACCTATCGCGTTAGCGGTTCCATCGGTCAGGCGGTGCTGGCGGTCACCCGGTCCGGCACGGCGGCGGGAGAGAGCGTCGCCTATGCCAGCGCAGACAGCACAGCCGTCTCTGGAACCGATTACACCGCCACCAGCGGCACGCTCGCCTTTGCGGCCAACGAACAGCTCAAAACATTCAGCATTCCCGTCGCCTCCCTGTCGGGAACGGACGTTGCCTTTGGCGTCCAACTCACGTCTCTTTCCAACGATTCAGACCCCGGTTCGCCTGCCTCCGTCGTCATCGCAGGCAGCGCAACGCCGGTGGTCCAGTTCACCGGTTCCACCTTCAACGTCGGGCAAGGCGACTCAGTGAGCATCGCTCTGACCACGACTGGAACGACCGACACCACCGCGACAGTTCTCTTGAGCGGCTCCGCTGTACAAGGAACCGATTACACCATCTCGGGCTCCGCCATCGCCGCCAGCAATGGCAACACCATCGACGTCACGGTCCCCGCCGGCGGAACTGCCACTCTCTCCATCGCCGCCGGCGCCAATTCCGACGGCAAACAGATTTCGCTGAACCTGCTCACCACCGGGACCAAAAGCGCCGTGGGGCCAAACGCCGCCGCTTCGGTCGTCATCACGGACACCTTTAGTTTCTCGCCCTTGGTCTACAACATACAGGCCCCGGCGACTGCCAACGGCCAGGCCGTGCTTGCGGTCACTCGCACCACGAGCACAGGGAGCGCAAGCGTCATTTACAACACCGACCCAACGGGAGCCGGCACCGCCGCATCCGGGACCGACTACACCGCAACCAGCGGCACGTTGAATTTCGTCGACGGACAGACCGAGCAGACGTTTACCGTGCCCCTTCTGGTCGCAGCGGGCTCCACCGACCTCTCCTTCCCCGTCCGCCTCACTTCGACCAGCGCCGCTTACGTGACCGGAAGCGACGCCACCGTTGTCATCGCGCATAATTCCCAGCAATGGCAGGTCATCAGCCTCAGCCCGACTAACTACGAGGTCACGCAAAGCGGCTCGCTCAACATCGTTCTGACCCGGCAGGGCGGAACCGCAGGAAGCGGCACGACGACGCTTCGCATCGAGAACGGCACCGCCGTCCTGGGTTCCGACTTCACCGTCGCGGGGGCCACGGGCGACCTGGTCACGGTTGCTTTCCCGGCAAACAGCTCCACGTCGAATCCGATCACGATCACGACCAACTCCGGCTCAGACGGGAAGAGCTTCGGGCTGCGCATCCTGGCGGTTCAGAACGACGCAGCCGGCAATTACTCTGTCGGTTCGCAATCGCTCGCAACGGTAGCCATCGGTGAAATCGTTCAGTTCCTGCCAGCAACTTACACACTCTCCGGCACTGTCACGCAACCATTCCTCCTTGAAGTCATTCGCAGTGGCACGACGGCGGACGAGACAGTCGCCTACACACCGGTGGACGGCACCGCCGTGACCGGAACCGATTACCAGCTCACAGCGGGCACGCTCACCTTCCCCGCCGGCGTCCATTCGCAAACCATCTCCGGCACAGTCTTTGGCGTATCGTCAACGACCGACAGCTCTTTCTCGGTGCATCTGGCTTCGACGACTTCCCTGACCGGCTCCGACGCAGTTGTCTCAATCGCCCGCTCGGCGGACACCCCGTGGATTGCGCTCGAAGGAACAACGGCAACCCCCGGCCAGGCATTCTACGTGCAGCTCGTCCGAAGCGACACTTCCGGTTCGCCCATAGCTGTGTTGCGCATCGAAGATGGCACGGCGGTGCAAGGAACCGATTACTCAATTGTTAACGCCAGGGGCGATCAGGTCGTCGCGGCCTTCACGGACGGCAATCCCATTGCCCTCGTTGCCGGCACCGTTGCGCTGCAATCCAGCGGCAAGAGTTTTTCATTGCGCTTGCTCACCGCCAGTTCCGGCTACACCCTTGGCTCGCCTGCCTCGATCGCGGTCAAATCCCTGCCGATGTTCCTGATGCAGGATTCCGCTTGCAGCGCGCTCGCTTCCAGCGGCACTGCCGTCGTCGTGGTCAGGCGCACGGCTGCCGACACCGCTGAAACCGTCCAATATTCGACCGCCGACGGCACCGCCGTTTCGGGAACGCAGTACACGACGGCCAACGGGACGCTCTCGTTCCCGGCGGGCGCGTTTGAAGAAGCGATTTCAATCCCTCTGCTCGCCGGCTCGGGCAGCAACTTCACGGGAACCAAGACCTTCAATGTCACGCTTTCAAGCCCAAGCGGCGGTTATTCCATTCCCTCGGCAAGCGCGACCGCAACCGTCAGCATCGTTTACGACTCGGCGCACACGACCTACTCGTTTACGACCAACGCCTACACTTTTGACGCCCTCACCGGCGGGACCGTCACCGTCCTCCGCAGCGGCAGCGCAAGCAGCGCCGAGACTGTCTCCATCGACATCCTCGACGGCAGCGCCATCGCCGCCCAGGGGGATTACACCACCAACCCTGCGGCAAACAGTCTTAGCCACACCGCGGTTCTGACATTCCAGCCCGCCGACACCTCGAAGACGCTGACGGTTTCCGGGAGCGGCGGTGCGGAGAAGTATTTTAAACTGCACATCGGCGGTTCCGGCACGACCGTTCCGGGAACCACGCCCGATGCGGTTGTCACGTTGCGTCCCAACGGCGCGCTGCAACTCTCCGCAGTCGGCTACCGAGTCGATCAGGCAACCGGGGATGCCGTCGTCACCGTGATTCGCCACGGTGGCACGACAGGGCCGGTCACCGTCGCTTACAATACTAGCGACGGTCCCCTGCCCTCCGGGGCCGGCGTTCCGTCGGCAATCGCAGGAATTCACTACCTTGCCACCAACGGCACACTGAGCTTCGCCGATGGCGTGTGGTTCCAGGACATCCACATTCCGCTCAAGCCCACCAATTCCGCCGTCGACCGCGCATTCACCATCACGCTTTCCAACCCCGGCGGAGGCGCCCTGCTCGGATCGCCCACCCAGTGCTCCGTCACTCTGTTCAGGACCGCCGCCGGCGGCGCTGTTTCATTCGATAACACTGAATATCAGATTGACTGCTCGGGAAGCGGCGGGAAGGTCACCATCGTCCGAAACAACGCCAGTCAAGCGGCCACGGTTACCGTCACCGCCATCGACAACACGGCTTATCTGAATTTGAACGATTACGGCTTCAATAACGGCACTGCTCGCACCGTCACCGTCAAATTCGCTGCCGGCCAAGTTTCCTTGGACGTGCTCGTCTCTTCCACTGCCACCTCACCCAAAACCTTCTTCCTGCAACTCGGCGGCGTTCCGGCTTCAGGCGCCCAAGGGGCGACTTCCCCGGCAATTCCGGCAACCGCCCGTGTTACACTGATCCCAAATCCGGTTCGGGGCCGCATCGAATTCACCTCGCCCTCCTACCGCTTCCTTGAAAGCGCCTCCAACGCCGTCGTCACGCTGGTCCGCACCGGCACGCAGGGAACCGTTTCGGTGACCTACCTCACCGATGACGGCACGGCGGACTCCAGCGGAACAACAACGGGCGTCGTGGTATTCAATCCGGGCGAAACGAAAAAGAACCTTGCCGTACCGTCGGACCCAGCGGCAACCAATTCCGACCGCGTGATCTCCGTCCGCCTGCAAAGCGCATCAGGGGGCGCCGTTGTCGGCGCGCTCGACCAGACCGATGTGACCATCGTCCAGAGCGCGCCGGGCGGCATGTTCACGTTAACCGGAACCGGCTACCGCATGATCGCCCAGGGCTTGTCCATACCGGCAAACCTGAAGATCGTTCGCAGCGCCACCGGCCAGACAGCCACAGTCTACGCCCAGTTGCTGGACGGCACCGCCATTCTGGACACGGATTATAATTACTACGACCCCGTTTACGCAGCCCGAGTCGTAGGCCAGCGACTTGTCCCCATCGTTTTTCAACCGACGGATTCCGAACAGGACCTGGAATTGGTTTCCACCGCCACGGTGAACAAGAACCTGATGATCCAACTCGTCGACAGTTCGCCGGGAAGCGCGATCGGGACGCCCAACACGGCGACAGTGGCTGTGGTTGCAGCGGGTTCCAATCAACTCATCAATCTCTCACAGGACGCCTGCACCGTGATGGGCGGCAGCTCCTACGTCTATTTGAACGTCCTGCGCAGCGACACGACCGGCACTGTGACGGTGAGTTGCTCAACCCACGACGCAACCGCCATTGCGGGACGCGACTATACGCCCGTAAACCAGATCGTTACCTTCAACCCCGGCGAAGCCAGCGAGGTCGTCGCCGTCCCGCTCCTCGCCTCGAACGCGACCGCCGTCTCGTTCACGGTGAACCTCGTCAGCCCGAGTGGGAACGCGATCCTCGGCGGAACCAGCCAGGCTGCGGTAACCATCGTCAGCGGCGCACCGTCCGGCGCGATACAGTTCGGTCAGAGCGCTTACCGCATCGACAACACCATTGGAGCCAGCGGTGTCATCAAAGTGGTGCGAACAACCGGCATTGACACCACCGCAACGGTCAATGTCTTCCTCAACGATGGCACCGCGGTTTTCGGCACGGATTACTTAGTAACACTCGACGGGTCGACCTCTTTCGGGCAACGCACGATCCCGGGCGTATTCAATCCGGGCGATTCCGAAATATCTTTTCGCATAGTAACGACGAACACCACCGAGAAGACTCTGACCCTGGAACTCAGCGGCGATCCAATTGGAGCAAACAACACCGCGCCGGTTACCCTCCTGGCTTCCGGTTCCAACGGTGTGATCGAATTCGGTTCGCCGACCTATCGATTCCGCAGCAACTCCGGTAACGCGACGCTCACCGTCAATCGGATCGGAGGCAGCGGACCCGCGTCCGTAAACGTAACCTACTCGACCGCCGACGGCAGCGCCGTCGCGGGCTCGGAATACTTGCCGACTGCGGGAAGCGTGCTGACGTTCTATCCCGGTGAAACCCAGAAGACTATTTCGATACCGCTAATCGCCTCCGCCAGAAACGAGCGGGCATTCACAGTCACATTGGCAAGCGCGACAGGCGGCGCGAGCGTCGGCGCAATCAATAGCACCGTCGTCACGGTCTACAACACCATTACCGGCAGCACATACGCCTTCACAAGTCCCTACTACACCTTTGTGAGCGGCAGTTTCCAATCCGTAACGATCGCTCGAACCAACGCCGGCGCGGCCGGCAGCGTGTACGTCGAACTGCTTAACGGCACGGCCCAGTTCGATATTACCGGAACCCAGGGAAGCGGCTTCCTTACCAACGGCTCGCATACCGGCGATGCTGAAAGAGTGGATTTTGCCGCCGGTCAATCGACGGGAACGCTGTTTATAGGGGGATATTCCGGGCAGCCGGGAACGATGGGCATGCGCCTCGTTGACGCTCCCCCCGGAAGCGGGTTCGGCGTCCCCAGCACTGCCACGGTTTTCTTCGACAGCATCGGGTTTGCGGTGCCATCCTACCGAGTCGGTCCGGCTGCGCACGGCGTCGCCTACCTTACCGTGACGCGCTCTGGAACGAGCGGAACTGCCACCGTCAACTACGCCGCCTCAAACGGCGCCGGCAACGGCACGCTGATATTCCAACCGGGCGTGAACGCGCAGGACATCGAGATCCCCTTCAAGAGCAGCTCCAAGACCCAATCTTTTACGGTATATCTCTCCAATCCAACCGGCACGATCTTGAACCCGGCGTCGACCAGCACGGTCGTCGTCGCCGCCAGCAACCCGCACGCAAAAGCCGTCGAGTTTACATCTGCAAGTTTCACGCTCCTGGCATCGCAGGGCCTTACTGCATACACAATGCTTTCGCGGTCAGGAACCGACGCCGCTGTCGTTTACGTCGAGATGATCGACGGGACGGCCAAACAGGACACCGATTTCTTTACCAGCCAGGGCGGACGCTTGATCCCGGTGGTATTCCAGAGAGGACAAACGGTCGGCTACATCGGCCTTTATGCACCCGTTTCCACGGCCAAGAGCTTCGCAATGCGAATCGTCAGCGTTCCGTCGGGCTACAAGACTGGCTCCCAGTCGTACGCGACGGTTTATGTGGCCTCCGCCAGTATCTTTGCATTCGAACCGAATCTCACCGCAAACGCTCTCTTTTCAGATGCGGACCGCGAGATTGCCGTCCCTGTGCAGCGGGCCGGCACAGCCGGCACGGCTTCGGTGCAGTACATCGTTCAGGTGGGCAAGAAAAAGCGCTCCCCCGTGTCGTTGACGTTTCAACCGGGCGAGAGTGAACAGATCGTTCGTGTGCCGATCGACAAAAACATTCGCTCTGTCGGCAGAGTCCACGTGACTCTATCCTCGCCCAGCGACGGCTCCTTCGTCGGAACACCGTCCACTGTTGTGGCGACCCTCATCAAGAAGCCCGCTTCGAGCACATTCCACTTTGACCGAAGCGCATACCGCGCCAACTGCGGGGCGCAACAGACAATCGTCATTCGGCGCACCAACTATGCAGTCGCGGCGGGAGTCTACCTGGTATTGCTCGATCCCGCAGGAGTCGCGAAATTTACTCTTCCGACGGCTCCCACGCGTCAACTTTTCGCCTCCGGAAAGCTGGAGGGCTTCAATTTCGCCGCGGGTCAGCAGACCATCACGCTCAATGTCACCGGAACGGTTGGAACCGGCGATCGACAGGTGTCGCTGTTCCTCGCCGGCGCCACGGCAGGGAGCGCGGTCAGCGCGCCCGATGAAACCACGATTTCCTTCATCGACGGCTCCTACCCTGCTCTGGTGCAATTCGCCCCGCCTTCCTACGCCGTCCAGGACACCGCCAAAAAGGTCACCGTTACATTGACGCGCACCAGAACCGGCGGGACTGTTTCCGTTCCGTGGACAACCAACCCGGGCACGGCCAAAGCCGGACATGATTTCATTGCCAAAAACGGCACTGCCACATTTGAACCGGGGCAATCCATTCTGAATTTCGATCTCCCTCTGGTACATGATCGCGCGGCCCGTGAAAACCTCTCCTTCAGCGTCGGTTTCAGCGGACCGCCCAGCGGCAATGCGATCAAGGGAGCGCAGGATTCCGCCACCATCACCTTGGGCAAGGCGCCAATCGGTTCTTTCTCCTTCAAGAGTTCGGGCTACCGTTTCGATGCAGGCCAGCAAGGGACGATTACGATCGTCCGGTCCACCGCGCACAAGCAGCCAACGACCGTTTATCTCCTTTGTGAAGACGGGGCAGGCGCCGGTTACGGTCGTTTCTCCGTCGATTACTCCGTCAGCGGTCAGTCGGCCCAGATTTTTCCGGTGAGCTTTGCCCCCGACCAGACGACCGCGTCCGTCGTCCTGTGGGGCAATGCAGGCAAAGGCGACAAGACCACTTTCATGCGCATCGTTGGATGTTCGCCGGAAAGCGCCATCGGTTCACTTAGCCGCACGACCGTAACCTTTGTCGATCCAATCTCGGATTCGTCGGTCGTGGAATTTTTCCCTGCGGTGTACAGCGTCGATGCCTCCGCCAGAAGAGCCTCCGTATCGATCCTGCGCGCCGGTACGTCCGACAGCGCGCTTACGGTGCATTGCGCCAGAGGCGCCGGGTCGACAGCCGAAGTCAGCGGCCCGCTTGCCGGGGTCACCGGAACCAACATCACGTTCGCCACCGGCGAGCTGGTTCGCGTCATCGACATCCCGTTCACCCCGCCGGCGGACAAGGACCGCGTGCTGACGCTCAATCTTCAACCCATCGCCTCAACAACGACCATCGGGGCGAAATCCACCGCCGTGATTACCGTCAATCGAGCCGCTTCCAACGGGCTCTTTGGATTCAAGTCCGGCAGTTTCCGTTTCGTTTCCGATACGGACGGTGCGGTCACCATTGTTCGCACCGGCCACGCCAAACGAGCCGCCACGGTTTATGTGCAGCTCAGCGGCAACGCGGTGCTCGGCTCCGATTACACGAGCGCCAACACCCCGGACGGACGGGCGTTCGCACTCAACTTTGCGCCCAACCAACGGACCGCTTCGTTCACGATCCACGGGTTCAGCGGCTTGGGAGACAAGGGTCTCCAGGCAACGCTGATCGGCTCAACCGCCGACTCCGGAATCGGCAAGCCCGCCCAGGCGGATATCTCATTTGCAGACTCCTACAACCCGTACGGGGTCGTCAGCTTTGCTCCCGCCGCGTACTATGCCAACGAGGCGAACGCCGCGGTCACCCTTTACATTACCCGAACAGGCACCGCCGGCACGGTCACCGTCGCCTACCAGACTGTCAATGGCACTGCCAGGAGCGGCGCCGATTACGTACAAACCAAAGGCACTGTGACCTTCCAACCCGGCGAAACGGTCCACGCCATCTCGGTGTGGCTGAAGAACGACAAGAAGGTGGCAAAGAGCCTCCGCAACTTCACCGTCCGGCTGACATCGATCGGCGGCGACAGCGCCACCGTGGGCGCCTCGGACGCCAACGCCGCAACCGTGACCATCTTCGAGTCCAGAAATTCACACGGCGTATTTCGGTTCGAAAATCCGGCATGGTCCTTCAACCGGAGCGCTGATTGGGCGGAACTGGTCATCCTGCGCACCGACAGAACCGCCGGCGCTGTCACTCTCTCCCTCAGCGTTGCGGACACCGGTCTCGCTGCCAGAAACCTGGTTTATCAATGGCCGGCCAACCTCACCGCCATACCCGTGCATTTCGCGCCGGGCCAGGATCGCCAATCGGTATTCATTCCGTTGATCGACCCGACCCTCGGCAGCGCGGGCACTCGCAGCTTCACCGCGCAAATCCAGAGCGCCAGCGCCGGTCTTCTCGGCCTCCCCGCTACGGCCACCATCACGGCCGTCGATGCCACCAGCGTCCTCCAGCCGTCCGTGGAGTTGGCATCCACTCAGTACCGCGTCAATGACAATGCGGGAACCCTCACGGTCACCGCGAACCTCGTCGGTTCGGCAACCGGGACCGTGACTGTTCCGTTCAGCATCCAACCCGGCACCGCGAGCCCGGGAACGGATTTCGATCTTTTGGGATCCGCCAACCCGACCGCCGGCACGCTTGTCTTCCCGCTGGGGACGACCTCAGCCAGCCTTACGCTGTCGATCAAACACGATAAGAATAACAAGACGCCGTGGATTCCAAGACGGTGTGAACTCGACTTGGGGCAGCCCTCCGCGGGCGCCGCATTGCTCGACCAGACTGCCGCGACGGTAACCATTGTCGATACCGCTGCGCCTGAAGGGGTCTTCGAGTTCACAAGCTCCGCCTACTCCTGCGATTCCGATTGCGGAGCGGTTTCACTGGTTCTTCACCGCTCCGGCTCGGGCGCCGTTCGCGTCATCGTCACCACCGAAGACGGCACACTCGTTGGAAATCAGTATGCTTCCTCGAAAAATACAGTCATCGGACACCCCAATTTCGCCGCCATTCGGCAGACGGTGGATTTTGCGTCCGGCCAGAAATCGCAGACAGTGCCAGTCCAGATTCTCGGCGGAACAGGAGCTTTCCTGGTTCGCATCGAATCGCTTGAGACCATCGCCACCACCCCCGGTGCGACCAAGGCGGTCGTCGGAGCGCGGGACCGCGCGGTGGTAACGGTCATCGATCCAAGCCTCGTTACAACGACCTCGATCGACTTCGATCAACCTTCCTACGATGCCAACGATACCGATGGTTCGATCCTCCTGACCGTCCGCCGGAGCGACGGCTCAGCCGGCACTGACAATGACGCGCTTCAAGTCGATTACGCGGTTACGAGCGGCAACGGCAGCGGCATGGCAATACCGAAAAAGGATTACCTCCCGGCCCATGGCACTCTCACGTTCGGCGCCAATCAGTTCGTAACGCAAATTCCGGTGCGTCTCTTGCACCGCCCATTGGCTGGCGACCGCAAGTTTACCGTGACCCTGTCGAATCCGCGCGACATCACCAGTTCCGCCATACCGGTGCAATTCCTGGCTAACAACCCGGTGACTGTCACCATTCACGGAACAACGAAACCTTACGGGCAGTTCCAGTTCGACCGTGCCTCGTACACAGCGCTCGGTGAGAGCGGCCAGGTGGACGTGATGGTCCTTAGAACCGGCAACTTGAGCAAGCGGGCCACTGTGGCGGTTCGCACAGCCGACCGCGCGGCTGTCGGCAATTACGATTATCTCGAACGCATCGGGGCCATCACCTTCGATTCCGGCGAGGCATACGCTCAGGTCTCTGTTCCGATCCGCAGTTCAACCACGGGGCGGGACTTTGTTGTCGGCCTCTATCCCACAGCCACCGGCGCTGTCGGCGCGATCGACCTCGCCACGGTGACAATCGCCCCGCTCAACCTGCTCGCCCAGATCGGAACGCCGTCTCTCGAATTGGGCTCTCCGTCGTACTCCGTGGACAACGTCCTCGGCAAAGTCACACTCTCCTTGCGAAACTACGTCGCCTACCAAAGCGCCGACAGCGTGGCGGTCCACGTGAACACCTACCTGCCCAACCCGCCCGCTCCCGAGGATGCGAAGCCGTGGTCCGAGTTCACGCCCTTTGACAAGCAGTTTAAGTTTACCGGCGAGAGCCCGAATCTGAGTTCAACCTCCTTCACCATCCCTATCCATTACATTCCCTCGGAGACCGGAACCCACACCTTCTTTGTGCGGATCACCAGCGCGGTAAATAGCGGCAATCAGGGCGTTGATTTGCTGGCCAATCAGTTAGTGCCCGTCTCGATCTTGCCCGTAACTCGCGCGACTGGCGGCGTGTTCGACTTCGATTCGCCCACTTACAGCGCCCACCGTAGCTCGGGCTCTGTGGTCTTCCATCTCAAGCGGTTTGGGAATACCGGTCAGCAGGTGGGAGTTGCCTTGGCCATTGTGCCCAATGCAGGCACCGGAGCCCCCGGAGTCGACTATGCCTGGGGCGGGGCAAACAAGCACCAGTATCCGGAGAGCACTGTTATCTTCGCGCCCGGCCAATCGGAAGTGGACGTGACCTTTGACCTGGCGCAGACGCTCCCCGCTACAATACCGCCGCAAACGCCTCGAACGGTATACTTTGAGCTGCTCCCGCTGAGCGGCCAATACTCCAACGGAGCCGTCGTAGGCACTCAGAATGTCACCGAGTTGACGATCTATCCCTAGAGCCCAACGGTATGAAGCTCGTCATAGCCGCCACGGGAGCCAGCGGAGCCGTCTACTTACAGCGCCTGCTCGACTCCCTGCCCGCCGCAACACACGAGCTTCATCTGGTCCTTAGCGAGTACTCCAAGCAAGTCATCACGCAGGAATTAGGCGCGTTGCGCGTTCCGCCGGAAATCCGCCGGCACGACGACCGGTCGATGACCGTCCCGTTCGTAAGCGGCTCGGCTCTCTTTGACGCCATGGTCATAGTCCCCTGTTCGATGGGCACCATGGGACGCATCGCAGCCGGGTCCGGGGACTCCACCATCCTCCGCGCAGCCGATGTTTTTCTGAAAGAACGGCGCAAGCTGATCCTGGTCCCGCGCGAGACCCCGTGGAACCTCATCCATGCGCGCAACATGGTAACGCTAATCGAGGCCGGCGCGACCGTCCTCCCCGCCTGCCCGAGCTTCTACAGCAAGCCGGCCACCGTCGAGCAACTCGTGGATACGGTAGTTGGGCGGATATTGGATCACCTTGGAATCGAGAACCCGGTTGCGTTTCGATGGGAGTGATGGAATTACGCAATTGGGATGCCCGATCCTAGCGCCATTTCCACACCGCTCTCCGCATTCGTCGCCGGTCTCGTAACCAGCGTCCATTGCACCGCCATGTGCGGTCCCCTCACCTGCGCGGCGTTTGGGCGCGCGCGAACCGTTTGGGTCCCGTCGCTGTATCACGTCACGCGAACCCTCTCATACGCCCTTGCCGGCGGGCTCCTCGGTCTGGCGGGCCGCCGCGCCGCCGCCCTGTTTTCCGCCGCGCCGACACGGGCGCTGCCGTGGGCCTTTGCCCTGCTGTTCCTCGCCTTCGCCTTTCGACTGGATAAATGGCTGCCCCAGCCCAGGGCGCTCTCCGCGTTCCTCTTCCGATTCCGGCTCGCCACAATGCGGCCCGGCGCCGTCGCCGCGGTGCTTGGATGCTTCACTCCCCTGCTCCCCTGCGGCCCTCTGTACTTGATCCTCGGTATTGCCGTCCTGGCCGGTTCATTCGGCGCCGGCGCGCTGATGATGCTCGCCTTCGCCCTCGGGACAGCTCCCCTCCCCTTGCTTCTGCAAACGCAATTCGCCCGGCTCCCCTTTTCGCCGGCAACTCTCGAACGCATCCGGCAGGGGCTCGCCCTCGTTTCCGCGGCGCTCCTGGTCTGGCGGGCCGCGGCCGGCGCCGGCGGGCTCTCCGCTCCGATGCATTGCCCGGCATGCCACCCGTGATCTGCAAACACTGCGGCACGCCGTTCACGCCCGCTCCGGAGCGCCCGGAGTTCTGCTGCGCGGGGTGCCAGTTCGTCTTCGACCTGATAGCGGCCCAGGGCCTCGGCAAGTTCTACGACCTTCGAAATGCCGCTCTGCCGCCGGTTAAATCGCTCGTGTTCCAGAAGCGCGACTACGCCTGGCTGGAAGATCTCGCAGCCAACGCCGAGCACCAGGCCGCGGGCGGCGACGCTTCGCTTCTGCTCGATCTCCAGGGCATCTCCTGCCTCGGCTGTGTCTGGCTGATCGAACGGCTTTTCCAGCATCGCCCCGGGGCGCTCGATGCCCGCGTCCAGTCCGCCATCGGTCGCATCGACCTTCACTGGCGGCCCGGTGAATGCGACATCGCCGGTTTTGCCCACGAATTGCAGCGCTTCGGTTATCTGCTGGGACCGTTCGACCCCGGCGCGTCGGCTGCCGCCGGACGCTCCCGCTCCGCGCTCGCGCCGCTGGTCCGGCGCATGGGCCTCTGCGGCGCCTTCGCCATGAACGCGATGCTCTTCAGCGTTCCGCTCTATTTCGGAATGACGCCGTCGATGCCCGAGTTTGTGCTTTTCACCCGCATGGCGTTTCTCTTCGCCACGCTGAGTTTCTTCACCGGCGGCACCTTCTTCTTTGCGCGCGCCTGGCACAGTCTGCGGCGAGGCGCGCTTCACATCGATCTGCCGATCGCGCTGGGGCTGATCGCGGCTTACAGCGGTTCCATCTGCGCCTGGCGGGCGGGCGTCACCGACTTTCTCTATTTCGAATTCGTTTCCACCTTCACATTCCTGATGCTGGTGGGCCGCTGGGCGCAACAGGCGGCCATCGAGAAAAACCGCAACCGCCTGCTCGGCTCGCAGGCGAATCCCGGCGAAGTGCGGATCGTTCCGGGAGGCGAAACGCTCCCGGCGTCGGCTTTGACGGCGGGAGTCTGCTACGAGGTCCTTCCGGGAGGAATGGCGCCGGTCCGCTCCAAGCTCCTGAGCGAAGCCGCTACGCTCGGTTTGGAATGGATCAATGGCGAGAGCGAGGCGCGGATTGCGCGCATCGGCCAGGCTATTCCCTCCGGAGCCGTCAATTATTCACAGGAAACCATCCGGCTCGAAGCCGCCGAAGCGTGGACCTCCTCCATCCTCTGCTCTCTGCTAAAAATCGCGCCCAAAGAAGAACGCCGCGGCGGACTGGACACCTTTCTGCGGGCGTACCTTGCGGTGATTCTCATCGTGGCCACCGCCGGATTCGCCGGTTGGTTTTTCAGCACGCACGATCTGCTGCGGTCGCTTCAGGTGCTCACCTCCATCCTGGTCGTCTCCTGCCCGTGCGCGGCGGGCGTGGCCATCCCATTGGCTGACAAACTCGCCATCTCCCGCCTGCGGAATGCCGGTGTGTTCGTGCGCGAACAAAGCCTCTGGGCGCGAGTGCTGAAGGTGCGCACGATCCTCTTCGACAAAACCGGCACGCTCACGCTGGAAACAATGGCGCTCAGGAACCCGGACGATCCCATGGGACTGCCTGCGCTCGGCCCCGCCGAACGCGCGATCTTGCTGGCGATGGTGCGGGACAACTATCACCCGGTCAGCTCCGTGCTCCGGGAAATCCTCATGACTGCGGGGACCGATGCCCTGCCTCTGGAAAACGCGCCGTTGGAAACCGTCGGGTACGGACTGGAAGTCGCCCACGACGGGCACACGTGGCGCCTGGGACGTCCTGGGTGGATTGATTCAGCGCACCCGAAACCGTCAACCCACGATCTGGCCGGTCCGAAAGCTTCGGTGGACTGCGAGTTTTCATGCGATGGCCGGGTTCTGGCCCGCTTCCAGTTCACCGATCAGCTCCGGCACGATGCCGCCGATGAAGTCGCCGGCTTGCAACGCGACGGACTCGCCGTCCACATCCTCAGCGGCGACCGCGACGAAAAAGTCGCCTCCATGGCCGCGCAACTGGGCATCGACCCTTCACAGTGCCACGGCGGGCTGAGTCCGACGGATAAAGGGGCGTGGATTCGCAGCGCCGACCCCGCGCGTGAACACACCCTCATGATCGGCGACGGCGCCAACGACAGCATGGCCTTCAACGAAAGCCTATGCACCGGCACGCCGGCAATCGATCGCGGTCTGCTGGAACAAAAAGCGGACTTTTATTTCCTGGGCCGCGGATTGAACGGCGTCCGCCAGCTTCTCGACGCCGCACATCGGCGGCGGCGGGCCGTCCATTCCGTGCTCGCCTTCGCCATCCTCTACAACGCCGTCGCCCTGATCCTCTCTCTTGCCGGCAGAATGCACCCGGTGCTTGCCGCCCTCCTCATGCCCGCCAGTTCGCTGATTTCAATCCTGATCGTCTTCGCATTCAGCGGCACCAGACCTCGTGATCCTGTGAATCGACGATGAGGCGCGGGGTAACAAAAGGCGTCCCACCCGTTGGTGTATCCCCAGACATAAAACCGGGACGCCCATGCCACTCCTGGGCTCATCTTACGTCGCCGGCTCCGCCTTGATCCTGCCGGCTTCGATGGCCTTGATGAAAAGCTCGTAATCGTGCGTGGCCTGGTCGGCATAGGCGGCGGCAAATGACGCAATCGCCTTGTCGAGTTCGTTGGAACTGCCGCAGTAGGCGGCGAGGGCGATGGCGTCACCGGTGCGCGCGTGTGCTTTGGCCAGGGCCTCTCCGCAGACACTCGCGTATTCGGACAGCACGGCACCCTTCAAATCGTTCGGGTCCAACGAGGCCTTGTGGTCGGAAAGCTGCCTCACGAGATAGTGGGCGCCGTCAATCGTCGTCCAGCCCAGAAACGGATCGGTCGCCGTATGAATCCGCTGCTGCCCCTGGGCCACCCGCTGCCCTTCGTGCGCGCACGCGGCGGACGCTGGAAGATAAGGCGCATAGCACGAGGGCAGTTCCTCCTTGATCTGAAGGAACATCGGGTCATGGGGACCGCATCCAAAGGAAAGCACAACGTAATCGCGCGTTCCGACGCTGCCCGTGCCCACAACCTTGAAGGCGATATCGTGCGGGCAATAAGCGTCGAAAACCAGTTGCCGGCCGGCCCCCAGCGTCTTGCGGTAAGCGCCGAGCGAATCGAGAACCTTCTTGCAAAGCGGCGCGGGGACATGCTCCAGAACGGGCGGCTGATCATGAAATACCGGCAACGATTTGCCGTGGGATTCGGTTAACTTCTTGAGCGTCCTCTCCGGGGTGATGCGCTCCGCCTTTTGCAGGAGCTTTTGGACCACGCCTTTGCACGATTTCCGGCGTATCTCGAACTTCGCAAGTTCAATGACCGGCATTTCAGCAAAGCGTTCGAGCGATTTGCGATAGCACGCGATGAACGCCTTCACCGCATTGACACAAACCGCCACCGAGTCCCCGGCTTCGCGCCCAGCGAGAATCACACTCACGGCCAATCGCTTCAGATCCCATTCCCACGGACCCGAAATTGTTTCGTCGAAGTCGTTGATGTCGAAGACCAGATGACCGTCGGGAGCGGCGAACGCCCCGAGGTTTCGCACATGCGCATCCCCGCACAGTTGCACATGAAGGCCGGTGACGCGCAAGGGAGCGAGGTCCGCGGCCATGAGCGGAGCGGTCCCGCGGAAGAAGGCAAAAGACGAAACCGCCATCCGCCCCATTTTGACGGGGATAAGTCTCGGCAATCGCCCCTTGTTGAAGCCGGCAAGAATTCCGGCCATATCCGGGCGGTTGCGAAGCCCCGGCCAGGCGCCTTGCTTGGCGCGAGGCAAGCGGTCCCGGAGCTTCCGTCCGAAAGCGCGTCGTTGCGCGGGCGTGCTGGTCGTTTGAGTGGTCGATGATTTCGGCATACGCGGGATGTGTGGCTCGCAGATCGGTCAAGCTAATGGGCATATTTGAAGCCCGCTCTTCTGGAGAGTCAAGCGCTCGCGGCCCCCGCCGCTTCGAAAGTGCGCGTCTTTTGCGCGACCACGCTTTTCTCGCCAGTGTCTGCCGCCATTGACCGTTCTAGAAGCTGACTGCGTTGCACGGGTGCCCGTTAGCTCCGAAATCGCTCGAAGAAGATATTACCCCCGTCCGGTTTCGTGAGATCCTTCGCAGGCTCAGGATGACAACGTTCGGGGCTCCGTCTTCGCTCGTGTGCTCAACAAATGAACTGAATTGACAAGACCAACGCCAAAGCCCTGCTTGTTTTCTCTCTCGTGACGCAACTGCGCTTCGTCACGCGCCCATCTTTGAAGCTTTTCCGCGCCGCGCATCCGGAAGCCAAAGCGGCCCCTTATTATCTGTCATCCTGAGCTTGCGAAGGATCTCACAACATGCCAGCCAGTGTCTGCCGCCATTGACCGGTCTCGAAGCTGACAGCGTTGCACGGGTGCCGTTAGCTCCGAAAACGCTCGAAGAAGATATTTCACCCGTCCGGCCTCGTGAGATCCTTCGCAGGCTGCCAATGAACCTGCCGGTTGCAGGAGGGCGACATCCGGCGTTTGCCGTGGGGCGTTCGTCAACGCGACAGCGTCGTGGAGTGCGGCAGTCCTGTGCCGCCTTC
>Ga0316225_1001086_pt1 | contig 28102 bp, 48 predicted proteins | sample TBH18015metaG_FD_206010 | JGI IMG/M metagenome (GOLD analysis project Ga0316225, IMG submission 206010) | Freshwater microbial communities from Trout Bog Lake, Wisconsin, USA - TBH18015 | ecosystem: Environmental > Aquatic > Freshwater > Lake > Hypolimnion/Profundal zone | place: USA: Wisconsin... | reverse complement strand
AATGTTCATATGATAATTAGAAGAAATGAAATGACTGCAAGTAAAGTAATGCAAGAAAGAGTATTTAATACTTCTAATATACATATTCATTTTAATTCAGCAACAGATGAAATCTTAGGTGAGAAAAAGGTTGAGGGTGTTAGATTATTAAATCTCGTAGATAATACGACACAAGTATTAGATATTGAAGGATTTTTTGTAGCTATCGGACATACTCCAAATAGTTCTTTATTTAAAGATTTTATAGATACGGATGAAATTGGGTATATAAAAACTATACCTGGAACTTCTAAAACAAATATACAAGGTATATTTGCAGCAGGTGATATACAAGATAAACATTATCGTCAAGCAATAACAGCGGCAGGTAGTGGGTGTATGGCGGCTTTAGATGCAGAAAGATTTTTAAGTGAAAATAATTTGATATAAACTTTTTCATTATCTTTCATAATCATTTCATGAAAGATAATGAAAAAGAATTAGAAAATATTAAAAAATATGTAGGATACTTAAAAGAGAATTTTGAAGTAGCTGAAAGTTATTTTAATATGATTTGTAGAACATTTGATAATAAAGAATATGAATCAAAAATAAATCATTTAAAAGAATTATTAGAGTTTCTTAGACAAAAGGTTTTTAATGATAATGAAATAAATTATAACATTAATACTATTAAAGATAATTTAGACAATGTAATTGCTCATTATTTTAATTCTTGTATAGAAGAAACAAATGCCATATTTAATTATATGGAAATTGAGTTTAAATTTAAACCAATTAAACTATGATAGAAGAAATACTTAAAGAAATTAAAACATTATCACACCCTTCTAATCAATATGATAGAAGAGATATGATAATGGCATTAGAAAATATTTATAATATTATTAATCAGAATTTTCCTGATATTGAAATAAATAAAGAAAAAATTGTTTAATTCAACTTTTTTACTTATATTTGTAATAATTAAAAAAGAAAATTATGACATTTGAATTATTTATAGAAACTGCCCCCGATCTAATCATAAAGAAATTAGAGCAATTAAAAACTCTAAGGGAACGTCCTGACTATCACCCAGAACCAAGTTGCTATGAACACGTTCGTATAGTAACTGAAAGACTTATTCAAACAGGTGATATTGATTTAATGTTTTGTGGTGTTTTACACGATATATGCAAATATGATACATTTAGAATTAACCCAAAATCAGGTTATCCAACTTGTCCTGGACACGATGAAGCAGGATATAAACTAATATTAGCGTCAACTGAAATCCAAGAATGGATTTTATCTAAAGGTGGTGATATTGGTATAGTATCTTTGATATGTTTATATCATATGAGATTTCACCAATTAGGAGAAATGAGAGAAAGTAAAAGACAAAAGCAAGTAGCAGAATGGCAAACTATGGGAATTTGGGATAAGATCCAATTCATGGGAGCTGCGGATAACATGTTAGTTGACTTTGATTTGGATAACTTATCAAAGAGTTTCAAATCATATATTAGTGAATCAAAAATATTTTAAAAAAAAAATAAAAAAATATGTACAATTACACAATTATTGCTTACGGAATTAAAATTCCTGATGATTACAAAGAGATATTTGAAGAATATCTTGACTCTGATTTACTTATAAAGCCATATAATGGTGGAGGAGATCCCGAATCTGCTTTAGGTATTGAAATATCTGATACTGATTTTGATACTGATTTTATTGATGCTATTCTATCTTTTGATAAAGAAGAAAATGATAAAATCTATCAAGAAAAAATGAAAGACTTTATTCAAAGCATTAAAGATGAAAAAGATGAATTGATAAAAGAATTACAAATATCAGAATTAGATTACAATTCTATATTAGTTTTCTTATCTACTAAACCCGAACTAATAAGAATAGACGCAACATCATAATATGTCAAAAATTAGAATAGCAAGTATTTTATACGGAGGTTTTGTTTATGCTTATTTATCAAGCAGAGGTCTATGATGGTTAGAAATATTTTTATTACTAACCCCAATGGTTTGGATTGAGTGGTTTGATGGAAGAAAAACAGAAAGAGATGAATTAAAGAAAGGGAATTAATTCCATTTCTTTAATTAATTTATATAATATATATTTATATAAATTAATTATATAAAATGACAATTGAAAATTATTTAGAAAAACATTACATACACAAAAGTAATTGGTTAAGAGCCGCTGTTTTAGGTGCAAATGATGGTATTTTATCAATCTCAAGTATTGCTATCGGTATAGCATCCGCATCTAATTCAAAAGAACAAATAATATTAGCAGGAATTGCTGGCTTAGTAGCTGGAGCATTAGCAATGGCATCAGGTGAATATGTATCAGTTAGTTCTCAAACGGATATTGAATTAGCTGATATAGAAAGAGAAAGATTAGAAATTATAGAAGATCCTGTTTTAGAACTAAAAATACTAACATCTATATACGAAAAAAGAGGTCTAAAAAAAGAAACAGCAGATTTAATCGCAAAAGAACTTACTGAAATTGATGTTTTAGCAGCTCATGTTAGAGATGAATTAGGTATAACCGAAGAAAATAGAGCAAATCCTTTACAAGCAGCTTTATCATCTGGTTTATCATTTATGTCTGGTGGAATATTACCCTTGATCGTAATATTATTATTTCCTTTATCATATCTAAAATACGGATTATATTTATTCTCAATTATATTTTTAGCTATATTAGGAGCTGTTTCCGCAAAAACAGGTGGAACATCTATTAAAAAAGCAATGATAAGAATAGTAATTTGGGGAACTATTTCAATGGGAGTATCTGCTTTAGCAGGTCATTTATTCGGAGTTAATTTATAATTTTTTTATTTCAAATTTTTTTTATATATTTGTAATATAAAAAATAAAAATAATGATTAATAAATTAGATTTAACCCCCGAAGAAAAAGCACAAGATTTAATAGTAAAGTTTATACCCGTTAGTGTTAATGATACATTTGATGGAACTTACTTAAATGCTGTCTTAACATCAAAAATAGTATGTAAAGAATTCATAGGACATTGTGAATTAAATAATGATAAAGAAGGTAAAATATACTGGAAAAGTGTAAGAAATGTTCTAAAAAACATAATAAAAGAAAGAGTTAATAAGTTTTAATAACTTTATAAATTATAATTATGACACCCCAAGAAGCAATTGATAAAATAAAAAATGGGGAATACTCATTACATATGGATTATGATAATGTACCTTTACTAAATAAAATACTTAGTGAAGCATTCCCTAATAAAAAACCTTATCCAAACTATCCAATTGATAGATGGTTTTATGGTAATCAAGTTCAAGGTAGATGGTTAGGAAAACCGTTTAATAACTATGATGCCCCTTTTATTAATTTATCTGATATAAAAGAACCTAGTATAGTTACTGTGTATCATGATAGTGATGTGATGGAGGTTGTTTCTAATATATCTGCTATTTTGAAAAAAGAATTTGGCATATCTATTGATATACTAGAACATTCTGATACGCAAGAGTATATAGAATATGAAATTAAAAAAATAAAATAATTTTTATTTCCAAATATATAATGCGTTATTTCCTGTAAATTGACTTGAATAATCATATTTAATGTTATAGTCTGGAAAACAAATTTTTATCATATATTCATAAATATTATTTTTTGTTTCAATATCAGATTTTCCTATACAAAAAGTAATATTAAAATTAATAGAATTCAACCAGTCTTTAATAATGAATTTTATTCTTGATAATAATTCAATCATTTCTTTTTTATCTGTTAATTTTTCATATTCAATTATAGAACTTGAATAAGGATCATTTTCTGCTAATGAAAAAGATATTGAATAAATATTATTATAAATAACTTCTTTATCTTCCATAAACAATAAATCTATTCTATATTCTGTATTTGAAGATGATTTAAAAAACATAAAATAATCATAACCATTATAATGAGGACTTTTTATTTTTTCTACTCTATAAAGAGTAGAAATTTCTGAAGTAAATATTTCATTAATATTTTTAATATGTGGTAAATTATTACTAAATTTAGATAATGTAGATACATAAATATTTTTATCTAATTTATATTTTTTAAATGTTTTAAACTGATTATATTCAACTATTAATCTTTTCATATATTTATATATTAAAATAATTTTTTTAATTCAAAAATATTTCGTATATTTGTTAAAACAAAAAGGAAAATAATGATACCGAAAAAAATACTTACAAAAGAATTTAGAGTACAATTAGCGCCATATGAAGCATGGACAAAAAAACCATTTACTGCTGATTTGTTCCAAAATTGTAAAGAACTTCTTCCGACTGATATAATAACAGGTATAGCTTATGATATGAGTGAAGGTACTTCATTTGGTAGTAATGATGATAATACTACTCGTTCTTATGCACCTGTTGTAATAGTTACTCGTGAAGTTTTAGAAACTGACGAAGAATATATGGAAAGAATTTCAATAGATGAAAGAAGAAAAGAAGAAGTAGAAAATAGAGAATATTTGGAATATCTTAGATTATGTGCTAAATATAAAAATAGAAAACATATAATTAAAATAAAATGAGGAAGTGGTAAGTAACAGTTAAGACACTTATGGAAAGGCTCTACAATGGTTCAAATCCATTCTTCTTCACAAATTGAAAAAATGAAAAAGAAATTAATTTTTTTAATTCAAAAATATTTCTTATATTTGTATAAATAATAACTAAACGGGAAACAGCATATCTGAATGAAATTAAATTATGTTTTTAGACAATAAAAGTGAGAGTGAGTTTCCTATAAACAAGGAAAAAGTTTTTGATGTAATGGTTTCTATCATACCATCCATACATAAAATGAAATTAATATCTTATGATAAACTACAAAGTAGATTAAGAGTTAAAACTGGTATAAGCTCTTTCTCTTGGGGGGAAGAAGTATTAATACAATTGATAGAAATAAATCCAACAAGAACAAAAATTATAATTTCATCAACAAGTAATGCTAATACTAATAGCGCATTTTTAAATCAGGTTACTAAAAAAAGTAAAGAAAATATAGAAATTATTTTATCAAATACTTCAAAAGCATTACAAGCCCCCGATTTAGAAACTTATTTATCAGAATTAAAATTAAACAATAATGATTCCAAATGGTTTGATAATAATTTTGTTATCTTTTTATCCTGTTTTTTCTTTTTACCATTAGGTTTATATTGTTTGTATAATACAACTAAAAAAAGTTTAACTACCAAAATTATTATAGGTGCTATTTTTTGTTTATTTTGGATATTTAAATTTTTCCATTAATATTTTTGGGAAACAGCATATCTGAATGAAATTAAATTATGAAAAAAATAATGTTTACATTATCATTAATGATAATGAGTGTATTGTCTTATGGACAATTAGAAAAAGTAAAACCAACAGAAGAAGTATCAATAGGACAATCAAACAAAGATCCATTTGGTGTTTGTCCACCATCGGTCACTTTATCTTATATTAAAGATGATGATAATTTATCAGATACATTATACCATATTCATTTTAAAGATCAGCAATATAAAAGCGGGACTTGTAATGATTGGTTTGATGACTTGTATTTTACTGGTAATTCCAAAATAATAAATGATCTGTATTTAGAATTGAAAAGTGATTTTGATTTAGAAAAGGATAAAACTGATATGTTTAATTTAAACAATAAATTAAATAAAGTTAAATTCGCAGTTCAAACAACAAAAATATTCTTTACAAGAGTTATATTTATTCAGGTAAGTACAAAATCAAAATCAAATTGTTATTTTTATTTAACAAAAAAAGAATTAGATAAACTTTTTGATAAAAATCAAGATTAAAATTAGGTTAAAAACCCTCGAAACAATAGTTTCGAGGGTTTTTAAGTAAACGGAGGTTTGTATTTTAAAAAATAATTTTTTTAATTCAAAAATATTTCGTATATTTGTTAAAACAAAAAATATAAAAAAACATATAATTAAAAAAATAATTATATGTTTAAATTAATAGTTAAAGGTGAGGCATCAACTAACTATAAAAAATTAGTTGATTTAAATGGTGTAAAGTGTCAAGACAATTTCGCATTGGGATTTGGTAATACTGATTTTTCTTTTAAAGAAAATATAAAAGATGGATACATGTCATTTTTATTTGAAAATAATAAGTTATATACCATAACTGAATATATTTCTGATAGAGAACTTTCAGATGAAGAATGTATAATATTAAAAAAATATACACAAGGTCAATGGGCAGATGGTATAGGTGAAGGTTTTATTCAAAATCCTGTTAAAATAAAAAATAGATATGTTTATATCTCACCTTGGTTCTTTAGGCAAGACGTAGAAATTACACAAACATCTTTGTAAGAAATAATTTTTTTTAATTCAAAAAATTTCTTATATTTGTTAAAACAAAAAAATACTTTTATATATAATAATATATGTATAAATGTAAATTTTGTGAAAAAGAGTTTGAAAGACCTAATCAAATAGGTGGACATACTATTATGTGTTCTAAAAATCCTAATAGGAGAATACAAGAACAAAAATTTGTTGAATTTAATTGTGCTTATTGTAATAAATTAGTAATTAAGAAAAAAATTAAGAAAAATTCAAGTAATAGACATTTTTGTGATCTCACTTGTAGTGCTAAATTTAATAGTACATTAGATAATAATTTTAATAGAAAAATAAATGAGAGAAGTTTTGAATTTAAAATTCTTAATAAAGATAATTTAGAATATAATATAACTGATATAGAAATTGACGAGTTTGAAAAACAAAGAATTTTTACAATTTACATAAAAAAATGTGAAGAATGTAAAAATGCTTTTAAAGCAAAGCCTACACAATTACATAATAGATTTTGTTGTTATAAGTGTTCTAATGAATTTTCTAAGAAAAATATTGATTCATGTAGAAAAGGTGGTAAAAATAGTATAGCATCACAAAATAGAAGAAGTAAAAATGAAGTATCTTTTGCTAATAAATGTTTAGAAAAATTTAATAATGTTGGACTAAATGAAAAATTTTTTAATGGTTGGGATTCTGATATAATATTACATGAACAAAAAATTGCTATTTTATGGAATGGTATTTGGCACTATAAAAAAATAGTAAAAGATCATTCAATAGAACAAACTCAAAATAGAGATAAATTAAAAGTTAAAGAAATTGAAAAATTAGGATATATACCTTATATTATTAAAGATATGGGTAAACATTCTGAGAAAAAAGTTCAATTAGAATGGGATATTTTTTTAAATTGGTTAAATGAAAAAAATATTTTGGTTATTTAAAAATTTTTTGTATATTTGTAATAACAAAAAAATAATTAAATATATAATTAAAAAGAAATAATTTTGGTTTTTTTAAAAATATTTCTTATATTTGTATAAATAAAGGAAAAGGAAAAGGAAAAGGAAGATGTAGATATTTTATATATACATTAACGATAAAAGATAAATAGCGGGTTTGAGAAGTCAGGTCTATCTCATCGGTCTCCACTTGGTATAAGTAAATTACCAAAAAACTAATAAGCCGAAGTTTCCCAAAAGGAAACCACAAGTTCGAATCTTGTACCCGCAACAAAGTTTTTATATGAAAATATAAAAACAAAATACGCAGAATACGCATAAATGGTGGTGCACCCTCCTTCCAAGTGGGAAAAGGCTTTAAACAGCCGTAGATTCGGTTCGATCCCGAAATTCTGCTCAAATATTTTAGTTCTGATTGAACACGAGATAGTATCTTAAAACGCCAATCGGGTAGTAAATTAGAACTAAAATAATTTTTAAAATATAAACAAAAGAAAAAATAGTAATAAAACATTAAATAATAAAATCATGAAAAAACAATTTAGACATAAACATTTTAACTTCCATTTTTGGTTTAGCACCAAGAGTTTGGAATCTAATGGCTTTTGTTTAAGTTGTTTAACGACTTAAAATCAAAATCCCTTGTTAGATCAACCCACCAAACTCTCAATAAAATGAAAAGTTTGGTGGGTTTTTCGTTTTTGGTTAAATAGTTAAATATACGTTCTTGGTGTAATGGTTTAGCATAAGAGCTTCCAATCCTCTTGATATCAGTTCGACTCTGATAGAACGTACAAAAATAAATATGTGGATGTAACTCAGTCTGGTAGAGTGTCCTCTTAGAAGAGAGGATGACGGGTGTTCAAATCATCTCGTCCACACAAAATAAATATGGAAATGTAGCTTAAATCTGTGAAAGCAATACTTTGAAGCAGTATGGATTCGGTCTCAAGACCCGACTTTTCCACAAAAAAATAAAGAAGATAGAAGTTATTTTTTAATATATAAAATAAAAATAAAATTATGACTTCAAATGAGATAAAAAGGATAAAAAGAACTTCTTGGAATTATGAAGAAGAAAAAATTCTAATAGAAAATTATGAAAAAGTAGGAGCTACAGAATGTAGCAAGTTATTAGATAGAACAACAAGGGCATGTTTTGATATGGCTAAAAAATTAGGATTGAGATATAATAAAAGTAGCAATTACAATAATAAAGAAAAACTACAAAAAATAGTAAGTGAAAGCAATACATATGTTGAAGTTTTAGCAAAATTGAACTTAAAAAAAGGATGTGGAAATAGCAACACTTTGAAAAAGTATATTAAGCAGTATAATATAAATACTGAACATTTTTTCACAAAAGAGCAAAGAGCAGAACACTTAAAACATAATAATACTAAGTTAGAATTAGATGATATGTTAATACTAAACTCTACATCAAGTAGAAATAGTCTTAAAAAGAGATTATATGATGAAGGAATAAAAGAAAGAAAATGTGAATTATGTGGTCAGGATGAAAATTGGAATGGTAAAAAAATGTCTTTGATTTTAGACCATATAAATGGGATTAATGATGATAACAGATTAGAAAATCTAAGAATAGTTTGCCCTAATTGTAATGCTACTTTAGATACTCATTGTGGAAAAAATAATAAAAAAAATGATTTATCATTTTGTGAATGTGGTGATAAAAAATCTAAAAGAGCTAAGCAGTGTTCTAAATGTTTTGGGATTTCAAACAGAAAGATAGAATGGCCAGATTATGAAAATTTGATAAAAGACATAAATGAATTAGGTTATAGTGGTACTGGAAAAAAGTATAATGTATCTTACAATGCAATTAAAGAATGGGTGTTAAAATTAGAAAAATAAATATAACAAAGACTTCGTAACTCAACTGATAGAGTAATCAGCTTTTAACTGATAGGTTAAGGGTTTAAATCCCTTCGGAGTCACAAATTAGAACAAAACCTTATTAAAAAATGAAATATGGCTCGCTTGACTAACTGAATAAGTCCACACCCTTCTAAGGTGTTCTATCTTGGTTTGAATCCAAGGCGGGCTACAAAAAGGACAAAACCTTCAAAAATGGATATATGGTGTCGTTGGTCCGAGTGGTCGAAGGAACTTGACTGTGAATCAAGAAGAGTGAACAACAAACAACATGGGTTCAAATCCCATACGATACCCAGAATTAAAATACACGAGTGTAGCCTAGCGATCGAGGGCGATGGTCTCCAAAACCATTTAGATTAATTCTACACATAGGTTTGAATCCTATCACTCGTGCTAAATAAATGGTCTCAGTAGCCGGTAATTGACTTCTGAACAGATTGTGGTTCTGTAATGATACCTAAAAGTATCTAATGCGGGTTTGAATCCCGTCTGAAACCCTTAATAATTTAAAGAATTTATTTTAATATATAATAAAAACAATATTATATATGGATGTAACATATCATTTTAACTATATGAGTCATAATTATAAAATTATGTTTAGAAAAGATCTAAATGATAAGGTAAATGAAACTTATTTTGTAGATTTTGCGGTATGGCATGATGAGCATAAGCATTATTCTTATTCTATTTCATTTAAAGATGGTATAGGTTTCTTTGATAAAGTAATGACTTATATTAAAGAGTTTAAGGCTCAACGTTTTAAAATTAGACCATCATCAAATAAAAGATATAGATTATTTAGAATTTTATTAAAAAAATATTCAAATGATTTTGATATACAAGAGTATAAAAATGAATTTGGAAAAGATAATTTTCTCCTTATCAAAAAAAATAACGAAACTCTAAGAATAATCAAATTCAAAGATTTTAAAATCTAATTTTTTAATTAGATTTTTTTTATGTATATTGTATATAAATTCAAATTATGAAAAAAATACAAAAAGCAAGTTTATTAAGTTTATTATTAATTCCTGGTTTAATTATACATAGTACTTTAGCATTAATTCTATGTTTTATAGGAGGTTATAATTTTGGAAAAATGGTTGCTTTATTATTAAATTAAAAATTATTAAATATGCATCTAGAACAAGAGTTATTGGCATTATTGCCTGAGTTTAGAAATTGTTGGATACAAAGGTCTAATACAAGTGTAGTTATTACACTTTTCAAAGAAAAATCTTACGAAATGAGATTTATTAAAAATGTATTAAAATCTGAAGATGAACTAACAATAGATATAATCCTAAAAGGTTTAGGATTGGCTGTTGTTGTATAAAATTAATTAAAATGAAAAAGAAACGTATACTTATTGGAGTTCAAAATAGTGGAAAACTCACTCTGGGTAATTATTTAGGTTGTTTAAAAAAAGGTCTAGAATATCAAGAGTTAGGTCATGATGTTATATTTATGTTAGCGAACTATCATTCGCTAACAACAAATAGCTCAACAGATATAACAGAAAAAGAATTAATTCGTTTAGGATGTAAAAATATAATTCATCAAAATCCTCTACATACTGAGCTTTTTTTTAAATTGTGTTGCATAATGAATTTAGGAACACTTTTAAAAATGCCACAATTTAAAGATAAGAAAGATACTGTTAAATTTGATTTAGGACTTTTATTATATCCTGTATTAATGACTGCTGATATAATCATAAATGATCCCGATATAGTTATTATAGGCAGAGATCAATTAGCACATTTAGAATTATGTAATGATATTGCTAAACGATATAATGGTAAGTATTATGATTATGAGTTTGGGGATTATGATAAGATAATGTCTTTAAAAGATCCTACAAAAAAGATGTCAAAATCTTTGGGGGAAAAGCATGTATTATATTTATTTGATGAAGATTATCGTGCTAAGATGAGGTCAGCAAATATGGATGAAGTTGCTATACAAAATGTTTTTAATATAGCGAATGGGTTGGGTGTTGATCCAAGTATCTTTAGTTCTAATTTAGAGTTAAAGATGGCGATTGCGGAAAGAATGGAAGTTATATTTGCCTAATTTTTGGAAAATTATCTAAACCATTAAAGATATAATATATAATTTTATGAGAAAAGATAAAGTTTTGCAAAAAATAAAAGATGAGTTATCTTATTATAAGGAACTATTAGATTATATTAATCATGATTATTATAACGAATATTATAATTATGATGATTATGTAGTTATTTATGACTATTTACCGAAAGAAAAACAGATTAATAAGTCTGGTTTATTAATAGATATGCAAAGTTTTTATTCTAAAGATAAAATAAGAAGTATAAAAATAGATGCTATTTTAGCATCTATTTAAACTTATTAGCGTAATTAGTAGCAGGTAAATTAGGTACAGGTGAAGGTATATAAGGCTTAAATTCTTTAGGTTCTTTTTTTGGAGGTGTTTCAACGTTTCCTTTAAGCATAAGATTAAATAAAATTAGGTCAATAGTTTTTTCGGGAAGTTTACCAAGACCTCCGTTAAATATTTTATCAAGTATATCAGGGGGTAAAGATTTTCTATCTTTAAGATTAAAAAGATTTCCATTATATTTTATAATGGAAATCTTTTCGTCTATGGTAAGATTTTTAATTTTACTATTGATTATTTCTTTATTATTAGCATTATCATAATTAACTTTTAGATAATTAGATTCGAAGAATTGTTGAAATTTTAGTATCATAATTTAGTTTTTATTTAATAAATTATCTAAGAATTGAACTAATTCGTTTATTCCATCTATTAAAAAATAATGTTTAGCTTGTTTGCGTTCATTTTCTAAAACAACAATTTCATATTCATCATCAAAATGTTTAAATATAGCTAAATTGAATATGAATTGATTTCTATTATTAGAATTTAAATATTTACGAATTTCATGATCATCATTGTTATAAGGTAATAAATCATCATCATCATCATAATAATACTTATTAAATTTTGGACTTATTGTTATTTTACTATATAAATATAAAGATATACAAGTATTATCAATTTGTTCTTCTATATCAAATCCTCTATGTAATAAAGGGTGAATAATATCTTTTATTTTTAATATTTCTTCTTCTGTGAATTTTTCTTCATTACTTAAATAACCTAATTCATCTAATTCTTTATAACTAATTTTATTTCCTGAATAAAATTCAGGATCATTATATTTTTTTATGAATCTTTCAGCCAATTTTTTAGATAAATTTTCTACCCTATTAACATTAACAGAAACTTTGTTTTTTTTAGCATATTCTTTATGTTTAAGTAAATTTGAACCAATAGTATCCATAATTTTTTTATTAGAAGTTTCATTAAAAGTAATTAAATGTTTCATACTCTCTTCAAAAGGTAATTCTAATTGATTTGGATTATGAACTATGCTCTTAAACTCATTTTCATAAAAAGATTTAGGGTGTTCCAATCTAAAATTAGATAAAGTCCAATTATAAAACTCATCAAATGTCATTTCATATGGATTTAATCCATCTCCTTCAATAAATTCAAAAGCAGATTCTATTTCATCTTTTATATCTTCTTTGCTAGGTAGATCCATTTCTTGTTCTACTTCTTGATACGCTTGTTCTGGAGAGATTTCATCAAAGTGATCGTAATCACCAAAAAACTCATTTACTTTTTTTAAGTGTTTCATTTATTTTTAATATTTTTTTACCAACTACGAGGTCTACCTGGTTCAGGTCTATATTTTTGCCAGTTATTACCATAATCTTGATAATGACGATTCGCTATACAAGGACCATTTGTAGCACAACTTTGCATAGTCATTAACGCTAATGCTGCGATAGTAGCTGCCGCTAATGTTTTTGTTAAACCTTTTTTAATTTTTGAATATACATTATCAGATATTATACCATCTTCATCAGCTTCTTTAACAGCATCAATGTTATCTTCAATCAGTTGGATCTTTTCATCTTCAGACATATCTTCAACGTCTGTGTTTTCAAATAATTTGTAATTTACTAAGTGTTTCATTTTTTTTTATTTTTTTTATTTCAAAGATTCCATATTTTTATATAAACCCAAACTTTTTATAGAATACTTTATAGGGTATATATTAATTTTTTTTACTAAAAATTAATTTACACATCAAATTATGACCTATTTGTCTAATGAAATTTTGTGTGGCTTTATTCTTATGAATTAATGGTGCTTTTTTTATAATATCAAACCCAAATAATTCATTCACATATATTAATCCTGCATAATCAGGTATCATATCAAGAGTAACTAAATCTTTAGGAACTACAAAATAAAAATAATTAGGTGTATAAAACCAAACATCTTGAACACCTTCTTTAAGATAGTTTTTAACACTTACTTTTTCATTAAATAATTTATGCTTAGGTTTTTTAAAATCTGCTAAAAAATCAGATTTGCTAATTTTAACTTCATATTCATAGATATAATCAGCTTTACTAATTGAGATAATATCCATTTCCTGCATTCCCATATGTGTAAAATGACTTGTAATTGGAGAATGTCCTTTTTCATAAAGATTCATCATTAAAGCCGCTTCTATATTTTTTGATTTGGAATTATCTCTTTTAATTTTATTAATACTACTTTTTCTACTCAATTTGTAATTGTTATTTTTTAATATATATTAAAAAATAACAAATTGTATGGTTAAAATATATACATTATCAAATCCATTAACTAATGAAATTAGATATATTGGTAAAACATCTCAAAAATTAGAAAAAAGATTAGATAATCATTTATATAATAAATCTAAAACATATTGTAAATCATGGATTCAAAGTTTGATCAATAACAATTTAAAACCAAAAATAGAATTATTAGAAGAAGTTGAAGATTCTATGTGGGAAATATCAGAAATATATTGGATAGCTCAATTTAAACAATGGGGATTTAATTTAACAAATATATTAGAAGGTGGTAAAAATACCAAATATAAATATAATATAGATAAAATTTCAAAACAAAAAGAAAGAAAAAAACGTTCTATTGAATCTTATAAAAAATCAGCAGAAACTAATCGAGGGAAAAAAAGAACTCAATTACAAATAGAAAGAATAAGACAAGGTAAAATAAAGTTCTATAAAGAACAGAAAGAAAATGGAATTTGTTTATCAGAAAAACAATTAATTCATTTAAGAAAAATGATAGAAAATAATAAACATAGACCTTTAAATAATAAAGTAATTGAAAAATTACATGAAGGTAGAGATTTATATTTTAAAAATAAAATAAAAACAATTAAAGAACCTAAAAGAAAAAAATGTGCTCTTATAGATGATAATGGTAATATTTTAGAAATTTTTAATACCATTAGAGAAGCTGCCATTAAATTAGATCTTAATGAAACATCTATATCTAAAGTATGTAATGGACAAAGAAATCAAGTGTATAATAAAATATTTATACATATTTAAAATAAAAAATAAAATAAAAAATGAATCTAACTAAAGAAGAATTAAAAAAAATTTGTCCTAATTTAAAGGAGGACAAAGCAAGTATCATGACAGATTTAATAAATAAAGTTTGTCCAAGATATAAAATAGACACCCCTAAGAGATTACAAGCATTTCTTGCACAAGTATTACATGAAAGTGGAGAATTTTCTATAAAATTAGAAAGTCTTTATTATACACACGCCCAAAGAATAGTTGATGTGTGGCCTTCAAGATTTAATCTAACTGGAAAAGACGGGAAATTAAATGCTAATGATTATGTAAAAAATGAACAAAAATTAGCAAATACCGTTTATGCTAATAGAATGTCTAATGGAGATTTCACAAGTGGAGATGGTTATAGATATAGAGGTGGTGGATATTTACAATTAACAGGGAAAGAAAGTTATAGTGCCTATGCTAAATATTTAAATAAATCAATAGAAGAAACTGCCGATTTAGTTCATACCTCAGATGAATATGCTTTAGATGCTGCTTGCTGGGAATATGCTATTAATAAAAAATTATTAGAATCATCAGATAATGGAGATTTTGTTAATATAACAAAAAAAATAAATGGAGGTCTTATTGGACAAGATGATCGTGTTAAATATTATAATTTGTGTAAAAAATATTTAATTACAGATACTTCAAGTGATAATATTGCTTAATTAAAAATAATATATAGTGTATGAAATATTTAAAATTATTTGATAATTATACAGAAGATAAAATCTTCTGTAAATATTGTGATGAAGTTCTTAAACCAGAAGATGAAAATAAAACTTGGAGAAAAATAGGAGATAATAAAGACAAACCTGTTTGTAAACAATGTATTGAAGATTACTACGAAAGAAGAGGAGAAATTCCCTTTTTAGAAAATAATCATTATAAATGTGAACTTTGTGATGAACTTATTACCGAAGGTAAATATTGCGAAGATTGTAAACAAATATATAATGACGAAGAATAGTATGTGGAAATATTGGGCAAAAGCCATTGGGGATAAATCTGGAAAAGATAATAAAGAAGCAGACATGATAGCTATAATAAGAACAGGAATTATTTTAATATATATAATAACAAATATATTTATAGTCGCAGGAATTATTAGACATTGGTAAAAATAAAAAAACTTTTTTGAAAAATTTTATATATATTTGTATAAATAAAAAAATAAAAAACATGAAATTAAAAGAAATAAAAGAAGCATTATGCTTCTTATCAGAAGAAGATATAAAAAGACACGGTGTTTGTAATTGTAATTTAATACATATTAGAGAAGGTAATCATTTACCAGTTTTAAATATAGATTTTCTTGATGGACGTAAGTACTCAACAAGCAACGAAGATGAAATATTAGAAATAATAGCAAATTTAAAAAATTAAAAAATAAAAAACATGACAACAATTAACCGCAGTAGTATTAGTAGTTTAAAACAACGAATAATTTCGTGAGCTAATATAGTCATGCACCTATAAAAACCTCGTGAGATTATTTCTTACGAGGTTTTTTGTTATATAAGGTCTCATAGTTTAACTGGATAAAATACTTAGCTACGAACTAAGAGAAATGATGGGTTCGAATCCCTCTGAGATCTCAAATTATGGTAAAGAGGCAAATGTTGGTTTGTTGCGGCTTCCTGCTAAGAAGTTCCGTGTAAAAAGCGGCGAGGGTTCAATTCCTTTTTTTTCCTCTTTTAAATGTTCGATTCCTCCTTTATCTTTTTTCAAGAAGGAATCGAACATTTAATATATAAAAATAAAAAATGAATAACAAATTATATATTACAAAAATTTTAAGATATGCTAAAAAATTAAAAGCCATAAATTATTTAGGAGGAGAATGTTCAAAATGTCAAGAAAAAAATATATTTAAATTATGCTTTCATCATATAAACCCTGATAATAAAGAATTATATTTATTATCACAAAATATGGCTCATATTAAATGGGAAATTTTAAAAAAAGAATTAGATAAATGTATGGTTTTATGTCAAAATTGTCATAGAGAAGAGCATTATATTAATAATCATGGAGAAGATTTAAGAAGAATTAATAAAAAATTTTTTTTAGAATATAAAGGTATTTCTTGTGTAAAATGTGGTTATAATAAGTGTGAATCTTCTTTAACTTTTCATCATTTAAATCCTTCTATGAAAGATTTTAATATCAGTTCAATAAATAAGAGATTTGATTCTATTAAATCTATTAGTGAAAAAATAATAAACGAATTAGATAAATGTGAAGTTCAATGTTTTAATTGTCATATGTTAGAACATAGTGATATTGATTTTTTTGAAGAAAACAAAGAATTAATAATAAATAAGTCTTTAAATATTAAAGAAAAACAATCAAAAATTGATAGAAAATTAATTTTTGATTTATATGATAATGGAATGATTATAACACATATTGCTAAAAAATTAAATGCTTCTAAAGGTACTATAAGCATGGCTATTAAAAATAGAGATCTATATTAGAGATTTAATATATACGATTATGAAATATATTAAATCTCTAAATAATTTTTTAAATGAAAGTGTGGAATTACCTCACTTTCCAAATTCTATAACACTATGGCATGGAGGTAATCTTGAAGATATAGATTATAATTTATCACACAAAACAGGTCGTTTTGAATATGGAGCTGGGTTATATCTGACAAGTGATTTAAACTTAGTATTAAATAAATATGCAAAAGGAAATAGAAAATTATATTTAGTAACAGTAGAAAAGGGAGTTGATGTAGATGATGCTTATATTGATTTTGAAAAAGTTAAAACATTTATAAATCATTATGTTAAAGTTTCTTTTAGAAAAGTATTTATTTCACAATTAGAGATTTTAGTAAAAGATGGTAAAGTACCAGCTTATAGAATTAATAATATGATTATTAATAATAAAGCTATATCCGCATCAAAAACAAGTTTATTAAGAAAATTTTTAATTGATAATGGAGTTGATTATGAATATACTGATACTGCTTATATGGGTAAATTATTAGTTGTGTATAATATGAATAAAGTTAAAAATATAATAAGAATTAACCACAAAGATGTTCAAGCATGGAATAAGTTATTAGATGAGAAAAATTTTGAATTTTAAAATTATTTTCGTATATTTGTATAAATAAATAAAAAGATGAAAAACAAAGATATTAATTGGGAAGAACAAAAAATTGAGGAAATAAAAAAGCGAAAGCGAAACCTCAAAAAAGTTATTGACCCATTCATAAAAAAACAGATTGTAAAAGACTTAAAACGTGAAAGACGTTCCGTAAAAAGGTCTGCCAAAAATTTCGCTAAACAAATTATTAAAGAAGAACTAGATAAATTTACAAACAATGACTAAAAAGTTTAAAGCATTAAAAGATAACTTTATGCACCCCGTTACCCCCGTTAAAAAAGGTGATGTAATAGAAATCCGTGTTTATACAGCAAAAGGATTACCTGCGGGTGAAATAAAAATAGAAGATGGACTTAATTTAAGTCAAAAAAACTTCTTCTTGAATGATAATTTCTATGAAAACTTTATTGAGTTTGATAAGTATAGAGAATTAGTAATTGATAAAATATTAGAAGATGAAAACATATCCTAAAATGGATTATTGGAATAAAGGTAAATTTGGTGAATATTCTTATTCATTCATCAAGTATGATGGGAGTAATTTGCGTTTTTGTTGGAATAGAAAAAGAGGTTGGTATAAATTTGGTTCTCGTAATGTAATGATTGATGAAAATACTCCTATCTTAGGAGAAGGTGTAACTATATTCTTAAATACTTGGGCTGATGAATTAGAAAAAATATTTAAGAAAAAAGAATATAGAAATATAGATCAATTCATAGCATTTGGAGAATTTTATGGAGAAAACTCTTTTGCTGGACAACACGTAGAAACAGATGCAAAAAAAGTATCTATATTTGATATAGATCAATATAAAAAAGGATTTGTACCCCCAAGACAATTTATAGAAGATTTTGGACACTTAGATATACCTAAAGTAGTTTATCAAGGTGAATATACACAAGAAATGATTGATGATGTTAGAAATAATAAATTTGGTCTTAAAGAAGGTGTAGTTTCTAAAGGTGTATATAAATCAAAAGGAAAAGATGTAGTTTGGAGTTGTAAAATAAAGACAAACGAGTGGCTTCAAAAAGTTAAAATAAAATTCGGAGAAAAATCTTTATTAGATGAAGTAAACGGAGATAGAGAATTATTTAACCTTATAAATAAATAATAATGATTATAAAAGTTAATGATATAGAACTTACTAATCAAGTTCTTATTGATGCTATGAAATGGAGTAATAATAGATCATCCATAGAAAAAGTATTAAGTGAATCCCCTAAATATACAATTCTTGATTGGAAAGATGTTGACCCTCTTAAAATAAAAGAGACACTACCTACTTTAGATGAAGATATATGTAGAGAGTATATACAAGATGTTAAACAAACTATAAATAATACTGAAGTTTTATTTGAGTTTTATAAGCATTTAGAATATCCTGACCAAATTATGTTATGGGATGCCTTAGTGGATAATCGTATTATATCTCATGATTTTTATATGTCAAATACATACAAACAAAACTTTGATATTTTAATGAGGTTTACAAAGTTTTATTTACCTTTAGGTAAAATTAAACATACAAAAACAATCGTTAATTATAATGGTAGTATGGAAGAATTAGTTGAGAATATAGGTGATTTATATTATGATTCATTATCTGAATTTTTACAATTATTAAGCCAAAAATTAGAAAAAGATTCTATTAAAGATAGAGAAAGAAATAGAATAAAATTAGCCGATTATCTTAAATCTGCTAGTGAAAATATTAAAACCTCAGCATCAAATATAAATGATGCTTGGAAAATCTGTAAACCATTCATGAAATGAAAAATAAAACATTATCTCCTGAATACAGGAGAATACCACATTTTAACAAAGAGATTTCTCAAATGACCCATGATGATATTCAATTGGAAACACCAATTGAATTTCCTTTTAGTGCCTACATATCTGAAAAAGTAGATGGATAACACATAATTTAATATATAAAATAAAAATTATGGAATGTCCTTTTTGTAAAATAAACGCTATTAGTAATCATATTTACTTTTGTAAATTAAATACGGAAGAAAAGTCAAAAGATAAAATTAAATTTTTATATCTTATACACAATAGACCTGATATATTTGAATATGAAAAAATATATAATTCTTATATAATTAATGAAATGTCATTACCTAAGATAAAAGAATTCTATAATATAGATTTTAAGAGTATTCAATTTATGTTGAATTGGTATAATATACCAATCCGAAACCAAAAACAATCTTTTCAAATTTCTAATGATTCAAGACAAAATACAAATATCAAAAAATACGGAGCAATAAACCCTTTATGTAAAGGAACAAAATCTTTTGATAAGAAAAATAATTCAGTTAAAGAAAAATATGGAGTAGACAATGTTTTTCAAATAAAAGAAATAGTAGAAAGAATAAATAATGATGAATCCTGTTTAAAAAAACATGGTATGACTAGAAAAGAATTAATTAGAAATAATTCTAAAAAGTTTTGGAACTCTTTAGATTTTAAAGAAAAAGAAGAATTAATAAAAACTATTAATTTAAAAAGAAATTCAACATTCAAAGAAAATTATGGTGGTCATCCAATGAAAAATATAATCTTTAAAAATAATTTTTATAAAAATATACAAAATAAGTATGGAGTTAATAACGTATTTCAATGTGATTTTGTTATTAAACAAATAAAAGAAACAAAGATAGATAATAATCTAATTATTTCTGATGAATTTTTAGAACCTTTTTTTATCTATAAAAGGGATTGTATAAAATTAACAAAAAGAAATGTAAAAACATTATTAAAAAATTGGGATGGTTATGATTATTATGATGGTGAATATATTAAAGATAACTTTAATTTAAAATCTAATAATAGATTATATCCAACAATAGATCATAAAAAAAGTATATTTTACGGATTTATTAATAATATAAGCTCTGAAGAAATTTCTGACATAAATAATCTATGTTATACTAAAAAATGTATAAATAGTAAAAAATGGTTAAAATGTGAAGAGGAGTTTAAAAAAACTAACTATAATTGATTAAATATCAAATTCCAGTTTTTATCAAAAACTAACCAATTATTTTCAATTAAAGGTTTTAATTCATCCATATATTTATATGGGTCATTATTTATATGTATTCCTATAATATATTTTTTAATATCTATAATTTTACCTTTTAGGATTTTATCTTCTGATTGAATCACCTCTAAATCATATGGAGGATTACTGCCAAGTTTTTTATATTCTTCAAAATCGTAAGGAACGATTTTATATTTTGTTTTTATTAAATCTCTATCCAATATTAATTGGCAATCGGCTGTTCCTCTAATACTAAAATCTCTAAACCATCCATTATTATTATATAAATAATCTTTACTTCTGGAAGTAGATATGCCATAATCAACTTCACTTAAACCATATAAAACATTTTCTTTTAATATACTTATTAAATTTTCAAATGATGTGGCATGATATAAGATATTTTTATATCTTAATTCTTTTGGTAAAATTGCCTCATTTATACTTTTCAAATATTTCATAATTATCTATATATCCCACCCATATCAGTTGATATTTGGATTTTCAATCCAATATTATTACCATCAATATCCATATCTCTATACTTAACTTCATGATAATTAGGATTTGCTATTGTAGCTGACTTAAATCTAGCCATTCTAGCCATTTCTTCTTGACGCATTTTTTCCTCATGGTCACGAACCATTTGCTCAAATGACCTATTATCAACAGGTGGTTGCTCAGTTGTAGGCATAGGAGCTGTATTAACACTAAATCCATATTTAGCCATTAACAATTCTGCTTCATATCCCACAACATCTCTAACCTCAGTTTTAATAACTTGGTCTTCAATAACTCTTACATCAGGTCTTTGCATTATTTAAAGTTACATTTTTCAATACCACTTTTAACTCTTTTTACGAATTGTTCAATACTAGACTTATGTTTATCAGCAATACATTTTGCTAAAACTTTAATATCTTCTTGTAATTGTCCAAATTCGCTTCTTGTATCAGCATCTGATAATTTGTATTTTTTAGCATCTGCTAAAACTTTTTTTGCTTCTTCTAAAAATTTTTCATCTTTAGCATCTTTAGCATCTGCTATTGTTGTAGCATGTTTGCTCTCATTATACTTCTCGAAACTTGTTATAATTTTATTCATAATCTATATATTATTTTTTAATATTAAAAAATTTTTGTATTTTTATGAAAATTATATAAATGATACAAAACTTAGCAAATCAAGCAATTAAATATTTGAAAGAAAACTATCCCCTACCCAATAAAGGTATCTTAGCAGGTGGTAGTTTAGGTAATCTTATATGGGAATATAAGAGTAGTAATAAAGCAGTTATCAATGATATAGATGTATTTATCTTTGATAAGAGAATTGAAATAGAAGATACTTATCCCAAAAGAAATAGTAATGGGTTTTCTAAAAAACCTGGTTTAGTAATAGAAAATATCACCCACCCATACGAAGATATGGTAAAGAAAAATAAAGATAGTTTCTATCAAATCACAAGTACAGACCAAATTGGTTTTATTAATTATATTAATTATGATTCAAATAAAGAAGGAATATCAAATATAATTAATGCTTTTGATTTTAATTGTACCCAAGTTGGTTATGATTTAGCCACAAATGAGTTTTTATGGACTAAAGAATTTGAAGAATTTATCAATACCGGCAAAATACTATGCACTAATTTACAATCACCTGTCCATTCTTTAGTTAGATTGCCTAAAAAATGTGAAGATCTTAATGTAGAATTTCCTAAAAGTGAAATGCACTTAATTTCATATGCCATAAGTTGTAATTTATCTGATATAAATAAAAGATATATATCAGAAAAATATATGAATTATTTTACTAAATACCAAGATATTTTATCAGAATATGCTATTCCTTCAAGAGAACACTCTGTTGAACAATACTTTTTTAGTGTTAAAAAAATAGAGATGAAAATATATTCATTAACTCCTACAGAACCATTTAGAACTAGAAATGATAAAGATGAGGTTTTTCGTAGTTATTATGATTTGTTGTTTTATTGGAGATATATAAAAGACTATCCAAATAGAAAAGCAAATTGGAAGTTTCATGGTATTTCTGATTATAAACCAGAATACTTTAACGAACCTATAGATACATTTGATGCTGAAATTCTTAAAGACTATTATCAATATGATAAAAATTATATATTAACAGGTAAAACAGTAAAGGAACAAGTAGATTTTCTTAAAAAGATGGAACATAAATTAGGAAAAAGAAAAACTCAATTAATTTTACAAAGTGTAAAAGCAAAAGATTTTGATCCTGATGATGAAACTGATTTAATGATAATGGAATTATGTATTAGAAAAGCATCTTATGTACAAGAAGTAAACAATAAAATGTATGATATATAATAAATATATGTTAGAATTTATGTCATTTCTAACTAAAAACTATCCAAATTTTCATGTAGTTGCATCAATAAAAACCATGAAAAATATAATGGAACAATTTGATACTATATTCAACGAAGAAAATAGATTAAGAGTTCTAAATAAAAAACAATCTTTAATAGATAAAGGATATATAGAATTATACTCTACTTTTAAAGAAAATATAGATTTTGTGGATAAGTTTTACAATACTCCACATTATGTTAAAACATTTTATTTAGATATACAAACAAATCACATAGATAAAAATTTTATTATTTACAAAGAAAATAAAAACTAAATATGGAACATTGGGAAATAGAAATGATTAAAGCTAAAAAAGCTCAGGAAATAAAACGAAAATATCCTGATGTTGGAAAAATTGTTAAGTTTAAGGGAGAATATGGTGTTGTGATATTTGATCCTAATTTTAATTTTGAAGATGAATATCCTGAATATAAAACAGGTTCTTATTCTGATGCTTATGCTGTAAGATGGGACACTAAAAAAGAATTTGATTTAGAACAATACTTTTTTGATTATGAATATCTTGATTCTTATGATTTTAAGTATATTAATATGGATGGGTCTTTAAAAGATGAAATTAAAGAGGAGTTAAGTAAAAAGAAAAAGAAAAAATAATTTTTTTACTTGAAAAAAATTATTTATATTTGTATAAATAAAAAAATAATAATGAAATTACTAATAATTGAACAAGAAGTATTTGTTGACCCACATGGTTGTCCTGATGAAACTTCTGCTTGTAATAAATTTGTTTCAAAAAACAAAAACTTTTTGAAATTAAATGGCAAATACTCCCAATCACAAATTAAAGATTCTGATTTTAAATATTGTATAAATAACAATATTAAAATTAATGATTACTTATCCGAAGATAACGGATTTTATGATGAAGAACATGAATTACAAGCATCAGAAGATGGATATAATAGTAATTATTGGTATTATACTGTAAGAAAAATTACAGATAAAGAATATACTTTATATAAAGATTTATTTGATAAATACGATAAAATAAAATAAATTTTTTTTAATTAAAAACTTTTTCGTATATTTACATAAATAAAAAATATGATTTACTTTACTATATACCTAATATTAGGAATTTTTACTTCATTTTATATGATTAATTTCTATAAAAATAAACTAAATGATCCAATATCTATTAAAGATCTAAAATTAGCAGTAGTTGGACCTTTTATATGGCCATTACAAATAATTAAACATGTTCTTGATATTAAAAATCATTTTTTTAATTAAAAAATTTACATCATAAAAATATGGAACAAGAAGAAAAGCAAGAAATAATAGATTATTGTAATCTTATTCTAAATGAAAAATGCCAACATGATTTTTATTATGATAATCCATCAGCGGCAATTAATGATTTAGAATATTTATCTAAAATAATTTTAAAATTATTAAAATAAATTTTTTTAATTAAAAACTTTTTCGTATATTTACATAAATAAAAAAGAAATAAAAATGATAGATTCAGAAAAAACAGCAGGTATAAAATTTTGGGAAGATTATTTAAATGACCCAAAAAATAAAGTAAATGGAGGTATTCTAATTGATGTAGACCAATTAGTCAAAGAAGGAAAAATTAGTGAAAATTTCTTTGATAATTTCGAAGAAAAATTAAAAGAGAAAGGGGTTGCTTTTAAAAAACAAAATAACTTTTCTTTTGAAAATTTAATTACTCTTAAAAAAGAATTAGAAAAATTAGAAAAAGGCTCAGAAACTTTGATTTACTATATAAAGAAAATAATCAAAAAATCAACTGAAGCAGATTTTAATTATCTTTTTGGAGATGGTAAATATAATGATGAGTTAGATTTCATAAAAAACGATAAAAGAAGTGTATTATACAAATTTGTAGATTAATAAAAAATAAATTTTTTTAATTGAAACTTTTTTCTTATATTTGTATAAATAAATAAGGAATTAATAAAAAATAAATAAAAAAGTCGAAAAGGAATATCGTATTTTTAATATATACAATTATAAAACAAATTAAAAAACAGAAAACAATGAAAAACATTAACACAAATATAATTAATTATTCGCTCGTGATTACAAACACGATGTATAATTATGCGTGTGCTAATAACTCAGGGTTTTTTGATGATAATTTTGGATAAATTATAAAATTGAAAAATATTAAAAAGAACCCTGAAAAACTTTAAAAGATTTTCAGGGTTTTTTATTTTATATATGGCTGATTGGATAATACGAAATTTTGGTACAGTTATATTCCTTAGAAGAATTTCCCTTGCGAGTTCGAGTCTCGCATCAGCTACAAAAAAATAGATGGCATCTTATATCAACTGGTAGATAGTTTCTTTCATGCGGAAAAAGTTAAGAGTTCGAATCTCTTAGATGCTACATAAAAAATAATGCCTTAGCTCATCATTGGTTAGAGCAAGAATCTTATACATTCTAGGTGCGGAGATCGAGGCTCCGAGGCATTACAACATATAAGATTAAATCTTACGAAGCATACAATTTTTAAGATTAAATCTTATGAAGCATACAATTTTTAATATATAAAAGAAAATAAAAATTGACATGGAAGAAAAAGAAATAATTGAGATTATTAAAGAATCATATAGTATTAATAGTATATGTGAAAAAATTTATGGATATCGTAATAAAGGAACAGTAAACAAAATTAAAAAAATAATTGATAAGTATGAAATAAATATAGAACATTTTTGTAAAGGTATAAATAATAGAAAATATGAAATAATTATAAAAAATTGTCCTGTTTGTAAAATTGACTTTAACACAAAAAAAGATCATAAAGATGAAAAAACAACTTGTTCTTATTCATGTAGTAGCAAATATTTCCAACATGGTATAAATAATGATAATTTTGATAAAAATAATTATGAGTTAAAAAAAGAAAAAATCTCATGTTCATTAACATCTAAAAGTAATTTTAAAAATAAATTTTATTCATTTTCAGATGAAGAAATTGAAGAAATTATACAAAAATATAAAGAATTAAAAAATTTAAGAAAAGTTTCAAAACTATTAAATACTTCTATTGATTGTATAAAAAAGTTTATAAATTATGGTATTGAAAATTATAATGAAAAATTAAGTATTGAAGAAAGAAAAAAAATTGTTTATGATAAAAGAATAAAAATTAAAGAAATATTAGTTGAATATAAAGGGGGTAAATGCGTAAATTGTGGATATAATAAATGTATAAAAGCTTTAGAATTTCATCATTTAGACTCAAGTAAAAAAGATTTTACTATAAGTAGTTTTAGATATAAATCTTTAGAAGTACAAAAAAGAGAAGTAGAGAAATGTATTTTAGTATGTTCAAATTGTCATAGAGAAATACATGATAAAATTTTTAAAGAAAATAGATTATTAAATAATAATAAATCTCAAAAAAGAGAAGAAAAAATTATATTAAAAAAAGAAAAAATAAAAGTTAATTCATATTGTAATTGTGGAAAGTTAAAAAATAAAATTGCTGATAAATGTTTAGAATGTTTTAGAAAAGAGCAATATGAGAAAAAACCAAAATTAGAAGTTTTATTAGAAGATATTAAACAACTTGGTTATCGTGGAACAGGACAAAAATATGGTGTAAGTGATAATTGTATCAGAAAATGGATTAAAAATATAATAAAATTTGAAGAAAAATATAAAAAATTGGCAAATACCTACCCTGCCTGATCTGCAGGAGTAAAGTAATGGGTGTAAATGTGGGTTCGAGTCCCATTTTGCCAACAAAAAATATATGGGTATCGCTTAGTTGGTTTTAAAGCGTCACTCTTACAAAGTGAAGATCGATGGTTCGACTCCATCTATCCATACATATTAAAATTGGGTCTATAGTTCAATGGTTAGAACAAAAAACTGTTAATTTTTAGATTCTGGTTCGAGTCCAGGTTGACCCGCAAAATATATTACTGTGTTGCCATAGTCTGGTCGAATGGTTCACCCTGTTAAGGTGGCGAGTTTAACACTCCAACGTGGGTTCAAATCCTACCACAGTAGCAAACATAAGGAAGGTTGGTAGAGTGCTTTATTACAGCTGTCTTGAAAACAGCCAATCATTTGAAAAAGTGGTTCGTGGGTTGAAATCCCACATCTTCCTCAACAAATCAAAGAGAGGATGTATCTCTGGTCAGTCTGAAAAAGACAGGACTTATCTCTGGAACTCTTTGATTATTTTTGGGCGAGTGGTAGCTATTGGTAGGCTGCACCAGATTGTAAATCTGGATCTTGTAATGAGACGTTGGGGGTTCAATTCCCTCCTTGCTCACCAAAAAAATTGGGTAAGTGGTAGCTACTGGTAGGCTGCGTTCGCCTGTAAAGCGAAATTTTGTAATGAAACGATGGGGGTTCGATTCCCTCCTTACCTACAAAAAATAAGGGCGAATGGCTGAGTGGTCGAAAGCCTATAGTTCTAAACTATAGAATACAACAACATAGGTTCAAATCCTATTTTGCCCTCTAAAAAATAAGGTGGAGTATCTAAGTCTGGTCGAAGGAGTATGGCAGCAAACCATATATAACACATCGTGGGTTCGAATCCTACCTCCACTTCGAAGATTCAAAGGCATAGGAAATTTTTAAAGATGATAGTTTCCTATGCCGATGATGAAGATTAAAAAATGCACGTGTAGTTTAATTGATAAAATATCGGTTTTGTAACCCGAAGTCCTCAGTTTGATCCTGAGTTTGTGCTCTATTGTTGCGGTGGGAAATAATTCGGAGGTTTCCCACCGCTGGCGATAAGGAATTAAAAATAGATTAATTAATGATTATTAAGTATAATAAATATAATT